>Ga0123356_10005534_pt1 | contig 12851 bp, 12 predicted proteins | sample TergutEmb28metaG_2_FD_92546 | JGI IMG/M metagenome (GOLD analysis project Ga0123356, IMG submission 92546) | Embiratermes neotenicus P3 segment gut microbial communities from Petit-Saut dam, French Guiana - Emb289 P3 | ecosystem: Host-associated > Arthropoda: Insects > Digestive system > Gut ... | reverse complement strand
GCCCGAGAAGGAGGTAGGCGGCGCGGACTGGCCGGGGAGCGCGGGGATGGTGGTGATACCGAAGTTCGTGAGGCCCGCCTCTTTGAACGTTTCGATGAACCAGGGGCCTGTGACGTACATGGCGGCTTTACCGCTCCCAAATGCCTGGTTGCAGAAGTCTTGGCTCAAGTCGGCAGCGGGCACATCTGCGATGGAGCGCAGGCTCTGCATAAACTCCACGCCTTTGAGGGTATCCGGGGCATTGATGCTATGCTCTTCCCTTACGGCGCCGGTGGGCCCAAACAGGGAGGAACCGTAGCCGCTGAAGAAGATGTAGCTAAAGTACGCGTTGCTGGGCTCCCAAACAAAGGCATATTGGTTGTCCGCAGGATTGTTGAACTCGCCCGCAAAAGCGATGACCTCTTCAAAGGTCGTGGGGGCCTCGGGCAGGATGTCCTTGTTGTAGAACAGGGCATAGGTTTCAATGCTCATCGGGAAGCCATAAACCTCTCCACCCAGGGAGGCGCCGGTAATGGCTGCGGGCAAAAAATTATCCAGCACATAGGCTGCGTCGGGATTGGCCAGCACGGTGCCGCCGCTCACGTTGGCGCCCAGCGTGTCGTGAGGAATCAAAAAGAAGTCGGGGCCAATGCCGGCCGGGCCATCCAACTGGATGCGCTCGGTGGCGTTGGTGTGATGTACATCTTCAAACTCAAAGGTGATGTGGGGATTGAGTTTGGTGTACTCCTCGGCGGCCCACCTGGTGAAGCTATTGGCGCCTTCGTTGGCGGATTCCCAGAATTTCAGGGTGATGGGTTCTTGGGCATTGGCCGTTACGGCGCCTACGCCCAGCAGCATCAGCGCGAGCAGAATAGCAATGGTTTTCCTCATGGATAGATCCTCCCTTTTTGGGGGCAATCGCCCCTTTTTGCTCATGTTATCAAACATGGCGCTTGGCATACACAGTCGGCCGTCACCCGAAATTGGACGAATACTCTCCTCCTCCAACACCGTGTGAAATCGTTTGCACAGATTGCAAAATCAAAACGGTCTATTTCTTTCTACCTGCATTATAGCGCATTTTTGCTATCTGTCAACCCTATTTTGTGCAGGTTTACACAAGGGCACAAGAACGGCGGGACGCCGCCCTCGGCATCCCGCATCCTGGGTTTATGATATAATGAGCAGAACGTATGCTCACCACACAAAAGGAGGAACCCCTGTGCGTAAAATGAAAATCTTCTTCGATTATGCCTGCCCCTACTGCCTCCAGGGCCACGAGCACCTGCTGGATGTGATGGCCAAACACCCGGATGTGGAGCCGGACTGGCGCCCTTGCGAAGCCCACCCCCGTCCCGAGACACACGGCCCCCACACCGACCTATGCGCCCGGGGTATGTTTTTTGCCCGGGACAACGGCATAGACCTATGGCAATACCACGAGCGGGTATACAACCTGGCCCTGAAAGACCGCATCGACATCGAAAATATCGACGCGTTGGCGCAGGGCCTGGCCGATCTGCTGGATGCCGATGCCCTTCGCGCCGCGCTCCGTTCCGATGCCTATGTGGACGAGCTGGACCGCGCCAACCATCATGCCTACGAGGAATCGGGCGTGTGGGCGGTTCCCGCCTACCGTATGGACGGCAAGAAGCTGGACTCCGCGGAGGGTGTGGGCGTCACCAAGGAGCAGTTGGACGCGTTTATGGGCGGGAAATAATTTTTCTCGCCCCCATCTGCGCCTCAATACACAACCGCCCCACCGTGAGCACATGCTCCTGGGTCATGGCCTTTTCGGTGCGGTTCAGGCAGTCCAGCACCATCTGGCCAAAGAAGGGGAAACCCACCTGGCCGGTTACATTAACCAGCCGCTCGGTATCCCCATTCACGCAAAGCAGGGTATCCCCCCGGTTGTCCACGCCGGGGTTGATGTGTTTCCGCGCCTCAATATACCCCTTTGTGCCCAGCAAAAACAAACGCCCGTCTCCCCAACAGCCCAGGCCCCCGGGGGTAAACCAATCTACACGGAAGTAGTTGGTGGCGCCGTTGTCAGCCAGCAGCATGGCATCGCCGAAGTCCTCCAGCTCGGGGTACTCGGGGTGATTGTAGTTGGCTACCTGGCTATGGGTCACCTTGGCGTCCTTTGCGCCGGTGTAGTACAAAAATTGCTCGATTTGATGGCTGCCGATGTCGCACAGTATGCCCCCGTATTGGGCATGGTTAAAGAACCAGGCGGGCCTGCTGGGCGCGTTGAGGCGATGGGGCCCCAGGCCGATCACCTGCAGCACACGGCCTATTTCACCGGCCTCCACCAATTGCCCGGCATAGGCCGACGACTCCGAATGGAGCCGTTCGCTAAAATACACCATGTATTTTTGCCCGGTATTTGCCGCCTTGGCACGCACTGCCTCCACCTGCTCCAGGGTGGTAAAAGGGGTTTTGTCGGTAAAATAGTCCTTGCCGGCGTCCATCACCGTCAAGCCCAGCCGGGCACGGTCGCAAGGCACATCGGCGGCGGCCACCATACGTACGCTTTGATCATCCAATATTTCATCCAAACTACGCGCCACCTTGGCCTGGGGATACGCGGCGCAAAAACGCTTCAGCTCCTCCGGATCGGTGTCGTACACCCAGCCCAGGGTTGCACCGGCCTCCAGCAGGCCGTTTGTCATGCCGTAGATGTGCCCATGCCGCAGCGCGGCGGCGGCAAACACAAATTCCCCGTCCTTTACCACAGGCTTGGCCTCGCCCTTGGGCGCGTAACGCATTCCGTCTGCTTTTTGCATTTTATCTCACCTCTATATGTGATATGATAAGCCTATCACACGATAGCATCTATGTAAATAATGAGGTGATTATTTTTGACCAAAGAAGAACTGCTGATCCGTGCGCTCACCTACGATTCTCCCCCACGGCTGCCTGTGGATGTGTGGATCCATCCGGCGGCCTGGCGCAAGCGCCCCCGGGAGATACGCGACTTGGTGGCGGCCCATCAAAGCCTGTTTCCCAATACCAAAGACTTGCTGGCCGAGGACTACGATCCGTTTGAGCACATGCCGCCCTCCTACCATGCGGGAACTTTCACAGATGAATGGGGCTGCGTGTGGACCAACGTGGAGGCGGGTATGGAGGCCGTGGTAACCGGCCATCCTATTCCCCGCCGGGAAGACATCGCTTCTTTGCAGATACCGTCCCAACGAAACGGCCACATTCCCCATGGGTTTTTGTACTTGCGGCTGTTAGATCTGCGTGGATTTGAAGAGGCGATGCTGGACTTTGCCGAGGAATGCGACGAACTCCAGCAACTCATCGACAAGGTAACGGAATACAACCTACGCCAGTTGGATGTAATCCTAGGCAAAAACCCGGGCCCGGTGATCGTTTTCGGCGATGACCTGGGCACGCAGCGGGGCCTGGCCATCGGCCCGGAGCGCTGGCGCAAGTACCTAAAGCCCGCGTACAAAAAACTATATCAACGCGTGCGGGATACCGGCCGGTACGTGTATATGCACTCCGATGGGGATATAACCGAAATCATGGCAGACCTGGCGGAGATTGGCGTCAACATGATCAACCCACAAATCCGCGCTAACGGCCTGGACAACCTGGCACGGATCTGCAAGGGCAAAATCCCCGTGATGCTGGATTTGGACCGGCAGTTGTTCCCTTTTGCCACGCCCGCGGAACTTAAGGAGCATGTGCGCACCTGCGTGGAAACGTTGTATCTGCCCGAAGGCGGGCTGGGCCTGTGCCTGGAGATGGGCATGGACGTGCCAACCGAAAACATGGCCGCGTTGTTGGGGGCGGTGGAAGAATACCGGGATTATCGGCCCTCATAGGCAGGCATCCATGTAGGGGCGATTATCAATCGCCCGAAAAGGCTGGCGGGCGATTGATAATCGCCCCTACATGGAGATTGTACGGCACCCTACACCGGCACCACACGGTTCACGATTTCCGAAAACTCCGCGCCGATCTCTGTAGCGCTCGCGCCATTTTGCACCTTGGTTAAAATGGCCTGGATACGGGCAATCAGGTCGGGATCCGCCGTGATGGAAATCCGCTGGATGGAAGGAGCGGCCGCTTTGGCTCGCTCCTCCACCATGTCCTTGATGCGCGTGGTCATCTCGCCCCTGTACTGGGTGGCAAAGTGTACGCCGATCAGCGCAGTATTGCCCATCACCACGGTGGTGGCCTTGTCGATCTCGCTGAGCTTTACCACCTCGTCGCTCACACGCTTGGCCGCAGCCGCGGCATCCACCGTGGACATGGCGCCGGTTGTTTCCGGCCCCACGGTGGCTCCCGGCGCCGCGGTGCCTTCGGGCATCACAGGTGCGGGCATCATGGTACTGGAAGGCAGCATGGTGGGGCCGTATGGCTCCGGCGACGGCAACGGTGTGCCCACATTACTTGCGCACCCCGCCAGCGCGCAAACCAGCGCCACGCAAAGGATCACCAGGGTTGTCCTCTTCAAGTTTAATTCGCCTCCTCTCGCCGCTATTCTGGCCTGCGGCGGGAAGAAGTATCAGGGGATTTGCTGGCGATGTATGCAAAATCTGCATTCTCGTACCACCGATCAAAACCAATAAAACCAAATGGGCGATGGATTTTGATAGCGCTTTTGGGGCAAATGTAAAAACACCTCATGCACAATCCACAATTCCAACGGAAAGCCGCGCGGTTCTTTTGAATGGAGATGTTGCGATTCGGGCACTTCGCCGCGCACAAGCCGCAACCATCGCAGCGTTTTTTATCTGAATAAAATAGTTTAACGCACTTAGCGCCAAACCATTCGGCCCTGCCAAGCACAGCGGCGGCTTTTGCAAAAAAACTTGCACGCTGTTGATACGTAATACGGCTGAGTATTTCGTAAACTGCAATGGGGATTTGAGCATTGACTTTGCTGATTTTAGCCCGCACTTTGGTTTCATCGTCTTTTACGATAAAGTTGGAAGGCATGACAAAGGGCCTATCGTAAAACACACAAAAGCCTTTCTTGCGCAGTATTTTGATTAGCAGTGCCGATGAAGCAAAATTTGCCCAGTGATGCTCCCCTGCCGTGCTGATCACAAATGTGTCGAGAGATTCAACTTTGGGCAGGCTGCGGGCAAAATCCACAACAATTTTAGGCGCGTTAAAAGCATGCACAGGATACGCGATGCCTATGGCGTCATAATCATTTAGCGAGAGGCTTTGCGCCTGGGTGTTTTCGATAGCAAAAACATCGACCTGCGTCTGGTTTTTTTCGAGTGCAAGTTTCATTTTATCGATAACGTATTTTGTCATGCCTGTGCCGGAGAAGTAGAAAATGCACACTTCTTGCATACTGTACCTCACACAAACAAGTTTTGCTTTATGTATTGCATGATTTCATCAAAAACCCTATCACGTTCAAACGAAACATCAAAATACTTCAGCCCCAATCTTTCAGCGGTTTTTCTAACAGCCTTACTTTCATCACAAAATGATTCGCAGTGCGCCAATTTTGTTTCCACATTCATTCCGCAAGACCAATCACTTGCGGTTTCGTATCGAATCATTTCTTTTACTTTCTCTTCTGGCGAAATTTCGGCATAGCCCAAACAGATAATGACAAAATTTTCTAAAGATACAGGAAACTTTTCTTTGGGCAGGGCGGGCAGGATTGTATCCATGTCAAAGCTAACGCCCTCATACACGTGAAACTCGCCGCGGGCATTGCCCCAGCTTAGGCATTGAATCAGCCCAATCATTATTTTTGCCATCATTCTGGCTTCATCAAAGTCTGTCGTTTCCGGCGCGTAGATGTTGTCCTCTGGCCGAAGGATATCGTAAACACGCTTCATGGCGTCGAGCTGAATCACACTGTGACCGAACGTTTGCCTTATCATGTATGCCAATGTAGACTTTCCGCTTCGCGGAACGCCCCAAATCAATATGTTTTTCATGGCCTGCTTCCTGTTCACTCCTCAACTAGTTTATTTCACGATTCCGAACAATTGCATCCGCAATATCATCAACACTCAGCCCTTCAAAAAGGGCATCCCTCTCTTTTGTGTAGTCTCCACTTCCTTTGTTAAATAATTGAAGGAAACGTATAGCACCCGCTCGTCCTAGCCTTTGCACTAGGGCGTCAAGTCCTTCGCGCTGAATTTCAATTTGGTTTCTATTCACGGTCATAAGAATGAATCCCCTTATTCTTGGTCGCCTTCTGTATCAATATCGGCGTTCATTTCCGCAACGCTTCCGTAAACTGTAGCATCGGTATTTCCCGCCATCATATCTCTTGCCTCCTGTATGGCGGCTTCGGTTTCCGCGTTATAGAGCGGTTGGCGCAGTCCAAAGAATAAGCTCTTCATAAACAAGGTAATCCATCACCTCTCTATTTTTGCAGACTTCATTCATAACGCAAATCAAAGGCAGGGCACGCCGTCTTCCTTGTAGGGGCGATTATCAATCGCCCGCTGTATCGCACAAACCCATGTTTGTTTTAGGCGACGGGCGATTGATAATCGCCCCTACATCATTGCCCACAATAGATGCCTGTCTTGATCGTTTTACCCTTGATTCGCATTGCTTATGGTTACACAACAGCCCCTCACTCCATATAAAACGTACACCCACCAATAAACTCCCGCAAAATCGAAGTAGGCGGAATCTCATCCTCCGCAGGCCCATCCAAAAAGTAATGCAAAAACTTTAGCAGCCGGTGCGCCCTTAGGCACCAAGGGCTGTCCTCCCCCACCTCATTGAGGATGGGATAGGCATGCTTTTTGAGGATGGGCAACTCGTACAGCAACGACGAATTAAACATCACGTCGGCCTGCTCTTGGAAGGGGAAAATGTACTTCTCTTCACCCACCCGCACCGAATCCCACATCGACATGGTGCGCTCCACCGGTGCGTGGCGGAACTTGTGATCGCGCACCAGGCGGCGCAACAACCGTACATCGGTGGTGCGGATGCGGTTGTGGTTGTCCAAATTCAGTTGAGTAAGGGCGCTGATGTACACCTTAAACGTATACTCGCTGGGGATACCGGCGGTGAGCCTGTTGTTGAGGCCGTGGATGCCTTCGACAAGGATGGGCTGATCCGCCCGCAGCCGCATGGGGACGCCTTCTTCCTTCCGGCTGCAAGTTTTAAACGAGAAGCGCGGAATTTCTACCTCTTCGCCCTGCAGCAGCCGCACCAGGTGCTCGTTAAAAAGGGGCAAATCCAGCGCGTCGATGGATTCCAAGTCGGGCTGGCCGTTTTCGTCCAGGGGCACCTGTTCGCGGTTAAGATAATAGTTGTCCAGGGATAGGGCCATGGGCTCCAGGCCGCCCACCCGCAAATGGATGTCCAAGCGATGGGCAAAGGTGGTTTTGCCCGATGAAGACGGCCCGGCGATCAGCACCACCCGCGCCCTGCGATGCAAAATCTGATCGGCGATGGCGGCGATGCCGCGCTCATGCAACGCCTCGTTGACCCGCATAAACGGGCGGATCTTGTTTTGCGCGATCAAGTCGTTTAGATCCGCCGCGTTGCCGCAATGAAGGATGTTGGCCCAGCGTGCGGTTTCGGCAAAGGTGCGCAGCAATTTGGGCCGGGCTTGCAACGGAGCGGGGCGATTGGGCCCATCGGGGGCGGGCAGTTGCAATATCAAACCGGGCAGGTGAAATTGCAGCCAAAAGCCGCGCAAATACCCGGTAGAAGGCAGCATCTCACCGTAAAAATAATCACTCATACCCCGGCAGGTATATACGTCAAAATAGTCGAAGGGGCGATAGCGCAATAGGCGAAGCTTGTCGGCCTGGCCGTCGGCCTCAAAGTAATCCATGGCTTGCTGCCGGGTCCAGCGGGTGCGGATCAGCGGCTCGTTGGCCTGTACGATCTCCCGCATGCGCTGCTCCAACCTGGGCACCGTGGCGCTGTTGAACCCACCGTCGCACTCCACGGTGATATACAGGCCATTGCCCAAGCTATGCTCAAAGCGCAGCCGCGCGCCGGGCATCACCTCCCGCACCGCCAGCAACAACACAAAACGTGCGGAGCGCTCGTATATGCGTTGGCCTTCTTCGTTGGCGTAGGTAAGCAGGGTGCACTCGCAGTCTTGCCTGGGTTGCCAACGCAGCCCCTTTACGGCGGTGCCCGCACGCACCGCAATGGCGTCGGCCCGCCATTCGGGCAAAAACTCCTCAATCAACTGTTGTATGGACGTGCCCGCCTCGCATCGCAAGGGCTTGCCTTCTAGCGTCACGGTGATTTGTTTTGGCATACCGCAATCTCCTTGCTCATTCGCTCACTGGAACAAACCTTGTTCCTGGAGCAGTTTTAAGGATACATTCATCTGGTGTTCAGCGTTTTCTTCCGGGTCAAAGTATACTATTGTGAACCGTAAATCCTCATAGTAGTACCACGCCCTACAACCGATATATACCATCCTGGATAACGGCGGCATCTCATACGCTTCGTCAGAATAGCCAGAGGTAAAATGGGCGTCAATCGGTTCTTTATACAAAGACAGCGGGGCAGACCAAAGACCTAAATCGTCCGAAATGCCTTTTTGATCTGCCAATTTCATTCCTATCTTCCAGAGTTCCATGCCGTCTATGGATTTGCCGGTTTCTATGTCAAATGTCGCTGCTACAAGAGTGGCTTGGTCTCCCTCCCTGTACCCCTCATTGCCAATATAGCGAACGGTAAGATACTTTTCATTCAGGCGCACCCTGGGTACAAGGGGTACGCTATACTCGGCGCCCGCCTGCACCATCGGATGCGCCAAGGCTTGTTGTCCCGCTTTGGACAGCCCGGCGTTTATTTGTTCGGCGATGCGCGGATCCTTTCCTTCGGGAAGGGTGATGCGCGCAATGTGCAACGGCGAATCGGATGTATCAATGGTTACGTTGGCCCAGGGTGCTCCGTAAGGGCTAACGGTATCCGGAAGCGGAATCCGGATGGCTGTATAATCATAGGTCAGATTCGTTGCAAACAAAGGGCTTTCATAGTCGATCAACAATTCCAATTCGCGACCGCCAAAATCGCCTTCCACGATGCGAAAATGGGGATAATCATATGGGAAGCCGCCAAAAGGGCGGCGCAGCATTTGTTCTACAACCGGCGTATATTCAGCGCCTTTCCATGGATGTTCGAATAAAGCAAGTGCGGCTTGCTCGTTGATGTAGCGAACATAATCGAATTCATCATAAAAAAGATCGGACAGGCTTATTTTTTCCCAGCTATCCATATCAAAGATCACCGAGTGTACGCGCCATGCCGAAGGCAAATAGTCGCTTCGCTTTAGATCCCACACAACATGCTGCAAAAGCCTGCCGTCCACCACCGATGTGAAATGGCTCTGGGACTTCCATGCCAAATTTTCCTTTGCTTCCCAGTCATCCAGCAAATCGTATGTACGATACCAAAACGCTTCATCCTCATCGGCCCAAGCTTCCATCCGTCCCAGGTAACGTTGGACAGGGGTATCTTGGCGTGATCCGCCGGTGCCGCTTGAAGCTATAGTAAGTTGGGCATCTTGCGCGTTCTGCTCAAATGATGCCACGCTCAGGGGGACATAACCCGCCCGCGCCACAACTTCCTGCCCCTCTTCGGATACCAGCCAATCCACCAGCTTACGCGCCGGATGATCCTCGGCCAAATCACTGCGATACACGGCATAATAACCTGTTACCAACGGGTAAGCGCCTGAAGCGATGGTTTCTTCGCTTGGAACAACACCGTCCACAGCCAACAAACGAATGTTTTCATTCCCAACCATTTGCGTGACGTAAAAGTACATGGAATAACCAATGGCGCTCTCCTGGTTGTCATAGGCGGCAATCCTTTCAACAAGGTACCACATGCTGTCATAGGTTAAGGACGCAACGGCGCTTTGGGGCTTGGTGTCCTTCATCAACAATTGCAAAAAAGCCGTTTGGCTGCCGCTGTCGCTATTGCGCTGAAATGGCCTGATGGCGACATCGCCTCCGCCCACTTCGCTCCAGTTTTTGATTTGTCCAGAATAAATGCCCTTCAACTGTTCTGCCGATAATTCGTTGATAGGGTTGGCCGTATTAACGATAAAAACCAGCCCTTCTTTGACGATGGGTTCATAGGTAAGCTCGGGCATCTGAAAAGGCTCGGCGCTGCTTTCGGCAAGTCCCTGTGCGATGGCTTCTAACTCTCCCTGCTCGGGCAGCGGCACAAAGATCAAGTCTCGCTCGCCTGATAGCAGCCCCCGGTATGCATCGTAGGTTTTTGAATGGACGATGCGCCCGCTTGCCTGCACAGAGTCGATGTCCAAGTGATACATGAGGATCGCTTCGCTCAAGGGAAGGGTGGCGGTGGAACCGTCGATTCGATCCCACAGTTCCGCAAAGGAGTATCCGGCAAAAAGAATGCACAGCGCCAGCACAAAAACAGAAAACAAACATATCTTTTTCATGGCAAAGTCCTCCTCCCGTCGTTCACGTATCGTGCCGCAGAAGCCCCTGCCAGGGCCCCCGTCGAAAAAGCAATCTGCAAATTATAGCCCCCGGTGTGGGCATCCACGTCGATCACCTCACCGGCAAAATAGACGCCCGGCACGCGCTTAGATTCCATGGTAGAAGGATTGATTTCTTTTACTTCTACGCCGCCCCTGGTAATGATGGCCTCGGCAACAGGCCTTGTGCCGATGATGGGCAACGGCAATGCCTTCAGCAACGCGCACAGCCGCCTACGCTCATCTTTCGTCACTTGGTGCACAGGCTTTTCCGCCGGGATATCGCATAATGACGGCAGCATGTCCGCTAGGCGCGCGGGCAGCAGGCCGGGCAAAGCGTGGCGCAGTTGCCTGCGGGAGGCAGCCTCAAAATCGCGCAGGAGACGGGCGTCCAACTTTTTTTCCTCCAGGCCGGGTTTGGTATCCAGCCACACCTCGCAGTTTTTCCAACGATCCGCGGGTACATGGCTGGAAAGTTCCAGCACCAGGGGCCCGGATATGCCAAAGTGGGTAAACAGCATCTCGCCCAGCTCACTAAAAACAATTTTGCCGTCCAGCCGGGCCGAGAGGCGCACATTTTTGAGCGCCAGCCCTTGCAGCTGGGTGGGCCAGCGTTCCCGTGTGATCAACGGAACCAGCGAAGGCAGGGGCGGAAACACCGTGTGCCCCAGCGCCCCGGCAAAAGCATAACCGTCGCCGGTGCTGCCGGTGGCCGGATAGCTGGCCCCGCCGGTGGCGATCACCACGGCACGGGCGATAATGGCTTCGCCGTTTTCCAGCACGACACGCACCCCATCATCCATGGGCAAAATCGAGCCAACCCGGGCATTCAGCCGCACGCCCACACCGGCAGCTTCCAACGCACGGGTCAGCGCCCGCGTGACATCGCTGGCCTTTTGGCTGGCAGGAAACACCCGCCCGCCCCGCTCTTCAACTGTAGGCACGCCCCATTCCTGCAGCAATGCCCGGAGGTTGGCCTGGGAAAACCCACGGACCGCCGCCTGCAAAAAACGGGGGTTGCGCGGCACTTGGCGGAAAAAATCGTCAAAGTCGGCGGTATTAGTTACGTTGCAGCGCCCCTTGCCGGTGATGTACAGCTTTTTGCCCAGCTTTTCGTTGCGCTCCAGCAGCGTCACCCTTGCACCGGCGCGTGCTGCAAACAGGGCCGCCATCAACCCCGCAGGGCCGCCGCCTATCACCAGCACAGCGCCTTTATTATCGCTTTTCTTGGCGGAGATACACACCGTACGCATCCCAAATACCTTCCATTTGCGCAAAATGTTCGGAGAGTTCCTTCTTTTTTCGTATGCCCAGCGCGGCGATCAGCGCGTTGATCAGCGACAGCGGGGCGGCCAGGGAATCCACAAAGGAAGTCATGTCGGTATGGGCGGTTAAGCAAAAAGTCGAAACCCCGTGGAGGGGCGACATGGGGCCGTCGGTGAGCCCAATCACCATGGCGCCCCGGCCCTTGGCAATGGTCATGGCCTCCAGCGTGCGCTTTGAATACCGGGGGAAGCTGATGGCCACCAGCACATCCTCTTTGCCCACATGGGAAACCTGCTCAAACACATCGTTGATCCCCTCGCCCAGCACCCACATATTCTGAAAAATATAATGCAGGTAATACCCCATAAACTGGGCCAAAGGAGCAGCCGAACGCATCCCTAAAATATAGATGCGCCGGGCACTGAGTATGCCCTCCACCGCTTGCCCAAAAATCGCCTCGTCGCAATCCTCGATGGTGGCGCGGATGTTTTGCATGTCGGTCTTAAGCACGGTGCGCAACACCGCGTTGGGATCGATACCCGATGCCATCTCAAACCGCTGGGTGCTGGTGAGCCTGTGCCGCACCAGCTCCTGCAGGGCCTTTTGGAGCTGGGGATACCCCTCGTACCCCATGGCCAAGGCAAAGCGCACCACCGTGGATTCGCTCACACCCACCTTGTCGCCCAGCTTGGAGGCGGTCATAAACACCGCTTTGTCGTAGTGTTCCTCGATGTAATCTACGATGCGCCGATGCCCCTTGCTCAAGCGCCTGCCCCGCAGGTTAAGCTGGCGGATCATATCCTGCATTTCCTGTATGTTTTGCACGCCGTTTTGGACGCCTTCCATGCCTTTATTTCCTCCCGTACAGCGATACCCCAGCAATTGTACTAAACCGAGGCATTTTTTGCAAGGGGAGGGTTTGGAAGTTACAAACTTGGTATTGCCAAAACCGCTCTGCAGAATCCCTCCACCGCCGCGGCGGTCCCCCTCCCTTTAACAAGGGAGGTAGGGATTTGGAACGAATACTTCGCTGAAATCCCCATGCCCCCCTTGTCAAAGGGGGCCGGAGCGCCGTCGCGCCAGTGGCGCGATGAGACGGCGCGGAAGGCCAATGAGCCACAGAGCGCCACAGCGCGACAATGGCGAATTGAGGAGAGGGCCACCG
>Ga0123356_10005533_pt1 | contig 12851 bp, 8 predicted proteins | sample TergutEmb28metaG_2_FD_92546 | JGI IMG/M metagenome (GOLD analysis project Ga0123356, IMG submission 92546) | Embiratermes neotenicus P3 segment gut microbial communities from Petit-Saut dam, French Guiana - Emb289 P3 | ecosystem: Host-associated > Arthropoda: Insects > Digestive system > Gut ... | reverse complement strand
CGAGCCGGCAAAAGTCCAGGTGACGATCAACAGGGATTGATATGAGAAGACTATTTGGAACGGATGGGGTTAGAGGTATAGCCAACAAGGAACTGACGGGCGAGCTTGCCTACTCGCTCGGCGTCGCGGCCGGCTACGTGCTCGGCAAGCATGTAAAAGGGAAAAAGCCGCTTGTTCTCATAGGAAAGGACACAAGGCTTTCCGGAGACATGCTCGAACAGTCGATCGGAGCGGGGCTGCTTTCGATGGGCTGCGACGTAAGGCGCATCGGAGTGCTCCCGACGCCCGGCATCGCTTATCTTACGCGCACCGGTGAAGCCGCGGCGGGAGTCGTCATTTCCGCTTCCCATAATACATTTGAATACAACGGCATCAAGCTGTTCGATGAAAACGGTTACAAACTCGCCGACGCCCTCGAGGACGAAATAGAAGAAGTCGCCCTTCGCAAAAGCGGCGCGAACGACTATGTCACAGGAGTGCTGCTCGGGCGCGCGGATGAACGCGCGGCGGAAGCCCTTGTCTCATATTCTGAATTTCTCAAGGGGCAGGTAGGAGAAGATCTCGGCGGGTTAAAAATCGTCGTGGACTGCGCCAACGGAGCGGCGTGCGAAGCCGCGCGCAGGTTGTTCGGCAGCATAGGCGTCAACGCCGTTTTTATCGGAACGAAACCGGACGGTACGAATATCAACGGGGGACGCGGTTCTACGCACCCCGAAGCCATGCAAAAGCGGGTCGTCCGCGAGGGCGCCGACGTAGGCCTCGCGTTTGACGGGGACGCGGACCGTTTGATATGCGCTGACGAAAAAGGCGAGCTTATCAACGGAGACAAGCTCATGTACGCGCTCGCGAAATCACTGAAAAATATAGGAAGACTCGAAAACGACCTTCTTACGGCGACGGTCATGAGCAACCTTGGGTTCGAGGAAGCTCTCGGACGAGAAGGTATAAAGCTGCAGCGCGCGGCTGTCGGAGACCGATATGTGCTTGAGATGATGCAAAAGACGGGCTCGGTTTTCGGCGGTGAACAATCCGGGCACATGATTTTTCTTGGGGAACACACCACAGGCGACGGCATCTTTGCCGCGATCCGTTTTCTTGAGGCGCTTAAAAGAAGCGGGATCAAAGCGTCTGAGCTCGCTAAGGACGTCACGATATACCCGCAGATCCTCAAGAACGCCAGGGTAAAAGACGAGAACAAATACAGCTTTGACAAAGACGAAAAAATCTCAGCGACGATATCCGAAGTTGAGTCTGAGATGGCAGGTAAAGGACGTGTCCTCATACGGCCGTCGGGTACCGAGCCGCTCGTGCGGGTAATGCTGGAAGGAGCGGATATGCAGGCGCTCGGCCGGATGGCTGATCGCCTTGTACGGCTTATCGAAGAAAGACTGAGGTAGTGATCATATGTGCGGAATAGTGGGATATGTCGGCACCGGAAGCGCGAAGGAAATGCTGCTCGGCGGGCTGAACGCACTTGAATACAGAGGATACGACTCGGCGGGGATCGCGCTCGTGCGAAAGGGCAAGCTGCTGGTCCGGAAAGAATCGGGAAAACTAAAGGCGCTTGAGGCAAAAGTGACGGGCAGTGATTTTGACGCTCCTGTCGGTATAGGGCATACGAGATGGGCGACACACGGCGCCCCGACGCGCGAGAACGCGCATCCGCACATGAGCCCTGACGGGCGTATAGCCATAGTGCACAACGGCATAATAGAGAACCATATGGAACTGAAAGAAGAATTGATCCGCGAACACGGCGCTGTGTTTTCTTCCGAGACAGATTCCGAAGTCATCGCGCACCTTGTCGGCCTCAATTATAAGGATGATCTCGTCGAAGCGGTGCGGAGCGCGGTCGCGAAGCTTCGCGGCGCGTACGCGCTCGCGGCTGTCTGCGCCGGTGATCCCGGCAGGATCGTCGCCGCGCGCAAAGACGCGCCGCTGATAGCGGGACAGTGTGAAGAGGGCGGACTGCTCGCCTCCGACATACCGGCTCTGCTCAAATATACGAGGGACATATATTTAATAGAAGACAATGAGATCGTTATTATTACGCAAAAAGACATTGAGATATACGACGAAGAAAATACGCGTATGAACCGTACGAGGACCCATATCGACTGGGACGTCGCCGCGGCGGAAAAAGGCGGGTACGAACACTTCATGCTGAAAGAGATCAACGAACAACCCGGCGGAATACGCGAAACGCTCAACCACAGGCTGAACGAAGACGGATCGATAATGCTGGATGATCTTGCCCTGACGAAGGAGAAACTGGACGGGCTTGAGCGAATCTATATAATAGCGTGCGGCACGGCGCGGCACGCGGGGATGGTCGGGAAGGTTTTGATCGAGAAATACGCGGGGATCTCATGCGACGTTGACTTCTCGTCGGAGTTCAGGTACCGCGACCCGATCGTGAACGACCGCACGCTGACCATCTGCATCAGCCAGTCGGGCGAAACCAGCGACACGCTCGAAGCTTTACGCGAAGCCAAACGCCGGGGCGCGGGAGTGCTGTCGGTAGTCAATGTTGTGGGGAGCTCGGTCGCGCGGGCGTCCGACCATGTTTTCTATACCTGGGCAGGCCCGGAGATAGCCGTCGCTTCTACGAAAGCGTACACGACACAGCTTACGGCGCTGTACCTCATAGCGCTTTACATGGGGCTGCTGCGCGAAAAAACTTCGGAAGCCGAAGTTTCGGAACTGCTGAAAAATCTTCAGGAAGTGCCTGAACTCATCGAAGACGTGCTCGGCCGTGAGCAGGAGATCAAAGAACTCGCGAAAAAACACTACAAAAAAGAAAAGATCTTTTATTCGGGGCGGGGCGTTGACGTCGCGACGGCTGAGGAAGCGAGCCTGAAGCTGAAAGAGATTTCATATATCAATTCATACGCCATCGCGGCCGGAGAGCTGAAGCACGGGACCATCGCGCTGATAACAAGGGACGTTTTGTTCTTTGTGATCGCGACGCAATCGAAGCTGTACGAAAAAATGCTTTCGAATATAGAAGAGATGAAGGCGCGGCAGGCGCAGGTCGTAGCTGTCGCGAAGAAGGGGGACTCAAGGATCGCGGAAGTGGCGGACGACGTGTTTTTCATACCGGATTGCTCGGACGAGATCGCTCCGATAATAGCTGTCGTCATGCTCCAGCTGTTTGCCTACCACGTCGCAAAGCTCCGGGGGCGGGAGATAGACCAGCCGCGCAACCTTGCCAAGTCCGTAACTGTGGAATAGGTGGAAAGGGAAATGACCATGCGGATCGGCAAGGACCATTTCAGAGGATGCCTGCTCGGCGGCGCTACAGGCGACGCGAAAGGTTACCACGACCGTAAGCGCGGCAAGGATCTGATTTCTGACAACACTCAGCAGACGATATTTACGGTCGACGGCCTTATATGGGCTCACGACCGCGCGAAACGAAAAGGCGTATACGCCTATGTTCCATGTCTCTTTTACGCGTATCAGAAATGGTATTACACGCAGACAGGCGGGCTTTCCGACAGGGACTATGTATTCATTCTTGACGGCGAAATACTTGAGTACGACGAACTTTTCGCGCGGCGCGGCGAAGGGGTGACGAGCCTGAACGCGCTCGCGTCTTCCATACAGAACAGATACGGCACGATAGAAAACCGCATCAACGAACTCAACCGTCCGGGATGCGTTATCCGTACGGCGCCCATAGGCCTTTATTTCGCGAACGATCCGGATATGGCTTTTCGCATCGGATGCGAGAGCGCCGCCCTCACGCACGGGCATACTCAGGCCATCATGACAGCCGGTTATATGTCGGCGCTGTTCGCCCATCTCGCGCAGGGCGACGATCTTCACGCGGCGACGGAGGCTGCGCTCGCGAAACTAGACGGAAGCGATTTTTCGGACACCCTTCCGGGGGAATTGATCAGGCGCGCCGTAGATCTGGCGCATACCGTAAAATCTCCGCGGAAAGCGATCAAGTCCATAGGTGAAGGCTGGATAGCGCCCGAGACCGCCGCGATCGCGACCTATCTCGCGTTTCGGTTCGAAGATGATTTTGAGGCGGCGATCAGCGCGGCGACGGATTTCGACGGCAATACCGACGGCGTCCCTCCGGCGGTAGGCAATATCGTCGGCTGCATGGTCGGCAGCTTGGAAATTCCGGCGCAGTGGATAGTCGACCTGGAACTGGCCGGACTTATAATGCACGGCGCGGATCTGCTGCTCAAAGCGGTAAAAGAACGGCCCGAAATCTAAATCATCACACGGGGACGGACCTTTTGTGACGAAAACGGCTCTGTCAGAAAAAAACCGTCACCACTTATGCAGGAAAGGCGACAGTCGTTTATAGAGCAGGAAAACGACCGCCGTATTTATCGCCATTTTCAAAAGATTGAACGGAAGCAGGATGGGAAGCAGCATGGCTTGGACGACTTCGACCGGCACACCCATAAAAAGCGGCGTGATCAAAAGGTTCGCCGGCAGCATCACCGCCGTCATGCAGAGGCCGCCTATGATCAGGGAAAACAGCCCCCACTTCCGCGTCTTGAACTTCTGATATATCGCGGCCGCTACCAGCACAAAAACACAGGTCGCGATGAGATTCATTATCAGCCCGTAAGGTCCGCTCGGCGGACTCAGCACAAGCGCGCGCAGAAGGATCGCGACGACTCCGATCACCGTGCCCGGCAGCGGGCCGAACGCAAAACCTGCGATGAGGATCGGTATCAGCGAAACTTCGAACTCAAGAAACGGCGCCATCGGCAGGATCGGAAAATGAACGAAAGTGCAGATGAAGGCGATAGCGACCATCAGCGCCATCTTGGCGAGCATTAACGTACGTGGTCTAACGTTGGAATCGGACATGATTTTGTTCCTCCCTTCCGGACTGTGACCGTCGGTATTGGGATCTAACCAAATTCAGCCTCTCGGCTCGCGGACTCGTCGCAATGCGCTTTACCGCCGGTGGGGAATTGCACCCCGCCCCGAAACATTAACTAAGATACTCATAATACAAAACAGCGCCGCCCCTGTCAATGGAGCGGCGCTGCGATAACCGTCAGCTATTTTTCTTTTTTGTCCGCGGGAGGATCCTTCGTCTCCTTGGGCGGCTCTTCCGGTTTCGGAGGAGGCGGAGGCGGCTGATACCCCGGTGGCGGCTGTGAATAACCCGGCTGCTGCCAGTACGGAGCGTTGTATGTCGGAGGTTTCTGACGTTTTGCCCGCCGCGCTTCGCGCTTGTCGCGGAGTTTTTCCCTGATCGGACGCGTCACCCTTACGATGGCCCATATGATCGCGCCGATGATAAGCAGCAGCACTATGACCGGGGCCGCCGCGGCAAGGCCTACGACGAAAGCTTCAAGGAACCGGCCGACGCCGTCGAGCGAGAGCCAGAAAGCGCTTGAGGCGCGGTCTCCGAGAGGCTCGCCGTCCTTGCCTATGGTATCGGGCGTTATTAATTCATTCAGCGTGATATCTATCGTCGAAAAGTCGACAAGGCGGTCCAGGCGGCGCTTATTCCCCTGGAAATGATCAAGTTCATAAAGCACATCCGACAGTTCACGCTCGAAAGCGACGATGTCCTCGGCCTTTTCCGCTTCGAGAAGGTAGGCCATCAGACGCTCCTTCCTCAGCTCAAGCAGTTCGATACGCGCTTCGGTATCAAAATACTCCGAGGTCAGGTCTTCGGACCACTTGTCCTTTTGCGTTACTTCGCCTATGGACGACACGGCGTCTATGAATGTATTGTATTCCCCCGCGGGAACACGGGCGGAAATCACGGAGACGCGGCCTGTCGGCCTTCCGTAAAGCGCGGAATTATCCGAGGTGCTCTCCCTCGCGATAAAACCACCGGCGTTTTCGATGAGCTGATAGATCTTTACGTAATCCGCGTCGAATTGTTTTGTATTCATTGAGATCGAAGCGCTGAACGTTATTTTCCTGCCGTCGGTTATCGAGCTGCCGCCTCCGTCTACCGGGGGCATGCTGAACTCAGGATCGCCGTCCCACCAGTCGTCGGTATAAGCAACTTCCGGAGCCGCGGCAGGCGCGCTTCCGCCGCCGGACATATTGTACGACGTGTCCCGGGCTGCCTGGTTGCCGCCGGCGCCGCACGCAGTCAGGGACAAAAGCAGCATTATTGTCAAAATGGTCACGATAATTTTTTTCATTTCGTACTCCTTCCGCAGTAAGTGATTTTCGTAATATTCTACACTATTAGAGAAATAATTGTCATTTACAGGGTGCAGAGTCAAAGCGGCAGCGTCGCGTACGCGTCGAGCGACAGAGTGTCGGTATTGCCGGCCATATATTGATAATAACCCGCGCAGGCGATCATCGCCGCGTTGTCCGTGCAAAGGATTTGTGAAGGAATGAAAAGATTTATTCCCGCTTTTTCCGTATCCTCCCGCATACGGGCGCGCAGCGCGCTGTTCGCGGCAACGCCGCCGGCGAGCACAAGCGACTTATAGCCGGTCAGCGCGAGAGCGTCGCGCGTTTTGATCGAAAGCACATCTATGACAGACTCCTGAAATCCGGCCGCGACGTCGGCCTCGCATACCGGCAGGCCGGCTTGCTTGCGGCTGTTGATATAATTCAGTACGCCCGTCTTTATCCCGCTGAAACTGAAATCGAGGCTGCCGTCTTCGAGGGTCACGCGTTTGAAAAAGACAGCTTTCGGATCACCCTCTTTGGCGAGGGCGTCAAGTTTCGGACCGCCGGGATAGCCGAGCCCGAGCACACGGGCCACTTTGTCGAAGGCCTCGCCTGCCGCGTCGTCGCGCGTGCCGCCGAGCACGGTCATATCATCCGGAAGGCCGTGCACGTCGACGAGAGAAGTATGGCCGCCGGACACGACGAGCGCCAGGAAAGGAGGCTCGAGTTCGGTATGTTCGATCAGCGCGGCACAGATATGACCACGTATATGGTGCACGCCGACAAGAGGCTTGCCGAGCGCGAAAGACATAGCTTTCGCCGTAGCAAGCCCTATAAGGATCGCGCCGACGAGCCCCGGCCCCTTCGTCACGGCAATGGCGTCAAGTCTTTTGTTTGACGCGCCGGCGGCCGCGAGCGCGGCTTCCACGACTCTGTTTATCGCTGTCAGATGCTGACGCGACGCGATCTCCGGCACGACGCCGCCGAAAACCTTGTGCACGTCTATCTGCGAAGCAATGACATTCGAAAGAACTTCCCTGCCGTTACGGGTAACAGCCGCCGCCGTCTCGTCGCAGCTAGTTTCGATTCCGAGTATCAATACGTCTCTTTCAGCCATAGTCATTCACCCGGGCGGCGCCACATGACGCGCGCGTCCTCGCGACCTCCCCCGCTTAAAGGATAGTAATCTTTGCGCACGCCTTCGGAAACGAAGCCGTGTTTTTCGTAAAAACGGACAGCGGCCGTATCGCTGTCGCGGACTTCGAGCGTAAAGGAAGAGACCCCATGCTCTTCGGCCATTCTAAGCAATTCACAAAGCGCGGCGCTTCCGGCTCCTCTGCGGCGAACCGCCGGGTGTACCGCGATATTCGTGATATGCCCTTCATCGAGGATGCGGTGCAGGCCCGCGTAGCTCAGGATATGCCCTCCGTCCTCGCAAACTACATAGTCGCTGTATTCCAGCCTTATGTCGTCGAGTATGCTTCGCTCGAGCCACGGTTCGCCAAAAGAGAGCCTTTCGATAACGGAGATACCGTAGACGTCGCTCTCCTCAGCAGGGCGGGCGAGCCAATGGGACGGTTCCTGTGGCTCGCAGAGATTAGACCCACTGGAACCGTCCCATTGGCTCGCCTTTTCTTCGAGCCGCCGCTGCGCTTCGGCTTTACGGATATATATCGGCTCGAGTGTCTCATACCCTTCCTTTACGCCGTGAGCGGCTGCCCACGCCAGCGCAGCTCGCGCGTCCTGGACCACAGGGGCCGTTTCGTATTCCACACCGGGAATCAAGGTTTCGCTCATAAACCGATCCACGGATTTCTGAAAAACCGGCAGGCCGTCTCCCATCAGACAGCACCGCACGATAGCTTCCTGCCCGCCGGTCCTCTTCGCGAGTTTTATAAACGCGGCAAGGGACGCGCCGAGCGCCGAGAAGAAATCCTCCGGAGCGTATGCGTCTCCTTTTACGAGCGTCATAATTCGCCCGTCCGTCTCAAGCGTATACGCGCCCGCGTACATCTGATCTCTGCGCGCGTCGAATATAGGACATGCTACTGAAAACGGCCGATCCATACTGTCAGAGTAAACGAAGGTTTCGAGCGTCGGCACTTTTATTACCGGGATTTTTAGAGACTGCGCGAGGGCGCGCGCTGTCGCGACGCCGATTCGTATGCCCGTGAACGAGCCCGGTCCCGCGGATACGGCGATACAATCGAGCTTTCTGGGTTTGACGCCGGCCTCTTCCAGCAGGTCTTCAACGAGTGGGATCAGCGAAGTGAGGTGCATGAGCCCTTCTTCGCTCGCGCGATGAAACACGCGGCCGTCGTCCGCCAGAAAGGCTGCAGAGCAAACCGGCCCGGTCGTCTCAATCGCGAGCATTCGCGCGTACCTCCAGTAAACGGAGATCCGGATCTTCCGTATGGTTCAGGTCGATCCGGAGCGTGGTTTCCGGCAGAAGACATTCGATACGGTCCGCCCACTCGATAACCGTGACGCCGGAACCGTACAAGTATTCATCAAGTCCGATGTCATTCATCTCGCCTGCAGACTCCAGCCTGTACACATCGATATGATAGAGCGGCAGGCGGCCGGTCTTATATTCACAAACCAAAACGAACGTCGGGCTTGTAACGGTTTCGGTAACTCCGAGGCCTTCGGCGATCGCTTTCGCGAGGGTCGTCTTGCCCGCGCCGAGCTCACCTGTGAGCGCGACGACGTCCCCGGGCCCGAGCTTCGCCCCAAGCTCTCTTCCGCATTCATTTAACTGTTCTTCATTAAGTAACACCGCCACATTGTATCATACGTATGAAGCAGGATTGACATGGCCTATACAGATACTATATGATACTTTCCACATGGGGGCGTAGCTCAGCTGGTTAGAGCACTTGCTCGACAAGCAAGGGGTCACCGGTTCGAATCCAGTCGTCCCCACCATAGTCCTGATCAATCAAGATTATTTGTAAAAAAATATCACTTGACAACATCAGTGCGGCAGTAATACAATAGTAGACTGCGGCAAGATGTACTTTGTGTTCAAAAAAGGAGTGATATGATATGCCCCAACCCATAAAAATCGGCAACAAAGAACGCATGAATTATTCTACAATCCGTGAAGTCGCTGACGTACCGAATCTGATAAAAATCCAAACAGAGAGCTATAACTGGTTCATCAACGAAGGGCTGAAAGAAGTCTTTTCGGATATCTCTCCTATTGAGGATTTTGCGGGAAATCTGGCGCTGCACTTCACGGACCATAAATACAACACGCCTGAGGATCCTCCCAAATTCAGTCAGGAAGAATGCAAAGAGCGAGACGCGACGTATTCCGCTCCTTTGAAAGTCGGCGTGCGTCTCATCAATAAAGAGACCGGTGAGATAAAAGAGCAGGAAGTCTTTATGGGAGAATTCCCGCTAATGACGGAAAAAGGCACCTTTATATGCAACGGCGCGGAGCGCGTCGTCGTTACGCAGTTAGTGCGCTCACCGGGCCCCTACTTCAATATCATGGACAGCAAGGACAGGGCTGAGAGGGAGAGGACTTCAGAGCGGGTTTCGCACAGACAGGAAGCTGCGGAAAAAGCGGCCGAAGCGGAAGGCATAGAAGAGCTTACGCATTACAAAGCCCAGATCATCCCGAACAGAGGCGCCTGGCTCGAGTATGAAACGGACGACAACGGAGTGCTCTATGTAAGAGTCGACCGCACAAGAAAGCTTCCGGCGACGATACTTGTCAAGGCGCTCGCGGAAAACGAAAGCTCCGGGCTCGCGCGTAATCCCTCCGGGATCGCCGAAGCGCTCGGTTACGGTACCGAGGAAGACATCCTCCGCGTATTCGGTTCCGATCCCATGCTGAGGGCGACGCTCGAAAAAGACATGACAAAGACGTACGAAGACGCCATCATGGAGATCTTCAGGAAAATCAGGCCTGGTGATATGCCGACGCCGGAAAACGCCCGCCGTGTCTTTGAAAATCTTTTCTTCGATCCCAAGCGCTACGATCTCGCGAAAGTAGGACGCTACAAATACAATAAAAAACTTTGCCTGTCGTCACGCCTCATAGGGCAAAAGCTTATAGAAAAAGTCGTGAATCCGGAAACCGGTAAGACGATAGTCGACGCAAGCCCGGACAATCCTCTGGAGATCGACAGGGCGCTTGCGCTGAAGATAGAAAACGCGGGCGTGTTTTCCGTGCTTGTAAGAGTTGAGGTAATAAAAAAGATTTATACGGGAGCGGAACGCACAACGATAGAGCAGTCGATAGACCGCGACGTACGCGTCATCGGAAACCGTTTTGTCGACGTCGGTTCATATGTCGACAAAGACGTAGCGGCCGCGCTGTACGAGAGAGGCGTCCCGAAGAAACTATATTATCCGGTTCTCATGAAAACGCTCAAGTCGGCCGAAGAAACGGCTGCGGCAAAGAAGGCAAAAGATATCAAGCCATATATAATAGAAGGGATCATAGCGGCGATAGGCGAATTGTCTCCGAAGCATATGCTTGCGGACGACATCATCGCGTCTTTCAGCTATCTTATAGGGCTTCCATACGGGATAGGCTCAGACGACGACATAGACCATCTCGGCAACCGACGCGTGCGTACTGTCGGCGAGCTTTTGCAGAACCAGTTCCGCATCGGCCTTACGCGTATGGAACGCGCGGTCAGGGAACGCATGACCATACAGGACGTCGAGTCCGCGACGCCGCAGCAGCTCATGAATATCCGCCCTGTGACGGCGGCCATCAAGGAGTTTTTCGGCAGTTCGCAGCTCTCTCAGTTTATGGATCAAAACAATCCGCTCGCGGAGCTTACTCACAAGCGCAGGCTTTCCGCGCTCGGGCCGGGCGGCCTTTCGCGGGAACGCGCTGGATTCGAAGTACGCGACGTCCACTACAGCCACTACGGCAGGATGTGCCCGATCGAGACTCCCGAAGGCCCGAACATCGGGCTTATCGGCTCGCTTACCACATACGGCAGGGTCAACGAGTACGGATTTATCGAGACTCCGTACCGCAGGGTCGACAAGAAAAACGGGATCGTTACCGAAGAGATCGAATACCTGTCCGCGGACGAGGAGGAAAGCCTTGTAATAGCGCAGGCCAACGAGCCGCTTGACAGCAAGGGGCATTTCCTCAACAAGCGCGTCGCGGCACGTAAGCAAAAAGGCGAATACGATCTCGTATCGAAGGAATCCGTCGACTATATGGACGTAAGCCCCAAGCAGGTCGTATCAGTGGCGACTGCAATGATACCCTTCCTTGAAAACGACGACGCGAACCGCGCCCTTATGGGATCGAACATGCAGCGGCAGGCGGTTCCTCTGCTTGTTACCGAAAGCCCGATCATCGGGACCGGTATGGAGTATATAGCGGCGCGCGACAGCGGCGTCGTGGTGCTCGCGAGGAGGCCTGGTACCGTGGAATATGTGGACGCGGAAAGCATCCGCATCCGTATCGACGGGAAAGAAAAGCGAAGCGGGAAAAAGGCGCCGGGCGAAGAGATCGACGTCTACAACCTTTTAAAATTCAAACGTTCGAACCAGGGAACCTGCATCAACCAGAAACCGATAGTTCTGAAAGGCGAACATGTCGAGGCCGGAGAGGTCATCGCGGACGGCCCGTCGACAAACGAGGGCGAGGTAGCGCTTGGCAAGAACCTTTTGATCGGATTCATGACATGGGAAGGCTACAATTACGAGGACGCCATTATCCTGAACGAACGCCTTATCATGGACGACACGCTGACGTCGCTTCATATCGAGGAATATGAATGCGAAGCCCGTGACACAAAGCTGGGTTACGAAGAAATAACGAGGGACATCCCCAATGTCGGCGACGACGCGAGGAAAGATCTCGATGAGAACGGCATAGTCCGGATCGGCGCCGAAGTCACGAGCTACGACATCCTCGTCGGCAAGGTCACTCCGAAAGGCGAAACGGACCTTACGGCGGAAGAGCGGCTGCTCAGAGCCATTTTCGGCGAAAAGGCGCGCGAAGTAAGAGATACTTCGCTGAAGGTGCCTCACGGCGAAACCGGCATCGTCGTAGATATCAAGACGTTCAGCCGCGACGCGGGCGACGATCTGCCGCCGGGCGTCAACAAGCTCGTTCGCGTATACGTGGCGACGAAGCGCAAGATCAGCGTCGGCGACAAGATGGCCGGTCGGCACGGCAACAAGGGCGTCATCTCGCGCATACTGCCCGAAGAGGACATGCCTTTCCTAGAAGACGGCACGCCGCTTCAGGTCATGCTCAATCCCCTCGGAGTCCCGTCCCGTATGAACGTCGGGCAGGTACTCGAGGTCCATCTGGGGCTCGCGGCCAAAGACAAAGACTGGTATATCAGCACGCCGGTATTTGACGGAGCAAACGAGCAAGACATCACGAAACTGCTGAAAGAGTGCGGCTATCCGGAAGACGGAAAACTGCTGCTTCGCGACGGACGGACCGGGGAAATGTTCGACCACCCCGTCACGGTAGGCTATATGTACATGCTCAAACTCCATCACCTCGTCGACGACAAGATCCACGCGAGATCGACAGGCCCGTACTCGCTTATTACGCAGCAGCCGCTCGGCGGCAAAGCGCAGTTCGGCGGACAGCGTTTCGGAGAGATGGAAGTATGGGCGCTCGAAGCTTACGGCGCGGCTTATACGCTCCAGGAGATACTGACGGTCAAATCGGACGATATCGTCGGGCGCGTCAAGACATACGAGGCGATAGTCAAGGG
>Ga0123356_10005532_pt1 | contig 12852 bp, 14 predicted proteins | sample TergutEmb28metaG_2_FD_92546 | JGI IMG/M metagenome (GOLD analysis project Ga0123356, IMG submission 92546) | Embiratermes neotenicus P3 segment gut microbial communities from Petit-Saut dam, French Guiana - Emb289 P3 | ecosystem: Host-associated > Arthropoda: Insects > Digestive system > Gut ... | reverse complement strand
TCGGATCGGCGTGTCGTCTGGTATGCGGGATCAGTATGCCAGCTTGAATGGCTCGGGGAACAGGGGTTCGTTGGTCTCGGCAATCATCAGATTGACATTGTTGGTAAGAACGTCTGCATACTGATATGACTTGCGCTCAACACCACCACGTTTACGATGAACCTCAACGACAAACAGTTGCTCATGCGCTTCGGTGACAACACCTTCATACTCAGAAATCTTCGACCGGCCCAGATTTGCCCTGACCTTCAGGGTAATACCGATGCAGTTCTTCAATGTAGCGCTGATTTGATCTATTGGGTTTACTACAGCATCAGCTTGCAGTTCAGAATCCATGTGTACCGCCCTCCTGCCTAATGGCTTTGTCGTATATTAGCAGGTTAATGCGCTTTTCTCAAGTAGCAGCACTCGCCCGCCTGTCAAGCCTTTCTGAGCTGCCTTCCGGCGGACAGCGCCCCTAGACACTCCTGGCAGGACCGACGACACGGGTAATGGTATCAGGCTCGACAGCATGGCTGACCATCTCAAAATAGTCAATTTCGTTTTGCTGATACAACCTGATCAAGCTGCTGTCCATGCTCACCATGCCAAGATCGCTGCTGGTCTCGATAATCTGCGAAAGCTGGTGGGTTCGCCCCTCACGAATCAGGTTTCGCACGGCAGTTGTGCAGAACATGATCTCAAAAACCGGAATGACCCCGCCATTGATCCGCTTGACCAGCTGCTGCGAAACAACACATTCCAATACCATCGACAACTGCATCCTTGCCTGGGCCAACTGAGCTGGAGAAAAACTATGCAGCAGTCTGTCAACCGCGTTCACAGCTCCCAAGGTATGAACCGTGGATAAAACCAGGTGCCCAGTCTCTGCTGCGTTAAGCGCAATCGAGATTGTCTCCGCATCACGTAATTCGCCTATCTGAATCACATTGGGAGACTGTCGCATGGCAGCACGAAGGGCTGAAGCATAGTTCTCGGTATCTATCTGCACCTCACGCTGGCTGACTATAGACAATTGGTGTCTATGCAAAAACTCGATCGGGTTCTCCAGGGTAACTATGTGGGCGTTTCTAGTGCGATTGATCCGGTCGATAATGGTAGCAAGGGTGGTTGACTTGCCCGAGCCGGCAGGACCAGAAATCAGTACCAGACCGTGTCGCAGATCAGACAGATTCTCAACTATCTCAGGAATATTCATTGCAGACGCAATCGGAAGATCAAAGGGAACGACCCTGATCACCGTCGCCAAGGAACCGCGCTGCTTGTAAGTATTCACTCGAAAACGCGAGAGGCCATTTACTGCAAAACTGAAATCATCGTCACCGGTTTCTAGCAGTCTGTCCATCGGTCGGTTATTGCTTAGCTCGTATATCTGCCTGATGAATTCATAGGCTTCCTCCGAGCCGACCCTGACTTCGTCAAGCGTCGCGATCTGCCCGTCCGACTTATAACTGATCGGACGCCCGGCAACACAGAAGATGTCAGTAGCTCCTCTTTCGACCAGCATCGATAACGTGTCTTGAATCTGCATATATGCTCCCTGTGATATTACTGGTTACTCTGGCTGCTTCGGTTGCTGATGCTGGCCCACTCGACTACTGTCAGCCTTCCGTCAGCCATTATTGCAATACTTACGCGAAGTTGATTGCGATTATCTATCGAAAAACTACGGGTCACTAATAGCAGATCCCCGCTCTCGCTGATGGCAACCACAGCGTCTGGTGATGCTGCTGCAATCAAGTCTATCAAGTCAGCATGGTCAGATGAGTCGACAAGGTCACTCAGCTCAGCCAGCCACTCACAAGCCTCTCGGTCAGCTGCATAGTAGTTACCGGTTGCATCCATGGTCATGCGGGAAAGGTTGTGATCATATCTGGCTGAAACCAGAGTCAGCACAGAAAAAGTAGTCAGTAGCAACACCATGAGTATTGTTACCAGTGTTGTTACCCCGAAGCCGATGCCGGATTTCTTTACTATATTGCTTTGGTTTTGCATCAGTGCCCTCCTTGCAAGGCTGCAGCACGCCCAATAATCCAGCTCATTAGCAGCTCATCATTCAAGTAGGCACTGACTTCCCCGCTTTGAAAAGAACCATCCATACTACTGGCTCCACTGCTCTCAAGCCTTACCTCAAGGCGATATCTTGCCATTGAAGAGTTCTCGACAACCTGAAAATCGCGATTATAGTAGATAGTCAGATTGCCGTCTTCGACCATACCGCCGAAGCGCTCGCAAAGGTCTTCGATATCACTTCCTGCCTTCCAGTTTTCGATGATTGACACAGCAGTCTGACCAAGCTCGGACAGAGCCCTGCTCTTATCCAGAGTTGTTTGAGCCTGCGCATAAACCTGAAGACATACCAGTGTGCACATGATAAAGACAACCAGATTGCCCAACAGCTCCAGCAGAATCACCCGTGAAGCTGACTGAACCTGATCGGGCTCGAGGTTAGCCAGCCCAGTGTCAGTGACGTTCATCGCTGCCTCCCATATCGTCAGGCAAAGCGGAGCTTCTGATATAGAGATCCAGTTGGCGCTCGTCGCCAACGCTAATCGTGAAGTTTATTGTCAGCAATCCTTCGGATTGCCGCGAAGTGTCGATAGCCATTCGCTCAAGCGGCATAATGTTCTGGCTGAAAACCGGGTCGGGCTCTGAACCAGCAAACACCAGCATCTCGCAAAGCTGTCCGTTGTAGACATAAAGCCAGGTCTCAAAGGTGTAGCCATCAATCGTCTCGGAAAAAACAAGCGCATCGGAGCCAAAGATCCGATCGACCCGAATCTGGTCGTAACTGTCATTCTGGCGAACGCGTTGAGCCACGTAGAACACACTGGTCCGGTCGTTGTAGTTGGCGGTCAGAGTTTCGTTTGCCGACATGTAGACCCGCGCTCCGATAGCTACCAACACCAACGCAATCGTTGTGTACAGCGCAAAAAGCGCCAGGGCAAAGACCACGTCATAGATACGACGACGCATGCGGGTCACTGCTCCTCATCAACGATCTCGATGTCATCAGGCGAACCATCTCGAAGCGAGCGACTGATCTGGTCTGACGACGAGCCTGGGTTCCGCACTAGAACCCGCACCTGCGGAAGCAGATTATCCGCAAACGACTCATAGTAGATAACATAGCGGCTCTCATCAATCTGCAGTCCGTAATGCTCTCTCAGGTAGCTAACCCCCTCCTCCGTACTCGGAAAACGTCCCTCAATCACGTAGCATTGAACCGCGGACCGCTTGACGCATTGCTCCAAAAACTCCGTCTGGCGCTCCTGCACTCCAGACGAGAGGCCATTTAGACTTAGCACCATCAGGAGTAGAACGCTAGCCAGAACCACACCGCTGACAAACAGCTGTGAGCCCGGTAAGCCCTCGCCAGAGAATCGTCTTTTATCTGTGGAGAAGTTCATCGTCACTTCTACATATTGGTCAGCACGCCCAGTAAAGGCAGCATTACTGAAAGAAGGATCACGCCAACCAGGACGGTCATGATTGCGACCAAGGTTGGTTCGATGGCTGAGACCAGTGACATCATCTGGCGCTCAGTTGACACTTCCAAGCGATTTGCTATCTGCTCGAATGCTTCAGCATTCGACCCTGTTCTGAAGCCAACAGCAACCAGAAGCTGGCTGTCTGCTGGCACTAACTGGCTATCGTCAAAGGCTTTCTGAAAGCTGAGGCCTTCGCTCAGGCCAAGCTGTACGATACCCAACCGCGAGCGCACACGGCTGTCATCGATCAGGTCGGTGACAAACTCCATAGCAGCCTGAGGAGTCATACCGCTTCGCAGCATGGTTGAGAAGCCAAGCATCAACCGCTGTAGCGATAAACGAAACGACAGGCTAGAGGTCACAGGGTTCCACTCGTAGAACCAGCTGAAGAAGCGCTTACCGATCGGCAGTTGCCGCAGCACAAAAACCAGCACAATCAGACCGAAGGCGATACTGGATAACCAAAGCGCTGCTCCCCTCAGCCATCTTCCTGCGCTGAGAAACGCTGAAGCCATTCCACTCATCTCAAAGCCGAACTGAGCTAGCACCTGATCGAAAATCGGCATTGCTTGTGTCAGCAGCATGACCACAACCACGAAAATCGCTACCATCATAGCCAGTGGATAAAACAGGGCAGATCTTATGGCAGTTGCCAGTCGGTCTCGCTTGTCATAATAGACCGCAAGTGCATGGCAGGTGCTTGCCAACTGTCCTGTCTGCTCTGCAACCCTAAGTAAGGCCAGGGCGTATGGTGGCAGCCCCCCTGTCTGGCTGGCTGCATCGGATAAGCGTCCTCCTATACTGCTACCCTTTGCCATTGCGGCTAAGAGCTGCTGCTCTCGATCGGTTGCAGAAGAGTTCCTAAGTAGCTCAAGCCCTTCTGACAGCTGAATACCAGAGTCAAACACCAGACCAAGGCTGGTAAATAACCGGCTTAACTGCGCTGGTGACAGTTCCTTTATCAACGTTGTCGCCTCAGACATATCTCTCCCTAATCACAAAACCTGTTCGACCTTAACAGAACACAAAAGCAAAACAAATACCTAGTAAAACAAAAGCGGCTGATAGTCTTTCGGGTCTACAATCAGCGGCCCTAACCCAAGTGGAGTTCTGCCTGATGAGTCAATGGTCGGATCAAGCAAAGTCCAACTATCGGGATTGAAGTTTATCTCACGTCTTATCACTCCCTGCTCTGTCGTATAGACAGATATCCAAGCATGATATTCGCTTCCGCAGAAGCCGATCTCAAGCCTGGTCGGTAAACGTTGCGCTCGCATCATCGATGCGCAAAGTACAGCATAGTCAAAACAGATACCGTTTAAGGTATCAAGCGTATTGTCGTTGTCTGGCAGGTATCCAGGCTGAACCTCACTGGCTTTTTTATAGTCGTAGCTGAGGTTCATCACACACCAGAGATAGATAGCGTCTATAGCTTCGATCTCACTGGTTGCGCCTTTTGTGATTTCTTGAGAAAGCAGAACGGCTCGATCATTAACCTCAAAGTCGACATACTGGTTCGGATACAGAAACGGTAGATTCTGGTCAACCAGGTTCACGCTTATCTGTACCGAGAACATCGGTGCATAGCGGTTATCGGAAACATTCTTGAAAAATCCTACCGAGTACTCTCCATTACCAGCAGAAAGCGGAATCGTTATGAACCTATTCGGGGACCTAAGGCTGAACTGATACCTTGTTCCGTCAGGAGCATCGATTAACACCTTAAAAAGCCCATCGGTCATAGTCATGGCGCTGATGTATCCCTGGCTCGAGTTTGAGTAATCAATAATTGCAGAACTGTCCTGCGCAACCATATATCCGGGTTGTTCTGCCAATAAAACGACAGGAGTATTGTCTCGGAGATTGCCTGGATTGTCAGAGCCAAGATTTGGCTTACCTGAATCGATGCCTGCAGCCGAACAAGCTGAAACTATCAGCGCCATGCACAGTAGCGCAACAACAGTCAACTCACTAACAAACCTAGCTGCTACATTTTTTGCTGAGGATTGTTTGTTGGTTCTTTTATATCCTGGCTGCAAATTGCTCTCCCCGCAGTTCATTGAGACAGCTAATGATACCACTATCGCATGTTATCTGGCATCGCCTGACTATTACTGCTGTCAATGGGGCTCCGCCATTTGCTGCGGGCTGCCTCCGGTCGCTGCCAGTTGCTCCCTCCGCAAGTCGCTGCCGGTCGTCGCCCGGCTCCCTTGCCCCCCAACCCCCAGGCTTCCAACCTGCTAGTCCTCCATCCTTAGGCTGCCAACCCGATTACCAATTCCGCAGTTTAACCAGGTTTTGCAACTTTTTTGCGGTTGGGGCGCAAAAAAGCTCAAATGTTTGTTGCATATGCAACGTTTCTGTGGTAATTGCAACGCTATCGTTGCAATTACCACACTGAATGCCTGCAAATAGGCTCGTTTTTGGCGCCCAACCGCAAAAAAGTTGCAGAAATCGCCTGATTCCTGGAATTCAGGTTGGTTGGAGAGGGTGGAAGGTTGGAAAGGTTGGAAACGCTTGAGGTTGACGTGGTGGTTGTGAGTGGTTGTGAGTGGTTGTGAGTGGTTGTGAGTGGTTGGGAAGTTAGAATTTGGTTGGCTGGAGGTGCAGGAAGCGCTGGGTTTACTGCTTGGTAGTGGTTGAGTGTGGCAGGGAAGGCTCGGCTGGGTCACACAGAGGGGTCGGTGTCAAGTGGCTGGGTGTGGCTTTCTGGTTTGCGCGAGCGGTGAGCAAGCTGCTGACGACGACGGGCAAGCTGGCGAGTCGCGGCGTGTAGCCTGCGAGAGGCGGCGCACACCGGGAGCCTTATCAGTAGTCGTAGACAGCAGGGCTGTTTTCCCAGTTCGCAACGAACTCCGAATAGCGTTGCTCGACAATGGCAAAGCGAGCCTCGCGCATCAGGTTCAGCAGGTAGTGCAGGTTGTGAATGGTCAGCAATACGCTGGCCAGCATCTCTTTGGCATTGATCAGGTGGCGGATGTAAGCTCGTGAATGATTAGCGCATGTCGAGCAAGAGCACTCTGGGTCAAGTTGGCTCAAGTCGTCCTTGAACCTTGCATTGCGCAGATTCAAGCGCCCTTGACTTGAAAACGCTGAACCCATCCTGGCTGTACGGGTGGGCAAGACACAGTCAAACATGTCAACACCCAGAGCGACTGCGCGAACCAGGGTAGTGGGATTGCCTACACCCATCAGGTAGCGTGGGCGGTCGGCTGGCAATGCTTGGGCTACATCGGCAAGCGATTCCAGCATCATCTGGTGTGGCTCTCCGACCGAATAACCACCGATACCGAATCCGGCGAACCTCTCACCTTGGGCATCGATCTCAAGCAGCCTGTTTACACTTTCTCGCCGCAAGTCGTCAAATACCCCGCCCTGGCTGATAGCAAACAGTGCCTGACTGTTAACACTGTGAGCCAGCCTTGATCGCCTTGCCCATTCAGCCGAACGTCGGACAGCAGTAGCTACCTGCTCGCGCTCAGCAGGGTATGGAGGACACTCATCCAGCTGCATGATAATATCAGCACCGAGTTCGTTTTGAACCTCGATATTGTCTTCTGGCGTCCAGCGATGCTGACTGCCATCGATGATGCTTCTAAAAGAAACACCGTCATCATCAAGCTTTAAAGTGTCACTGAGACTGAAGATCTGAAAACCACCAGAGTCGGTCAGAATGGGTTTGTTCCAGCCCATAAAGCCATGCAAACCGCCAGCTTGAGCAATCAGATTGCTGCCTGGCCGAAGGTAGAGATGGTAGGTGTTCGCCAGGATAACATCCGCTCCCAGCTCTGTAAGTTGCGCCACGGTCAAACCTTTAACCGTGGCATGGGTGCCAACAGGCATGAAAGCCGGTGTTGCTATCTGTCCATGTGCTGTATTAAGCACACCCGTGCGAGCAGCGGTTTTGCCGTCAACACCAAACAAGGTATAACTTGGTGAATCTGTTACTTGTACAGGCATGTAGTTTTCATACATCGATTCGGGAACGGCGCTGCTATGCTACGTTGTTTAGCGGGCAGTTATGCTTGCCGCCTACGCGCTGGCCTGCCTCGCCTTTCGGGCAGCACGCTCAAGCGCAGCCTCCTGCCGCGAGAATTCACAGCCACAGTAGTTCTGGCGGTAAAAACCAAGCTCTTTCGCTTTTGTCTGCCCACTCTGATAAAAAGGACGCCAATCTTCGAGCACCGCCTGAAGCCCATGCATGTCAGCAGCTATAAAGAGCTCATCAAATAGAATCTCTTGGTATTGATATGGCGATATCGACAGCGTTGTCGCAATAGTCCCGATCCCTTGACCAACAGCTTCATCTGCCAACTGGCGCATGCGGAAGCGATAACACAGTCTGCATCGCGTCTGCCGTTTAGCAAGCATCAGAGCATCCTGGTCTGCGTCCTGTCCAAGAACGGGATACACACCGCCATCATTACGAATCGCTTGAAACCAGTCTCCGGACTTGTAGGCAGTCTCATACATTAGAACACCAAGCGAGGACAGGTAGTTGCTCAGGCAGTCGCGCCGCCTTTGATACTCTGCCAGATAATGAATGTTCGAGTTTGCAAAGAGCACGTGAACTTCATAGCCAGCATCGATTAAGAGGTCAATCGGCTGGTTAGCACACGGCGCGCAGCAACTATGTAGGAGCAGTTTATCCATAACTATCTATGATAATAGAATAACACTAGTATTTGCGAATAGTATTATTCGAGTATCCAAAAAGAGGCGACTGCAAGTCGCCTCCTCTTTCAACGGTATCGATGCGGGCTTTTAGAGCTTACGCACGTTGCTGGCTTGCAGCTTCCCGTTCTGGCCAGTGGTGATGTCGAATTCGACCGGAGCATCCTCATCGAGAGTCTTGAAACCATCAGACTGAATCTCTGAGTAGTGGACGAACAGGTCGTCACCATCGTCGCGCGAGATAAAGCCATAGCCCTTCTCGTTGCTGAACCACTTAACCTTGCCTTCTGCCATTTGCTTGCCTTTCTTTTTAGCCCGCAGGCTCTTAAAACACATGACGCTTTTATACAATTAGCGTCAAACTTCAAAGCTCTCTTCGGAGCCTAGCTGTGAATAATACCACATTTTTCTATTATGCAACTGCAAAGTGGTATATGCCATCATCAAACAATCTATTGACAGCAGCGAAACATCCTTATTTCAAGCAGCGCTCAGCACAATAAACATCAGGCGTAAGCACCAAGCGCATGAATCGATAAACTACTTATTGAACCTGGCAATCAGTTCTGCTTTAACCAACGGTGTAACCCAGTCATCGATTCTGCCACCGTGAGAAGCAATCTCTTTTACTATCGATGACGACAGAAACATATGCTCCGGATTAGACATGATCAGGATTGTCTCCATATCTGGACTGAGCTTGTGATTCAAAGAAGCCTGTTGAAATTCGCTCTCAAAATCGGTCACAGCTCTGAGGCCTTTGACAACCACAGAGGCACCCTGCTCGCGCGCAAAATCTACCAGCAATCCGGTAAAGGGCATCACATCCACATTATCCAGGTCAGAGATAGCGTCGCGGATAAACCCGACACGCTCATCCAAGCTGAACAGCGGTCCGCCGCCCTTTTGCGGCGACGCGGCGACACTGACAACGACACGCTCGAAAATCTGCGCCGTGCGCCGGATAACGTTGATATGCCCGAGGGTCACCGGGTCATAGGTTCCTGGAACTAGTGCACACTGAAATGACATAATTTCCTCACTTTCTAAGAGGCATTCCGCTCAAATATGTAGTACTCAATCTGCGCAATGCCATATTGCCTGCAATATACCATCTTCAATGCTTGAGGCCAATCGGTTTCGCCAGAATCAAGCGAACCAGGGGCATTTTGAACAGGCTGCTTTACCGCTCGCCGTTCATAACTGACTAAACAGCCTGACAATAGCAGTTCAAAATCTATTAATGTGGATAAAAACGCGCCTATCCTTGACGGATGGTAATCATAGGGTGGATCCAGGAAGATACAGTCAAACGGCCCATATGCATCCAACCGCCTGATCATAGCTGGTGATAAAACATCTGCTTTGATAACACGGTAGTTCTTATCCCCAGATATGTTAAGCGTATCCAGGTTCTGTCGGATTGTGCGAACCGCGCGTTCGCTATTATCGACGAACACCGCAGATGCTGCTCCGCGACTGATTGCCTCAAGGCCCAGCGCACCGCTGCCAGCGAAGGTGTCGAGTACCCGGGCACCGCTGAATCCACCCTCACGGATAGACGTGATGCTTGAAGCCCATGCCTCTCGTACGCGGTCGGTGGTAGGTCTGGTTTGTACTCCCGCGACGGCAGCGATCGTATGTCCCTTGAATTGGCCGGCAATGATTCTCATGTTGGCTCCTGCCATTTTGCGGTGTGCAGGTCTAGCTCCCAAGCCAGCAGAGCGTGCTCTGGCAGCGACAATGTCGAATCACGGGTCAGCAGCGCTTTGGCTTCCTCGTGTGCCACCTCGATCAGCTGGCGATCGCGGATCACCTGCACCAGGCGCAAGGTCGCATGACCGTGCTGGCGCAAGCCAAGCACATCGCCTTCTCGACGCAGCCGCAGGTCAGCAGATGCCAACTCAAAACCGTCAGAGCTCTGCTCAAGCAGCTTCAGGCGCTCCAGCGCCTGGTCTGACTGAGAGGCACTGACCAGAAAAGCCTGACCCTCCTTGTCGCCACGACCGACCCTGCCACGCAACTGATGCAGCTGGGATAGGCCGAACCGGTCCGCATCCATAATTACCATGATGGTAGCGTTTGCTACATCGACACCGACCTCGATGACCGTGGTCGAGACCAGAACATCGATATGTCCGCTGCGAAAGTCGTCCATTATCTGCCGTTTTTCAGCCGCTGGTAACCGCGATGTCAGTAACGCTACCCTGCTCTCAGTAAAAACCTGTCTGGATAAGAACTCGTACTCCTGCCTGGCGGCGCGAAGGTTTTCTTGCCAGGTCGAATATTCTGTTATCAGTTCGTCTGCCTGGTCGTCTTGGTCGTTGTAGTCGTTGCTTGGTGGGATGCTATCGCCTGCGGCGTTGGACATTGGGGAGCCTGCTGGAGCGTCGCTGCTGCCACCCGCTGCGCTGCGCCCGGCAGCCTCGCCGCCGCTGCCTGCACCGCCGCTGCCTGCACCTGCCTGCCCGATCAGCGGACAGACAATGTATGCCTGCTCTCCACGCAACAAGGCAGCTCGCACTGCGTCGTAGGCAATTCCTATCTGCCCTCGGTCAAGCAACGTTGTTTGTATGCTGACATGAGCATTGGGGCGTGACCTGATTTCTGAGACATCCAGGTCGCCATAGATCGTCAGTGCCTGTGAGCGCGGTATCGGAGTCGCTGTCATAGCAAGATAGTGCACGGCTTCACCTTTGCTGCGTAATGCCTCACGCTGCGCAACCCCGAAACGATGCTGCTCGTCAACCACCACCAGAGCAAGATCAGCAAAAACGACATCCGGCTCGATCAGAGCGTGGGTGCCGAACAGGATATCGATATCACCTCGAGCCAGTGCTGCTTTCAGATTGGCTCGTTCTGACACTGATGTTGAGGATGTCAGTAACGCCCAGCGGAGTGAGATCTTATCCAGATAAAGCCCAAGCTGGGTGGCGTACTGGGCTGCAAGTACCTCGGTCGGTGCCATCATAGCAGCCTGTCTGGCTGAGGCAGCGGCTGCGACCAGTGCGTGTAGAGCGACGATGGTTTTGCCGGAGCCGACGTCACCCATTAACAGGCGGTTCATCGGGAGGGATTGGGACAGGTCGGCAAATATCTCTGTGGTCGCTTTGGTCTGGTCGGCTGTCAGCGTAAATGGCAGGCCTGCTCGCAGCAAGTGCAGCTTGGGGTTGTCAGGTTGCAGAGCCTTTGCTGTTGCGCCAGCCTGAGCCACGGCTTTGCGTTTGAGCAGATAGAGCTGCAAAAAGAAGATCTCGTCGAAAGCCAGGCGCTGGCGAGCCTGAGTGTAGTTTACAGTCGTTTCTGGATGATGCACCTGATGCAGAGCCGAGCTACGGCTCATCAGGCCAAGGCGAGTCCTAAGTTCTGGCGGTAGCGGGTCAAGCACTTTCTGGCATGCAGTCAGTGCTTCGTTGATGAAGCGCTTGACCCAGCCTTGGCTGATATCAGAGTTGGTGCGATAGACCGGTTGGATCCCAGCTGAGCTGCCATCGTCATCAAGAATCGTGTATTGCGGCGAGCTCATCTGGCGGTAGTCGCGGTAGTGCTCCATGGTTCCCAGGCAGATCAGCTTCATCCCTGGTTTCAGCTGCTGCGCCAACCAGGGTTGATTAAAAAACGAGAGCAAGCACATACCTGAGTCGTCAACCAGAGTGACGTTGACAATGGACAGTCGTGCGCGGACATGCCTGACCGTGGTTTCGTAGACGCTGCCGATGATACTGACCTTTTGACCGATCGGTGCCAGAGCAATCGATCTAACCTGACTGAAGTCGTCATAACGGAAGGGATAATGCCTGATCAGGTCATATAAGGTGGTTATTCCAAGTCGGGTCAGTCCGCGCTGGCGGGAGCTGCTGACAAAGCGAAGTGCTGAGACCGGATCGGTCAGCGCCAAGGTTTGCTGAATGCGACGGGATATGGCGCTGGGGTGGTCTGCCACTGGTTGGTCTACCACAGGTTGTTCTGCCACAGGCTATTCCGCTGCTAGTATCAACGGGTACAGCGGCTGGTCACCCCGCTGTGCATCGATCTCCAGATTCGGAAAGTTATCCTCAATCGAAGCGACAAGCTCCTCGAAGTCGTCTTGTGTCATCTGCTCTCCAGCAAGCAGGGTCAGGGTCTCGTGCGTGTCATCAGCAATCTGCTCGACCAGCTGCAAGGCGACACTCTCGACGTCCTGTCCTACTGCTTCAATCGACCCGTCAAAGACACCGATGACATCGCCAGCCTTGATAAGCTCACCGTTGGCGCTGACTGCCTCTTTAATGGCATGGGTTATCTCGGCGGCTCTTACCTCAGAAATCGCCTCGATCATGCCGTCGACCTCGGTGTCGAAAGGCTGGTTCTCATTGGCTACGAATAATGCGGAGAAGCTCTCGGGCACACTCTTGGTGGGAATCACTGCAACTCTTTTATCGGATACATCCGCTGCAGCCTGCGCTGCCATGATGATATTCTTGTTATTGGGAAACACGATAACTTCGTCCGATTTGACCAGGTCGATTGCCTCCAATAGCTCCGCTGTCGAAGGATTCATCGTCTGTCCACCACTGACCACTGCGTCAACACCGAGCGACTCCAGGATCAACTGCATGCCGTTTCCGCTGGCAACTGCAATGTATCCGCGCTTTTTCGGATAAGACGATGTAATGCGAATACTATTGCCTGCTTGGCCGGTTGCAGC
>Ga0123356_10005530_pt1 | contig 12854 bp, 9 predicted proteins | sample TergutEmb28metaG_2_FD_92546 | JGI IMG/M metagenome (GOLD analysis project Ga0123356, IMG submission 92546) | Embiratermes neotenicus P3 segment gut microbial communities from Petit-Saut dam, French Guiana - Emb289 P3 | ecosystem: Host-associated > Arthropoda: Insects > Digestive system > Gut ... | reverse complement strand
GTGATGCGAATCTCGCCGCCGAACCGCTCGATCCGGCCGCTGACGACGCGTGTTGCGCCCACCGGCAGCAGCCGCGCCAAATAATCGCCCTGCGCATGGAAGTAGACGAGATAAAGGACACCGCTCTGGTCGCGGCACCTTATCCGGTACGGCCGTCGCGGGTGGCCTGGCGGCAGATGCGCCTCCACCATCACCGTCAGCGTTGCGATGCGGCCCTCGGGCGCGTCATGCACGAGCGGCGCAAAGCGCCGGTCGATCACGCCGGTCGGCAAATGGAACAGGAGATCCACCAGATATGGCCCGGCGGCCGCTTCGAGCAATGTGCCGTAGCGCGGGCCGATCCCGGCCATTGCGGTGACCGGAGCGAACAGCGGAAACAGAATTTCGGGGCGCAAGCGATTCTCGGCGTTGAGACGAAGACAGGCGGTCTCTATATCGTAGCCTACATCGGAGACTATGGCATGGACGACGATCGCGAATCGGCACGTCGCAAGAAACTGTTGTTCAGAGCCCGGCATCGCGGCACGCGCGAAGCGGGGTTGCTGCTCGGCAATTTCGCAGAGCGGTATCTCGGCGGCTTTGATGCCGACCGGCTCGACCGGTTCGAGGCGCTGCTCGATCTTGAGGACGGGGTCATTTACGACTGGGTCGCCGGGCTCGCCGAACCCGCCGGGACGCAGCGCAGCGACGTCGTGCAGATGTTCCTCGCATTCCGCTATCACCGATCGGGCCGCCATCACGCGTGAAAAAATGCGCAGCGTTCGGCAAGCGCTCCTTTTCGTCGAGAGGTCGTCGTCATTCTGAAACCCCCCGCTCAATCACCGGCTTCACGCCTTCCGCTCTCCCCGAGCACATGGGAGAAAGGCCATCCCTTCGTCATAGCCGGCGCCCCCGAGGGGCATGACGCGTCCGTGCTGGGTCGCTTGATCGCAAACGGCAGCGCCGACACGCTCCTCCACATTTGTCTCGACGATGCGCGCCTCGCGCGCCTGAGGTCGGCCTTGGCTTTTTTCCATCCCGATCTCGACGTGCTGACCTTTCCGGCGTGGGATTGCCTGCCCTATGACCGGGTATCGCCAAACTCCGAGATCGTCAGCCGCCGCATCGACACGCTGACGCGGATCGCCGAAACGGAGAACGGACGCCGCATCGTATTGACGACCGTCAATGCGGCGATCCAGCGGGTGCCGCCCCGTTCCGCGTTTCGCGATCGCGTGCTGGTGGTCAATCTCGGCGATGCCGTGCCGCTCGCGAGGCTGACCGAATTCCTTTCGCACAACGGCTATGTGCGGACCGAGACGGTGCGGGAGGCCGGCGAGTTCGCGATCCGCGGCGGCATCGTCGATGTCTTCCCGCCGGGCACGCCGGAGCCGCTGCGGCTCGATTTCTTCGGCGAGACCTTGGAAGCGGTCCGCCGTTTCGACCCATTGACGCAGCGCACCACCGGCAATCTCGACCGGGTTCGGCTGCAGCCGGTCAGCGAGGTTTTGCTCGACGAGGCGTCCATCCAGCGCTTTCGCACCCGCTATCGCGAACAGTTCGGCACGGTCGCGGACAATGATCCGCTCTATGAGAGCGTCAGCGCCGGCCAGCGCTTTGCCGCGATGGAGCATTGGCTGCCGCTCTATTACGACGCGCTCGAGACGGTGTTCGATTATCTGCCGGGGGCGATCATCACGGTCGATGGTGCCGTGGAGGCGGCGCGCCACGACCGGCTCGCCGCGATTGGCGATTTCTACGAGGCGCGGCTCGATGCCAGGCGCGGGGCACCGCTCTATCGTCCGGTGCGGCCGGACCAGTTCACAATCGAGGACCGTGAATGGCAGGCGATCTTGCGCACCCGCGCGGTCGCGGAACTGAGCGCCTTTGCTGCGCCCGAGGGCGTCGCGGCATGGGATGCCGGGGCGCGGCCGATCGCGGGCTTTGCCGCCGTGCGCAGCGATCCCAACGCCAATCTCTTCGATGCCGTGCGCGATCGGCTCGGGCAGGAGCGCGCGGCCGGGCGCCGCCTCCTCATCGTTGCTTACAGCAACGGTTCCGCCGATCGGCTCGAGACCGTGTTGAAGGAACACGGCGTGGCGGCAGCGTCCCGCATCAGCGAATGGGCCGATTTCGAGCGCCTGCCCGTGGGCGTTCCCGGTTCCGCCGTGCTGCCGATAGAGCGCGGTTATGCCAGCGCCGACACGACGGTGCTCACGGAACAGGACATTCTCGGCGAACGCCTGGCGCGGCCGGCCCGGCGCCGCGCCAAGAGCGATCAGTTCATTGCCGAGGTCTCGGCGCTGCAGCCCGGTGACCTCGTGGTCCATATCGACCATGGCGTCGGCCGCTACGACGGCCTGGAGACCCTGGATGTGGGCGGCGCGCCCCATGATTGCCTGCGCGTCTACTATGCCGGCGACGACAAGCTCTACGTTCCCGTCGAGAACATCGAAATGCTGTCGCGCTACGGCAATGAAGCGGCACAGGCACAACTCGACCGGCTCGGCGGCGTCGGTTGGCAGTCGCGCAAGGCGAGGGTCAAGGCGCGCATTCTCGAGATCGCCAACCAGCTGATTGCGGTCGCGGCCGAGCGCCAGATCCGCCAGGGCGAAATCGTGGCACCACCCGAGGGGCTGTACGAGGAGTTCGCCGCGCGCTTCCCGTTTCCCGAGACCGACGACCAGGACAAGGCCATCGGCGACACGCTGCAGGATCTCGGATCCGGCAAACCGATGGATCGGCTGATTTGCGGCGATGTCGGTTTCGGCAAGACCGAAGTCGCCTTACGCGCCGCCTTCGTCACCGTCATGGCGGGTCGCCAAGTCGCCGTGGTGGTGCCGACCACGCTCCTGGCACGGCAGCATTGTCAGCGGTTCGTGGACAGGTTCGCCGGCCTGCCGGTCAAGATTGCGCAGCTCTCGCGGATGGTCGCGCCGTCGGCTGCGACGCAGATCAAGACCGAATTGAGCGAGGGCAAGATCGACATCATCATCGGCACCCATGCTTTGCTGAGCAAAGGCGTGAGCTTCCGCCATCTCGGATTGCTTGTGATCGACGAGGAGCAGCATTTCGGCGTGTCGCAGAAGGAAAAGCTGAAGCAGCTGAAGGGCGACGTGCATGTGCTGACGCTGACCGCGACACCGATCCCGCGCACGCTCCAACTGGCACTGGCGGGCGTGCGTGAGATGAGCGTGATCGCGACACCGCCCATCGACCGGCTGGCAGTGCGCAGCTTTGTCCTGCCCTACGACCCGGTGGTTCTGCGTGAGGCGATCCAGCGCGAGCGTCATCGCGGCGGCCAGATATTCTATGTGGTGCCGCGCATTGCCGATCTCGATGACGTTCGTATGGCGCTAAGGGAGATGATGCCCGACCTCAAGGTCGCGATCGCTCACGGCAAACTCGCACCCACGGCGCTCGAAGATGTCATGGCGGCGTTCGACCGCCATGATTACGACCTGTTGCTTTCAACCGACATCATCGAGTCCGGGCTCGACATTCCGACCGCCAATACGCTCATCGTCCATCGCGCCGACATGTTCGGCCTGGCGCAGCTTTATCAGCTGCGCGGCCGTATCGGCCGCTCGAAGCAGCGCGCTTACGCCTATTTCACCCTACCGCCCGGCAAGATGCTGACCGAAGCCGCGCAGCGGCGTCTTGAAGTGATGCAGACGCTCGATCAGCTCGGGGCCGGCTTCATTCTGGCGAGTCACGACCTCGACATCCGCGGCGCCGGCAATCTTCTCGGACGGGAACAATCCGGCCACATTCGCGAAGTCGGCATCGAGCTCTACCAGCATCTTCTCGAGGAAGCCATCGTTGCGGCCCGCAGCGGCACCGGCGATGCCGGCGCCGAGGATTGGACGCCGCAAATCACCCTCGGCACCCCCGTCATGATTCCCGAAGCCTATGTCAGCGACCTGAATTTGCGGCTCGGCCTCTATCGACGCATGGCACAGCTCGTCGACCGCCGCGAGATCGACGCTTTTGCCGCCGAACTCGTCGATCGCTTCGGCCCATTGCCCCCCGAGGTCGACAATCTGCTCGAGACCATTGCGATCAAGCAGCTCTGTCGGCGCGCGGGTGTTCAGAGATTCGAAGCCGGGCCGAAGGGCGCCGTGGTTTCGTTCCGCAACGAGCGCTTTGCCAACCCGCGCGGGCTGGTGCAGTTCCTGCAAAGTCAGGCCAATACCGCGCGCCTGCGGCCCGATCAGCGCCTCGTCGTGACCCGAACCTGGGATGATCCGCGCGAGCGGTTGCGCGGCGCCGCCGCACTCCTGACCCAATTGGCGGAGATCGCGCAAACGCCGGTCACGGTTGCGGCCTGAGAGGCTAATGCGGCGCGGCCGGGCAGGGGAAAGCCTCCGACAGGGCGAGCCCGGCCAGAATGCTGGCGTCGGTATCGAGCCGCTCCGGATGGTCGCGCAGCCATTGCTCTATGACGGCACGGCCGCGCGCCACGGAGACGCCGGTTGCCGGCGGGCAGTAGCCGTGCGCGGTTTCATGGGCGGTGTATCCCATGATCATCCCGTCGATAAAGCCGTGAACATAGTCGACGCAGAACTGCGTCCCGGCGCCGGTGTCGCCGACAAGGCAGGACCGGTAGAGGTCCTTGCCGGTGGTCGCGGCCGTTTCGTGCGCGGCGAGGGTGGTGCCGAGAAGGCAGGCGAGGCAGAGGGGGACCAGGTTTCTCACCGGAGAACTCTTCACGCGGCCGGCGGCGCGGTGCCGCCCGGCGCGCGATCGAAGACGGCGAGGAAGAATTCCGGCTCCTGCGCGCCGGCGACCGCATACTGGCGGTCAAAGATGTAGCAGGGCACGCCGCTGATCCCGATGCGGCGCGCCTCCTGCTCCTCGCCAAGGATCGTGGCAGTCTCGCTCTCGCTCTCTAGAAGTGCCCCGGCCTCGCGCGGATCGAGACCGGTTTCCCCGGCGACTTGCGTGAGCACCGTGCGGTCGCCGATATCGCGCCCCTTCAAAAAGTGCGCGGTGAACAGCGCTTCCACCATGGCATCCCCGCGCCCCCGGTTGAGCGCGTGGCGAATGAGGCGATGGGCATCGAGCGTATTGGGCTGGCGGGCGATCCGGTCGAAGGCGAAATCGATGCCGACCGTGCGGCCGATCCCGACGACCGCCTGCTGCCGTTCCTTCACGCCGGCGGAGCCGAATTTCGCCGCGAAAAATTCCTCCGTCGGCATGCCCTCGGCAGGCATGTCGGGATTGAGCTGAAACGGCCGCCACGCCGTCTGCACCGAGAGGCGGGGGCGCATTGCCAGCGCCTGCTCGAACCGCCGCTTGCCGATGAAGCACCAGGGACACACCACGTCGACGAAGATATCGACCCGCATCTATCGCTCCCAGAACGGCGTCTCGCGGCGAAACGCCTTGCTGTAGGTGGGGAAGCGCTTGCGGCATTCGGCGGCACGGCGTTCGAGCCATGTGCGCGCGGAAGCGCGAACCGCGGGCGGCAAGTCGAGCTCGCCGATCAATTCTCCCGCGGCCATCGCATCGCGCACGTCACCCAGCACGTCCTGCAGCGCGACCACGCGCTGCAGATATGGCTTCACTTCCCGCTTGCGATAGAGCGAGCCCAGAATTTCGATGGTATAGCGGTGCTTCTTCGCCGCAATCCGGAATTTGTGGAACGAAGGCGAATCGGCCAGATCGAGGCTGCGCGAATGCTTTCGCAGCTTGCGCCATTGCCGGTCGAGAAGCTCGGTGGCGTATTCGTCGATGCGCTCGTTCCATACATCCGAATTGCCGCCGGTCGGCTGGTGCAGCCAGCGCGCCGCGCCGATGGCATGCTCGGTGGCGTCAATGTCGTGTGCCAGCGGCTGGGCGCCGCCGATGGCGTGGCGGCGCTTCTTCGCCGCTTCGGCCAGCAATTGCCGCGTGCGGGCAGAGGAGCCGCGGACATTGCCTTCGCTCAAGGATTCGATGAACGCGTCCCACTGCCGCAGCACGGCATAGCGTTGCGCAAGGTCCCCGAGGCGATGAGAAAAGGCTTTGCGTTCCGCCGGTGGCAACACTTCCTTGAAGGAGGATAAGAGCGAACGCAGGCGGCGGATCGTGGTTCGGAAATGGTGCACCGTCTTGGCATCGACGGCGGCGCCATTGGCGTTGAGGCGGCTCAGGTTGGCCTCGCTCATCGCGACCCCGCGCCGGAACGCTTCCCCGACGCTGGATCTTCCCTTCAATCGACCCGATGCGGCCGGTCCGTTCGCGTTTTGCGCCATGGGCGGCTTCCCTATTCAACCAATAAGGAAGGGCGGGGCCGAGCGCAAGGGGACCGGGAGGCTATCGAGGCAGGGTGTCGGGGCCGCTGCCCAGCCGCGCCGGCGGGTTGAGCCGCTCCAATTCGAGGAGCAGCGCGCTGTGGTCGAAGCCGGCGCCGTCCCCGAGCAGGTGCCGGAAGAGGTCGGTAACCCGCTCCGAAAGCGGCAGCCGCAATTTCGCCTGCCGTGCCGCGTCGAGCACGGTGTCGAGATCCTTCACCTGGTTGACGATCGCGAACCCCGGCAGGAAGCGGCGGTTCAACATGCGCTGGCCATGCTCCTGCAAGATACGGCTGTCTGCGAATCCCCCCATCAGCGCCTGTCTCACGGCCGCGGGATCGGCACCGCCGGCGGCCGCCAGCAGCAGCGCCTCGGCCACGGCGCCGATCGTGATCCCGACGATGGCCTGGTTACACAGTTTGGCCAGCTGCCCCGCGCCCGCGGCGCCGACCAGGGTCGGATTGCCGAGCGGGGCGAAAACGGGTCGTGCCCGCGCGAAGTCTTCGGACGTGCCGCCCACCATGATCACCAGCTTGCCGTCGCGCGCGCCGCCGGTCCCGCCGCTCACGGGGGCATCGACATGGGCAATGCCGCGGGCCGCCAGTCGCTGGGCGTGAGAGCGCGCGGTGGCCGGCGGGATCGAGCTCATGTCGATGACCAGGGTGCCTTTGCCAAGGGCGCCCGCCACCCCATCGGCGCCGAACAGCACCTCTTCGACGGCCGGACCGTTGCTGAGCATGGTGACCACAAAGTCGGCGCCGCGCACCGCATCGGCGGCGGTCGATGCAACCTTGGCGCCGTCGGCGGCGAGCGCCGCCGCCTTGGCCGGAGTGCGGTTCCAGGCGGTCAGGGCGAACCCGCCGCGCAAGAGATTTGCCGCCATCGGTGCGCCCATCAGGCCGATGCCGAGAAAAGCGATATGTCCGCTCATGGCGCGCTCCTCCTTTGCGGTCGCGGCCGGATCATAGGATGCCCGGCCGCATCAACCAATCCCGCGGCCGCCAGGCGTGCCAGGACGGTTTCGAAATAGCGCGCCGCACCCGGGCGGTCGGCACCCTCGAGCCAGTTCTGATCAAGAAAGGAGGCCAGCGCGGGCTGCCGGAGCTCGGCTTCCCACAGGATGCCCAACAGCGACGCCATCGCTTCCTCGCGCTCGCACGCCCTTTCGGTCAGCTGCCTCGCCCTGCGGGCGCCGCCGCGACGACCCGTCTCCGGGCCGGGACCGAGGCCGAACTCAAACGCCCGGCGCCGCCGCCCGTCGGACAGGAGCCAGTGCGCGACTTCATGGAGCAGCATATAGGCCTCGGTGCCTGCGCGCATGATCCGCCCGTCCCAGCCAAAGCCCCGGCGCGGCGATCCGGCCCCGAGCCGGATACCGAGCTGCCGCGCCAGCCCGACGGCGGCGCGGCGATGCGCCTCCGCCCGTGCGCCCTCAGCCCGCGCCGGGCTCGTCACCGCAATTCGCCTCAGACTGGTTCTGGCGCGGCCGGCATGCAAATGGGACGCGAATCTCTGCAAGCGCGCCTCAAGCTGGTCACGGGCAATCGGGGTTAAAATCATGGAAATATATGAAAGTTAATTCACGCCTCTCGCAACCGGCTCGCGCGTACTATGCCTCGGGAAACTTTTTCTGACCATTCGGGCAGATTTACATGATGGTCGTTGCCCGCCTGAAACGCAGATCCGCCATACCGTACGGGGCTGGACGCCCCCTGCGAACCGTATTATCCCAAGCGGCCGTAGACGGGCGGCAGATCGGCGACCTTGGCCATTCCGGGGGGCCACTGGTTAACGCCGGACATGGCGCGGTTCCGGCCTCTGCGTTGGCACCAGGGCTGGCGCCACGCCCCCGCACCGGGTTCGGGCGGCACGCAGCAAGGCGCGGCTCGGTGTCGTAGAGGAGAATGGGTTTGCAGCCGACCGACATTGCCGATCCGGACTATTTCCACAAAGTCGTCGATTGTCAGTGGGCTTGTCCGGCCCACACGCCGGTGCCGGAATATATCCGGCTGATCGCCGCCGGACGCCACACCGACGCCTACATGCTCAACTGGCACTCCAATGTGTTTCCCGGGATCCTGGGCCGGACCTGCGACCGGCCGTGCGAGCCGGCCTGCCGCCGCGGACGGGTCGAGAAGGAGCCGGTGGCGATCTGCCGTCTGAAGCGCGTTGCGGCCGATAACAAGAAGGACATTCGCGCCCTCTTGCCGAAGCCCGCGAGAGAAAAAAACGGCAAGCGCATCGCCCTCATCGGGGCGGGACCGGCGTCGCTGACGGTGGCGCGGGATCTCGCTCCCCTGGGCTATGACTGCGTGCTGTTCGATGGCGATGACCGGGCCGGCGGCATGATCCGCAGTCAGATTCCGAAATTCCGCCTGCCGGAGGCGGTCATCGACGAAGAGGTGGGCTATATCGCCGGTCTCGGCATGGAATTCCGGCTTGGGGAGCGGGTCGACAGCTTGCGCCGCCTCATCGACGAGGGCTTCGACGCGATCTTCGTCGGTTCGGGTGCGCCGCGGGGCCGCGACCTCGACATTCCCGGCCGCAAGGAAGCCGCCGCCAACATTCATATCGGGATCGACTGGCTGGCGAGCGTGTCGTTCGGTCACGTCACCCGCATCGGCCGGCGCGTGATCGTCCTCGGCGGCGGCAATACCGCGATGGATTGCTGCCGCTCGTCGAAGCGATTGGGGGGCGAGAGCGTCACCGTCGTGGTGCGCAGCGGCTACGACGAGATGAAGGCCTCGCCTTGGGAAAAGGAGGATGCCGCCCACGAGGGCATCCCGATCATGAACTTTCTGGTGCCGAAGGAGTTTCGCCACGAGCGCGGCCGGCTTGCGGGCATGCGCTTCGAGCGGGTTGCCGCCCAGTACGACGCCGAGGGACGGCGCCGGCTGGTGCCGACCGGGGAGCCCGATGTCGACATGCCGTGCGACGACGTCCTGGTCGCGGTGGGCCAGGAGAACGCCTTCCCCTGGATCGAGCGCGATCTCGGTCTCGCGTTCGACCGCTGGGGGATGCCCAAGGTCGATCCAAAAACCATGCAATCGTCCATTCCCAAGGTGTTCTTCGGCGGCGACGCGGCGTTCGGCCCGAAGAACATCATCTGGGCGGTGGCCCACGGGCATGAGGCGGCGATTTCGATCGACCGGCTCTGCCGCGGCGAGCCGGTGGCGTCACGCCCGGCGCCGCTGGTGGAACTGTCCAGCCAGAAAATGGGCATCCACGAATGGAGCTATGACAACGATATCGCACCGGACAAGCGCTATCGGGTGCCATTGCGCGAGCTCGATGTCGCGCTCAAGGATATCAGGGTCGAAGTCGAACTGGGCTACGATCAGCAGCTCGCGCTCAAGGAAGCGGAGCGCTGCCTCAATTGCGACGTGCAGACGGTGTTCTCGACCCCGCTGTGCATCGAATGCGATGCCTGCGTCGATATCTGCCCGATGGATTGCATCAGCTTCACCGACAATGCCGACGAGGACACGCTGCGGGGCGATCTTAACGTGCCGGCGCTCGATCGCGGGCAGGATCTCTACGTTTCGGCGACGCTCAAGACCGGGCGCGTGATGGTGAAGGATGAGGACGTTTGCCTCCAATGCGGGCTCTGCGCCGAGCGCTGTCCGACCGGGGCGTGGGATATGCAAAAATTCTACCTGGAGACCGCGCAGGCGGAACATTTATGCCGACCACGATAACGGGGATCAACGACTTCGTCGTCAAATTTGCCAACGTCAACGGCTCGGGGTCGGCGAGCGCGAACCTGTTGTTCGCCAAGTCGATCATGCGCATGGGCGTGCCCGTGGCGACCCGGAACATTTTCCCGTCCAACATCCAGGGCCTGCCGACCTGGTACGAGGTGCGCGTCTCGGCCCGGGGCTATCGCGGGCGGCGCGGCGGCGTCGACCTGATGGTGCCGATGAATCCGCAGACCTGGGATGCCGACATCGGCGAGATCGAGGCCGGCGGATATGTCTTCTATGATTCGACGCGGGCAATCCCTGCGGCAAGATTCCGCCCCGACATCAACATCATCGGCATGCCGCTGACCGAAATCGTCAACGGCGCCTACACCGATTCCCGGCAACGCCAGTTGCTCAAGAACATCGTTTATGTCGGCGCATTGTCGGCGCTGCTCGATATCGATCCCAAGGTGATCGAGCAGCTGATCGGCGAGCAGTTCAAGGGCAAGGACAAGCTCATCGAGCCCAATCGCCGCGCCCTTCACATGGGCCGCGACTACGCGCTGAAGCACCTCAAATGCCCCCTCGGCATCCGGGTGGAACGCGCCAACGCGGTCGGCGACAAGATCTTCATCGACGGCAACAACGCCGCCGCCCTCGGCGCGCTCTATGGCGGCGCCACGTTTGCGGCCTGGTATCCGATCACGCCGTCCTCATCGCTTGCCGAGGCGTTCCAGCGCCACTGCCGGCGCTATCGCGTCGACGCCGCGACCGGCAAGAGCCGCTTCGCGATCATCCAGGCCGAGGACGAGCTCGCCTCGATCGGCATGGTCATCGGCGCGGCATGGAACGGCGCCCGTGCCTTCACCGCGACGTCGGGACCCGGCATCTCGCTGATGCAGGAATTTCTCGGTCTCGCCTATTTCGCCGAGATTCCGGCGGTCATCTTCGACGTGCAGCGCGGCGGCCCGTCGACGGGCATGCCGACGCGCACGCAACAGGCCGATCTCCTGTCGTGCGCCTATGCCAGCCACGGCGATACCAAGCACGTCATGCTGTTTCCCGCCGATCCGAAGGAGGCGTTCGAGATGGCCGCCTCGGCGTTCGACCTCGCGGATCGGCTGCAGACGCCGATCTTCGTCATGCTCGATCTCGATATCGGCATGAACGAATCCCTGGTGCCGCCGCTGACATGGGACGATGCAAGGCGCATGGATCGCGGCAAGGTCATGACCGCCGAGATGCTGGAGGCGGGCAAGGATTTCGGGCGGTATCTCGATGTCGACGGCGACGGCATTCCCTACCGCACGCTGCCCGGTACCCATCCGAAGCGCGGCGCGTTTTTCACCCGAGGCACGACCAAGGATCGCTACGCGCGCTACAGCGAGGACGGCGCCGTCTATGTCGACAACATGGACCGGCTGCTCAGAAAATTCGCGACCGCGAAGCATCTGGTGCCGGCCCCGGAGTGGCGCCAGGGCGCCGGGCCGGCCAAGGCGGGCGTCATCTATTTCGGCTCGACGACGCCGGCAATGGAGGAGGCGCTCGACGCCTTTGCCAACGAGGGCGTGCATCTCGACGCGCTGCGGGTAAGGGGGTTCCCCTTCGCCGACACGGTCTGGGATTTCATCGCACGCCATGACCAGGTCTTCGTCGTCGAGCAGAACCGCGATGCCCAGCTGCGGTTCCTCATCGTCAATGAGGGCAATATCGATCCCAGCCGTCTCGTCTCGGTGCTGAACTTTGACGGCACGCCGATTACCGCACGCTTCATCGTAGACGCGATCTCGAGACGACTCGTTACCGCCAATGTAATGCCGTTTCGCAAGAAGGCGCCTGCGCCATGACCTACATCGCCAAGCCTAAATTCCATCATCCGAAGCTGGCCACCAACAAGCTCGGCTTCACGCATCGCGACTATGAAGGCGCGGTTTCAACCTTGTGCGCCGGCTGCGGCCACGACTCGATCTCGGCCGCGATCATCGAGGCGTGTTTCGAGCTCGATCTCGCGCCGCATCGCGTGGCGAAACTGTCTGGTATCGGCTGCTCGTCCAAGACGCCGACTTATTTCCTCGGCCAGAGCCACGGCTTCAACAGCGTCCATGGCCGCATGCCGGCGGTGCTGACCGGCGCCAACCTCGCGAACCGCGACCTCATCTATTTCGGGGTGTCGGGCGACGGCGATTCCGCTTCGATCGGCCTCGGCCAGTTTTCACACTCGATCCGGCGCAGCGTCAACATGGTGTACATTGTCGAGAATAACGGCGTTTACGGCCTGACCAAGGGCCAGTTCTCGGCAACCGCGGACAAGGGCTCGCAGAGCCGGCGCGGCGTCGCCAACCTCGACGAACCAATCGACCTGGCTTCGATGGCGATCCTGCTCGGCGCCGGCTTCGTCGCGCGCGGCTTTTCCGGCGACAAGGCACAGCTCGTACCGCTTTTGAAGGCGGCGATCGAACATAAGGGCGCGGCCTTCCTCGACGTCATCAGCCCGTGCGTCGCGTTCAACAATCATCCCGGCTCGACCAAGAGTTACGAGTATGTGCGCGAGCACAATGAGACGGTGAACAGCCTCGACTTCATGGTGCCGCGCGAACCAATTGTCGCGGACTATGCTCCCGGCTCGGTCGAACAGGTGACCCAGCATGATGGCTCGGTCATAAATTTGCGCAAACTCGCCGGCGAATACGATTTGCACGACCGCTCCGCGGCTATCCGCTACATCGGCGAACGCGAAAAGGCAGGCGAAGTGGTGACCGGATTGCTCTATCTCGATCCCGAAGCCGTCGATCTACACGAGCGTCTCGGCACCGTCGACGCGCCGCTCAATGCCCTGGGCGAAGCCGAGTTGGTCCCCGGGGCGACGGCACTCGACAAGTTCAACCGCACGCTGCGCTGAGGGCGGGTATTTTTT
>Ga0123356_10005529_pt1 | contig 12857 bp, 14 predicted proteins | sample TergutEmb28metaG_2_FD_92546 | JGI IMG/M metagenome (GOLD analysis project Ga0123356, IMG submission 92546) | Embiratermes neotenicus P3 segment gut microbial communities from Petit-Saut dam, French Guiana - Emb289 P3 | ecosystem: Host-associated > Arthropoda: Insects > Digestive system > Gut ... | reverse complement strand
TCGGGCCAAGCGTTATCTTGACCGTATTCGCAAGCTGGTCGACGCCCGCCTGTAGTTTCCTTCTGGCCTCTTCGCCAAAATTGATCTCTTTAGCCATTTGTATACCTCTCCTTTAATAAACTTAGATTCACGATCAGTCTACGGTCGCGTAGATGTCGCTTTGCCTCACGAGTTTGAATTCCTCGTCCTTGAATTTGATCTCCATGCCGCCATACTGGCCAAAAATCACTTTGTCGCCCTTTTTCACCACCATGGTTACCTCTTCGGTCCCCGGTCCAACGGCGATAACTTCGGCGATTTGCGGTTGTTCCTTGGCCTGACTCGGCAAAACGATGCCGCTCTTTGTCTTTTCCTCGGCCTCGATACGCTTGATCAGCACGTAGTCATTGATCGGTTTGATTCCTACACTCATCTCCTAAAACTCCTTTCGAAAGCGCTTACTTTGTTAGCACTCCTAATAAGTGAGTGCTAAAGACGATTTTACCTGATTCACGTTTTTTGTCAATAGTGAATTTTATTTTTTGCATTTTACCAGCAATTAACACAGGGGGGACGGTTCTTTTTGTGTTCGAAGAACACAAAAAGAACCGTCCCCCCTGTGTTAATTGCCGCTTAGTTTTGTTATACTACAAATATGTTTTTTGACGTATTGATTTTAGCGATAATAGTCGCCTGCGCCGTTTTCGGGTTCAGAAACGGCTTTTTGATTTCACTGTCGAGAGTCGGCGGCTGGATCGGCGCTCTTGTCGTAGCGTTCTTATTCCGTCAGCAGGTCAGCGACTGGGTGCTCGAAAACACTGACTGGTACGATAAGACCCTTGCGCGCGTCGAAGCGGTCTGTAAAACTTTCGTTGAAAACTATCGCGACGGCGGAGATCCAAGCGCGGGCTCAGGCGGGTTTTCCGCCACGCTCAGCAAAATAGGCGAAGCGCTGGCGACCGCGGCCGCGGAACAGATCACTTCGCATCTCTGGCCGGTTCTGATCTTTGTCGGTATCGTACTCGGCATCAAGATCCTGCTCCTGATCCTGACGCTGATCCTCTCCAAGAAATTCCACGGCGGCATGATAGGCGGCATCGACGGCGTAGCCGGACTGCTGTTCGGGCTGTTCCAGGCAATCGTCGCGATCCTCATCGCGTTCGCGCTGATCCTGCCTATCTCTTACACTGTAAGCGCGAAAGCGCACGACGACATCCAGCGATCGATGAGCGAGTCGATCGTCGCCAACCTCATCTACGAAAACAATCCTCTGCTCGACTTTATCGACGGATTCCTGCCCACCGGGCTCACTCCCGGAAAGTGGCTCGACGAAAACAATTATCAGAATATTCTCAATAATACCAGCAACAGCAAAGCCCCGCGATAGAAAAAGGATAGAGCGTCAGTTTCGTGAGCTACCCGAAGATAAAACTTCGGGTTTCCTGTTTCTCCGGCTGAAATAATTGCCAACCGAGCGGTAACGGCATACAGTTGCCGGAAACCGCAGCTTCCGCACCTATAGAGACCGTGGCCTGGGCAGGATTCTTCGCTGTGCGCTCCACACAGACGTTTTGTTTCATAGCTTCGTTTAGTATCATGATTGCGCTTTTTTGATCTCTTGAAGCGTGGTGATACCCGCAATAAGCGCAATCATAATCCCGCTTACTAAGCGGGTGCTTGGTATCTCGTCCACAAATCGGACATCTTTGCGTTGACGGGAAACTCTGAGAAACAACGATGGTTCGCGGACTGGCCTTCAGTTTCGCTTTCACTCTTCCCATCGCTGAATTCTGCACGCTTTCCCCTAAAAAACGTCTTTTGTTCCAATTCGAGATATTGTCATCTTGCAACGCAAATAAATCATATTTAACAAGTATTTCATGTACGACTTGATTTGCTTTTTCAAATTTTTGATTTCTTAGCCTCTCATAGTCCTTTCTGATTTGTTCCACTCTTTTTTGATGGTTCCTTGTATTTCCGTTCTTAGAATATAGTCTGTTCATCTTTCGTTGATCTGACTTCAATTTATTACTTTTTGGTATTTTAGTATCTACAGATCTCCCATCACTAAAAGTAAGTGTCTTTTTTATTCCGAAATCAAACGCTCCGACTAAACCGGTTTGCTCTCGTTCTTCCTTTTCACTGTATGTTGTGATATGGAAATATAGCCCTGATGGTTTTCTGACGATCCTCGCGTTAGCGATATCAGCGCTTTCAGGAATTTGGGATAGTCCGCGTACTTTGATTGGTTTTTGAAGTCCTTGTATTGTAATCGTGTTATTCATACAGTCTATCCGATATGTGATGCCATATTGCCTGAGAGGAATAGAATTACAGAACCTGCGAAACTTTATCCGCCCGATTTTGCCGCCATTTTCCTTTGTTGTGGCAAGCCCCTTTATAGCTGTTTTTAGACTGTCTACTATATCCTGCTTCATTTGTGAGCCGAGAGCGAAAAGTGTCCTTTCGGCAATTTCGCCCTGCTTTGTTATTACATAAACAGATTTTGGACACCGCTCAGCGTTAAAAACATCTTTTTGCGCCAGTGTATGATTCCAAAGCCATTTACCTTCCAGAAACAATCTTTTAATATGTTCCTCCTTTTCATGAGAAAGCTTTCCCTTTACTACTTTGATCTCATATACACGGCAACGTTGTTTTTCCCGCTTTATGCGTGTAGCCATAATTGTTTCGCTGATTTTCGAGTTCTTTGATTTTCGTATTAATTCTCTTGTAAAATCTTCAGTTTGCATTACCCAAGATGTCCTTTTCAATATTATAATCTTAACACAAACCAAACAGAAATACAAACATATGTTTGCAAAATATCTTCTTTACACATCTTCTGTTTTATGTGATTATGAGTAAGCGCTTTGTGTTAAAAACTACGGGCTCCCGTAGTTCAGGGGACAGAACGCAGGTTTCCTAAACCTGATGTCAGCCGTTCGAATCGGCTCGGGAGTGCCAATTACAAGTAATCCGAAAACCTCGCATGATGAAAAAAGTCATAGAGAGGATTCGGATTTTTGTTTTCTGTAGCAACGTAGTTAGTACCGATTTTAGCAATATAATATAGTAAAGAATAGTAGCTGAACCCTGTTTCTCATGTTAAAATATCGTATTGATAAAGCAGAAAAGACAGGACAGCTTTGTCACGAGTAAAGTGAGAAAAATCCACATTGATGGAAAAAGAAGAACCTGACGATTTAATAAAAGAACAATAATGTTTATAGACGGGAATCTATCCCGTTTATTTTGATGGCTACTTATTCGAGAGGGGGATGATAATGGCCGAAAGATTGAAGGATAAAGTCTGTATGATAACTGGCGCGACAAGCGGTATCGGTCGCGCGTCCGCGGAGTTGTTCGCGGAAGAAGGGGGAAAAGTTGTCTTCACCGGACGCAGGGAAGAACAGGGCAAAGCCGCGGAAGCGGAGTTCCGCGGAAAAGGCTACGACGTCAAATATGTCAGATGCGATATCACGGTCGCGAAGGATCGCGAGGATCTCGTTAAAGACACATTAGACACTTACGGCCGCATAGACGTTTTGTTCAACAACGCCGGCGTCAACTTCTATCAGAGATTCGAAGAACTCGATATGGAGAAAGCTGACCTCATACTCGACACGAATTACCGCAGCATGGTCGCTCTTACGCGCCTTGTCGTGCCTGTCATGATCGAACAAGGGGGGAACACGACCATCGTGAACACCGCTTCGATCGGCGCGATCATCGGCTCAGCGACCTGTGTGCCATATTGCGGCTCCAAAGGAGCGGTCAAGCTGTTTACTCAGGCGCTTGCCGCTGAGCTGGCCAAATACAATATACGCGTTAACGCTCTGATGCCGGGTCTGACTCTTACCGACATGACCCTTAGCGATCCCGACTTCATCGAGATGGCTAGCGCCGGCCTTCCGCTGGGCAGAGGCGCGGACCCGAGGGAAATGGCTTTCGGAGCCCTGTTCCTCGCGGGCCCGGAATCAAGTTTTATGACCGCGCAATCACTTATCATTGACGGCGGTTTTACCGCTATTCGTTAGAAACAAGGAGAAGAAATGTACAATAACAAAGCTCTAAACGATTGGGTACAGGAAATGGCCGCGCTGACGAAGCCGGACGAAATCGTCTGGATCGACGGCACGGAAGACGAAAAAAAGCGCCTGACGAACGAGGCGCTCGCCACCGGAGAGATCCATTTACTTAATCAGGACGTATTACCGGGTTGTATCTATCACCGTTCAGCCGAAAACGACGTCGCGCGCGTCGAACATCTTACATTTATATGCACGCCCAAGCAGGAAGACGCGGGCCCGACGAATAACTGGATGGCGCCCGACGAAGCTTACGCGAAGCTTGGCGAGCTCTTTGACGGTTCCATGAAGGGCCGCACTATGTACGTCATCCCATACCTTATGGGTCCGGCCGGCTCAGAGTTCTCGAAAGTCGGCGTCGAGATAACGGACAGCATCTATGTCGTGCTGAACATGCGCATAATGACGCGCGTCGGCACGAAAGCCATGTTCTATCTCGGTAGCGGCGCGGACTTCGTGAGGGGTCTTCACTCCAAGCTTGACCTCGACGTCGAGAAACGCTATATCTGCCACTTCCCGCAGGACAACACGATATGGAGCATAGGTTCCGGATACGGCGGAAACGTGCTGCTCGGAAAGAAATGCTTCTCACTGAGAATCGGCAGCAATATCGCCAGAAACGAAGGCTGGCTGGCCGAGCATATGCTCATACTCGGTATCCAGGATCCCGAGGGCAATGTGGACTATATCACCGCGGCGTTTCCGAGCGCGTGCGGCAAAACGAATCTGGCCATGCTTATCCCGCCTGAATACGCTGAAGAAAAAGGCTACAAGATTTGGACTGTCGGCGACGATATCGCCTGGATGCGTATAGGAGAGGACGGACGCCTATGGGCTGTCAATCCCGAGTTCGGCTTCTTCGGCGTCGCGCCGGGCACAAACGAGAAGAGCAATCCAAACGCTCTCGCGACGATACAGAAAAACACGATCTTCACGAATGTCGCGCTTAAAGACGACAATACGGTATGGTGGGAAGGCCTGGACGCCGATCATATCGCCTATCTTATCGACTGGAAAGGCAATCGCTGGACTTATATGAGCCCCGAGAAAGCGGCTCATCCAAACGCCCGCTTTACGGCGCCGGCGTCGCAGTGTCCGTGTATCTCGCCCGAGTGGGACAATCCGAACGGCGTTCCGATCTCGGCGATCCTTTTCGGCGGAAGGCGGGCTAAAGTGGCGCCTCTCGTTTATCAGAGTTTTGACTGGGAACACGGCGTATTCGTCGGAGCGACTATGGGCTCCGAGACTACGGCCGCGGCGATGGGCCAGGTCGGCGTAGTAAGACGCGACCCGATGGCGATGCTGCCGTTCTGCGGATACAATATGGGAGATTATTTCGCTCACTGGCTGAAGATGGGCAAGGCCATCCCGAACCCGCCGAAGATCTTCAACGTAAACTGGTTCCGTCTCGACGACAGCGGCCATTTCATCTGGCCGGGATACGGCGAGAATTTCCGCGTCATCAAATGGATACTCGACCGCGTGAACGGTCTGGCTGACGCGGAGGAAACAGCCATAGGCTATATGCCGCGTCTGGGAGACATAGACCTTACAGGCCTCGAAGGAAGAGTCACGCTGGATACGATCAAATCGCTGTTATCGATCGACACTGAGAGCTGGGCGGAGGAAATCGAAAGCCAGAACGCGTTTTTCGCGAAGTTCGACCGCCTGCCTGACGAGATAAGAGCGCAGCAGGACGCGTTAATAGAGCGCCTGGGAATATAGCGCGACCGGTTGGCATGAAAACATTTTTGTACGCGGATAACGATGACGTATATATCGACGCGTACTATCCAAAAAACGCGAAGCCGCCGCTTCCGGCTGTACTTATTTGCCCGGGCGGCGGCTACTATATTGTCGGCACGACAGAGGGACGTCCTGTTTCGGACAAGTTCACGGACGCCGGCTACGCGGCGTTCATCCTGCATTACACAGTCGGAGAGGGAGCGGTATTCGGCCCCGAAGGCTTTAAAGACTTCGCGCCGGCAAACGACCTCGGCGTTGCTGTGAGGCTGCTCCATGAAAAAGCGGATGAATTCGGTATCGATCCCGCCGGAATAGTACTTATCGGTTTTTCCGCGGGGGGTCACCTATGCGCTGCCTGGTGTTTTTCCGGGGCATATAAAGACCCGAAGTATCTGCCGAAGGCCCTGATACTCTCCTATCCTATGGGAAACAACAGAGGCAAAGAAAGCGTATTCAAAGCCGATTTGGAATTTGATATCGCGCTTATGCCGTACACCGGCGATCCCGCGATCAGGGAACTGCCTGTTTTCCTTTGGCACGCGAAAGACGACGATATAGTGCCGTTCGCGGCAAGCGAAGCCCTGGACGCCCGCCTTACGGACGAAGGGATCCCTCATGTCTTCCTCGCCTGCGAACACGGTATACACGCGAGACCTTTTTTCGATCCGGAATGGTTCCGAAAAGCCCTTAGCTGGGTCGCCGGCCTTTAGGAATCGTGGTAAAATAATATCCATGTCATACAAGATTCGCCTTAACAATTTTGAAGGTCCGTTCGATTTGCTCGTCTATCTTATTGAACGCGCGGAGATGAATATTTACGATATTCAGATCTCGGTTATCACGCGTCAGTATCTTGATTATATTCGAATGATGGAAGAAAACGACGTCGCCGCGTCCTCGGAATTCATGGTGCTCGCCGCGACTCTTATTGAGATAAAATCCAAGATGCTCTTGCCGCGCATCAAGGAGGACGGAACCGAAGCCCCCGATCCGCGCACGGACCTTACGAAGAAGCTCGTCGAGTATGTCAGGTTCAAGAAGGCGGCCGCGGCGCTCGAAGAACGCCGGGAATTCGCGAGACTCAAACTAATAAAACCGCAGGAAGATCTTCTGCCTTTTACGGGCGAACCCGATATCTACCTGCGCATGGACATGGAAAACTTTATACAGGCGTTCAGGAATTTCATTCACAGGAAGATCAAGGGCGAGGAACTACAGCGTATCAGGCGCGGCATCGAGCGCGAAAGACTGAGCCTTGAAAGAAAGGTCTCGTTCATCGAAAAACTGCTTGATGGCGCCCGAAAGGCAAAACAAAAAATACTGAAATTCAGCCAGATGCTGGCGGCCGAGCCAAGCCGCGCCGACCGTGTCGTGACGCTCGTGGCTTTGCTTCACATGACTCAGGACGGCGACATGAAACTCCGTCAAAAACATTCTTTCGACGAAATAGAGATACTTCCGCAGACAAGAGAGTAGAGGTAACGTAGACGATGCACAATAAGGACAGAATAAAATCCGCGTTTGAGTCAATGATGTTTATCTTCGGAGATCCTCTCGAAGTCAAGACCGCGGCCGCGGCCGTGGGCATATCAAAAGCGGAAGCTCTTGAGTGCTTCCGTGAGCTCATTGCGGACTATGAAAACCGGAACAGCGGCATACGCGTGCGCGAAACGGGAGACAGGTTCGGATTCGTTTCCTACGAAGAAAACTACGACTACATACGCTCGATCACTACTCCGGCGAAAGAGCGGCGTCTTTCACAAGCCGCGCTGGAAGTGCTCGCCATAGTCCCGTACAAACAGCCGGTCACAAAAAGCGAGATCGACTCGATCCGCGGAATCAAGAGCGACCGTGTCATCGAAGGGCTGGTTTTAAAAGAACTGATCGAGGACAGAGGGCGGTCAAACGCGATCGGACGCCCGACGCTCTACGGGACAACCGGAAGGTTTCTAGAATACTTTGACCTGGGAGATCTCGGCGAGCTGCCCGCGCTTGACGATGAGGAGCTCAGCGACGCCATACGGCATTTCGGAGAATTGGAAGACGGCGACGAAAACGCCGCCGCCGTCATAGCTCAAACAAAACTGGATATCTAGACCGCGTTACAGCGATACTTTAATTCTTCCCAGCGCCTGTCGATTTCGTCCTGTATACGTTCGATCAACTCTTCGTTTCCGGACGCGAAAACATGGTCGAACCGACCCTGGAGCTTCATATATTCCGTAACCGGCAGTTTATTTTTCGGCTCGTAATTCAGCACCCACTCGCCGTCTATCACCTCAAAGAGCGGCCAGACACAGGTATCTATCGCGGCCTTGCATATATCCATCAGGTCGGCTTCGTTGTACCTCCAGCCTCTCGGACACGGCGCCAGTATATTCAGGAACGCCGGGCCTTCGGTGTAAATAGCGCGTTCCGATTTTTGATGCAAGTCCTTGAAGTTTGTTAGAAATGTAGTCTGCGCGACATAGGGGATGCGGTGCGCGGCCATGATCATTGTCAAGTCTTTTTTGTATTGATCCTTGCCGTCGGACTGTGTTCCAATCGCTGAAGTCATCGTATCCGCGTACAGAGGCGTGGAAGACGAGCGCTGGATGCCGGTATTCATATACGCTTCGTTATCGTAGCAAACATATACCATGTCGGTGCCGCGCTCCATGGCGCCCGACAGGGATTGAAACCCTATGTCATAAGTACCGCCGTCGCCGCCGAAGGCGATGAACTTGTAAGTCTCGTCGAGTTTTCCTCTCGCCTTCTTGGCCGCGTACGCGGCTGCCACGCCGCTCACGGTCGCCGCGGCGTTTTCAAAAGCGGTATGTATGTAGCTGTCTTCCCATGAAGTATATGGATATGTCATTGTCGAAACTTCAAGGCAGCTGGTCGCGACAGAAACGACGGCTTTGTCCTCCGGCTTAAGCGCGCGCATGACGCCGCGCACGGCGACGGAAGCGCCGCACCCGGAACAAAGACGGTGTCCCGGCGCCAGCCGTTCAGGTTTGTTTGCCGCTTCTTTTAGCGAGTACGCGTTATATGCCATATCATTCCCTCTGTCCCATATGCTTAAAGTACGGTATTTCGGCTGAAGGTTTGTCCGCGAGTATAGAAAGCTCAGCGAACAACGCCTCAAAATCACTTACTCTCGCGTCACGGCCGCCAAGGCCGAAAACGATGTTGATGGTCTTAACGCCGTCGGTTTTACCATAGAGCGCCATCCTCACTTCCGCGCCGAGCGGTCCGCCGGCTCCGGAATAACCTTCGCTGCGATCCATAACGGCAAGCGCTTTAACGCCTTTCAGGGCGGCGGCGAGTTCAGCCGCGGGGAACGGCCGGAAAACCCTGAGCTTTATCAGGCCCGCTTTTACGCCTTTATCGCGCAGCTTATCTACCGCAACTTTTGCCGTGCCGGCAGCGCTGCTCATTATGAGAAGAGCGGTTTCCGCGTCTTCCATGCGGTACTCCTCAAAATACCCGTACTTCCTTCCGAAGGTTTTTTCAAAGTCCGCTGAAACGTCAAGTATAACTTTGCCAGCGCGCGACATAGCGTTCGATTGCGCGACCTTCATTTCCATTACATAAGGCGACACGCTGTAGGGCCCGATCGCGACGGATTCCTTCGGATCGAGGAGGTGATGCGGCGGGTCGTAATCGCCTACGAATTTTTTCACGATCCCGTCGTCTTCGATAATTATGTTTTCTACTGAATGGCTCGTTATGAAACCGTCCTGACAGATCATAACGGGCAGCATCACGTCCGGGTGCTCGCCTATACGGTTCGCCATGAGCATATTGTCATACGCTTCCTGCGCGTTCTCACTGTAGATCTGGATCCAGCCCGAATCGCGCGCGCCCATCGAATCTGAGTGCTCCGTATTGATATTTATCGGTCCCGTGAGCGTGCGGTTTACCGCCGCGAGTACGACAGGCAGCCTGTCAGAAGCGGCGATATACAGCATCTCATACATGAGGGCCATGCCCGCGCTGCTCGTGGCGGTCATCGCGCGCACTCCCGCGGCGGCGGCTCCGATGCAGGCGCTCATAGCGCTGTGCTCGGACTCGACAGCCACGAATTCCGTGGATATCAAACCGTCGGCTTTATATTTTGAAATAAACTGAGGTATCTCTGTCGAGGGCGTGATCGGGAAAGCCGCTACTACTTCAGGATCGATCTGCCTGATCGCGTTCGCGACGGCTTCATTGCCGGACATGCGGTCTTTTCTACTCATTTCCGCCCTCCTTGCCGGCCTGTTCCATGGCTATGGCCCCAAACGGGCATACCTTCGCGCATATGCCGCAGCCTTTGCAGTGAAACATGTCAAATTCCTGCCTCTTGCTGTTCTCTACTGGTATCGAGCTGTCAGGGCACACCGGAAAACAAAGCAAACATTGCTTGCAGTTTTCCCGCGCCCAGACCGGCGCCATAGAACGCCAGTCGCCGGTATTAAAAAACTCAGAATTGCCTTCACCGTAGACGAAGCCGCCTTCGGTGATCTCGCGCCAACCGATATGCTCGCTGACGTCCCGCATTTTGTTGACTTTGCTTTCCTTCACCATTATTCTCCGTTCACAAGCACAGCGCCGTTCCACGCTTCACGCAGCGCGTTAACGTTGCCGGCCACGACTTCGGGCTTCGCGGCGAATTTCTCATGGAAGGCTTTTTCCATGACTTCAAGAAATTCTTTCTCTCCGATTACTCCCGTGAGTTTCGTCACTACAGATAACAGCGGCGTGTTCGGCAGATTCTTTCCGAGATTCCGGATCGATATGTCCGCGGCGTCGACCGCGTATATCTCGCCTTTGAAACCATCAAACTCTTCGGCGATCCGCTCCGGTTTCCGGTTCGAGTTTACGACTATGCGTCCGCCCGGCTTCATTCCGCCTGTCACGTCGACAGCGGTTATCAGCGTCTCGTCGACGACGACGACCATGTCAGGCTCGTAGATACCGGAATGAATACGAATAGGTTCGCTGTCAAGCCTGTTGTATGCCGTGATCGGCGCGCCCATCCGCTCGGGTCCGTACTCGGGGAATCCCTGAACGTAAAGCCCCGCCTCAAACGCCGCGTCCGCGAGTAAAAGCGCCGCAGTCTTGGTGCCTTGTCCGCCTCTTCCATGCCATCTGATTTCGATCATTATCCCGTTTTCTTCCTTGTTATATCAAACACCGTGAAATAAACCGTGAACATAAAATATATCGTAAATACGGACAGGGGTCAAATCAGATAGATTTCGTCCGGGCCCGGCGGCCCGATTTCTTCTCTTTCTCCGTTTTTCATGATAAGCGTAATGCCTTCGGCAGGATCCTTTATCCGCCCTATGACGCTGGCTTCTATCCCGGCTTCAGCGAGCTTTCCGCAAAGCGCTTTCCATTGTTCCTCCGACAGGCAAATCAGCATAGACCCGCTCGATATGAGCCGCATAGGATCAAGCCCGAGGACGGCGCATACAGTCATCGTCACATCATCAAACGGCAGAGCCGCCGCTTCTATTTCCGCTCCCGCGCCCGCGCGCGCGCAAACCTCCCACACAGCGCCGAGCGCGCCCCCTTCGGTCACGTCGTGCATCGCTTTCACGCCGCTGCGCCCCGCGATCACGCCTTCCTTCACAACGCTGATCCGCCCCAGCATCGCTTTAGCGTGAGCCAGCTCCTCTTCAGTCAAATACGCGCGAAGATCACTTTCCCGCTGCTCGGCCGCGAGCGCCGTCCCCTCGAGCGCCAGTTTTTTTGTGACGACAAGTAAATCACCGCACAAGACACAAGGAACGTCCCCTTTTGTCTTGTTTTCGCTTCTTGGCGCTCTTCCGATCGCGACCGCCGAGATCAGCGGCTGCGTGACCGCGTCAGTCACTTCGGTGTGCCCGCCTATTATCTGCACGCCAAGCTCCTTCGCCGCTTCGTCGGCCTGCCTGGCGATCTCTTCTACTTCTTCCTCTGTGGTCGACGGCGGCAACAGTACCGTCAGCATGATAGCCATCGGCTCGATCCCGTTCGACGCGACGTCGTTGCACGATATATGCACAGCTAAAGTACCGACGCGCGACGCGCCGGCCGTAATAGGATCCGTCGAAAGCACGCACTCGTACTCGCCGAAGTCGAGCACCGCGCAGTCCTCGCCGATCCCGGGTCCCACGATTACTTCTTCCCTCGGTTTTCCTATCCGCCCGAGCACTACGCGTTCAAGCGTCTCGTTGTCAAGCTTGCCGATTTTCATATCAATAGAGCAGGATCCTGTCGGCGATTTTGCTGAAGTTGCGTTCGATGTAGTTGCCGGACTGCAGGACGATGGGTACGCCGCGGTTGGCGGCGAGGTGGATGGCGTCGTCGTACTGGATGACGCCGAGCAGCGGGATCTTCATGATACCCGCTATGACTTCGACTCCCGGGAGAATGCCGAGGGCCATATGGTCCTTGTTGACTTTGTTTACGATATAAACGCGTTTTGTGACGCCGCGCGCGCGCAGGGTCTGGTCCATCATGTCCGCGTCTCTTAGCGCTACGTACTCGGGCGTCGTGAGGATTATCGCGAGGTCGGCGTCTACGGACGCGAGCCTTAGCTCGGTGTTTACGCCGGCTGGTCCGTCGACGATCACAAAGTCGAAGCGCGCTCTTAGTTTTTTGTAGAGCTCCCTGATATCTTCTTCGGTTGCCTTGAATTTTTCCTTGCGCTGCGTCGTCGCGAGCAGCCATGTCTGCTGAAGTCTTTTGTCACGCACGAGCGCTCTGTTTACCGGCACGACGCCGTTCAGAACGTCGGCGACATCGAATACGACGTCGTTTTCAAGACCCAGGTATATGTCCAGATTTCTGAGACCGATATTCATGTCAACGAGACAGACACGGGAACCGCGCTCGCCCAGCGTCGCGCCGAGATTGGCCGCGAAGACAGATTTGCCGACGCCTCCCTTACCTGATGAAATAAATAGCAGTTTACCCAATAAGTTATACCACTCCGCCAATATAGCGGCGGTCTCTCCTATCCTTGATGATAGTACGTACGAACACTATATGCAAGACAAAGCAAATCAGGACCTGCGAGATCATAAG
>Ga0123356_10005528_pt1 | contig 12857 bp, 11 predicted proteins | sample TergutEmb28metaG_2_FD_92546 | JGI IMG/M metagenome (GOLD analysis project Ga0123356, IMG submission 92546) | Embiratermes neotenicus P3 segment gut microbial communities from Petit-Saut dam, French Guiana - Emb289 P3 | ecosystem: Host-associated > Arthropoda: Insects > Digestive system > Gut ... | reverse complement strand
ATACATTCAGGGTAAGAGTAGATAATAAAAATAATGTAGCGTTATATCATGGCAGTACATTCATTCAGTTTACCAAAGGCAGTGACGGTATATTTTCTTTGGAATACAGAATCCCGAATAATGCCTCAGAATTATTTTTAGGAGTAGCTGATTCAGAAAGGTCGCAATATGAATCTATAATAAGATACCAGGTTCAATAAGGGTTAACAAAATAATAAATACGTCAAAATAATCCGTATTAATCCGTAAAATCCGTGTTAATCCGTGTTAAATGGTACGATTCCAGCGAGACATCCTTTTTCCATTACAGCGACCCTGTCGCAAAGATATTCCACAGCATCCTTGTTATGCGAAATAAAAAGAATGCTCAAACCAAGGCTTTTACGCAGTTTACGGAATAGATTAAGAATCTGCGCTCCGGCGGATACATCAAGAGAACTGATTGCTTCATCGGCGATTAATAGTTTTGGTTTTAATATAAGAGCGCGGGCGATGCAGACCCGCTGTTTTTGCCCGCCGCTTAACTCATGTACGCGCCGTGTTTTATATGAAGAGTCAAGTCCGACACGTTTCAGCATTTCATCAACTTTTTGTGAACGTTCCTGTGTTGTGCCGATTCTGTGAATATGCAGAGGTTCTTCAACTAACCAGCCGATCTTTTTTGTTGGATTAAGAGAAGCACCCGGATCCTGAAAAACCATTTGTACAAACGAAGTTGTATCCGGCTGTTTTTGTCCGCAGATTAAAATTTCTCCTTCATAATCAATAAGACCCAATATACAGCGGGCTAGGGTAGTTTTGCCGCATCCTGATTTTCCGGTCAGTCCAAAGATTTCTCCATGGTTAATTTCCAGGTTAATGTTTTTTAAAACAGGTTTTTTAATTACTTTACCCAAAAAACCGTAATTACGGTCAGTATAAACATTGGAGACATTTCGAATAGATAATAGAGGTGTTTGTATCATGTTTATAATACCTCTGGAAAATAGCAATAAACTTTTCTGTTTGCGGTTTTATTATCCGGCGGAAAAGATTCTTTGCAGATATTTTGTGCTTTTGTGCAGCGAGGTGCGAAGGGGCAGCCGGGTAATTGATCTTCTATTGACGGAACTTTTCCGGAAATATTTTTTAACTTGCTGCCGCGTTTTTCTTTATTGGGAATTGCATTAACAAGCGCTTTAGTGTACGGATGAAGCGGAGAAAATAATGTTTCAGCCGGACCTTCTTCTACTATTTTTCCGGCATACATAATTAAAAAGCGGCTGCAGTATTGCTGTATTATCGAAAGGTCATGAGAAATAATCAATAAAGACATTCCATTATTCCGGTTTTTTTCCATAAGCAAAGAAAGACACCGCTTCTGGCTCTCTTCATCAAGAGCGATAGATGGTTCATCGCCAATTAAAAACTTAGGGTTACTTATAACCGCTATGGCTGTCATTATCCTTTGGCACATTCCTCCGGAAAGCTGATGAGGAAATGTCTCATATATCATTAACGGTTTTTCAAAACCCAGCCTTTCAAGCATTTCCAGTACCATTTCCTTGTTTTTATTCTTCTGTTCTTTACCCATTACTTTTTTTTCTCTGTTCTTTGTTATCTGTTCTTTGGCTTCCATTATCTCCAGCATTTCAGAAATCTGGCTGCCAACTTTCATTAATGGATTTAATGCCTGTCTTACATCCTGAAAAATCATGGAGATTTCATTTCCTCTAATGCCGAGCAATTCTTTTTCGCTTAAGGTAACCAAATCCCGGTTATTATAAATTATTTTACCATTGGTAATTTTGATCTGCGGCGGCAAAAGATTAGTAATTGAAAGCGCTGTTATACTCTTGCCGCATCCGGATTCTCCGGCAAGTCCGAGTATTTCTCCTTCATCAATTGTAAAACTTATATTATCTAGAATTTTTAATGTCCTGTTATCTTTTTTTATACTGACAGTCAAATTTTGTACATCAAATAAGCGAGCCATGCTGCCCTCCAAAATCCCTGCCAAACATTGTCCGGCGAATGCCTTCGCCAAGCAGATGAAACGCTATAACAGTAAGCATTATAAATATTCCCGGAGCGAGAGCGTACCATGGAGCGTTGAAAAACCAGGATTGAGATTCAAAAAGCATACGTCCCCAGGAAGGTTCTGGCGGCTGGATTCCCAATCCAAGATAACTCATAGCGGATTCTGCGAGAATTGCATTTGAAAGCCCTATTACAGAAGCGGAAAGAAGCGATGGAGCCAGGTTAGGCAGTATATGTATAAAAGTTATCCGGATAAAACCTGCGCCCATTATTTTTTCCGCCTGTATAAAATCAGCGTTTCTGTACTGTAACGCTCCTGTGCGTATAACACGGGTATAACTTGGCGTAAAAAGAATTAGTAAAGCCAGAAACAAACTGAATTGACTGTTATCCATTACAGCGATTAATAAAAGCGCCAAAACTATACCCGGGAAAGAACTAAGGGTATCGATAATCCTCATGATCACTTCTCCGGTAATTCCTCCCATATAACCCGCTAAAAGTCCGAGTATACAACCGATAAACGCTGCTCCTGCTACTGTGCATACAGCCAGAAGCAGAGTGTTTCTGCCGCCTGCCATTATCCTGGAAAAAATATCCCTGCCGAAATTATCCGTTCCCAATAAATGATTTGTATTTGGAGACTTTAATCGGATAGTATGATCCATTTTATTATAATCATGAGGAACCCATATAATACTTAATAGTGACATTAATACTATTATTATTCCAATTACGGAACCAAAAATAAGTTCACGGTTAAATTTCATCTTATTTTCCTTACCTGATTGATTCTTGGATCAATAATCATGATGAAAATATCCGCGAGTGTATTGGCAATGATAACAAGAAAAGCGATGTAAACCATTAAGCTTTGAATTAACGGATAATCCCTTGATCCAATCGCAGTTATCAGGAGTCTTCCTAAACCTGGAATCGTAAAAACCTGTTCTATTATAATACTGCCGGAAAAAACTTCGGCGATTATCATGCCAAGTATGGTAATTGCCGGCAAGCATGCGTTTTTTAATACATGACGGCGAATAATATATAAACGTCCTGCTCCTTTATTTCTTGCTGTTCTGACATAATCGCTTTGTAATTCCTGAAAAAGAGAACCTCTTAAAAACTTTATTAAAATGGCAGAATTTGGAATGGCTATTGCCAGCGCCGGAAAAATCAGGCAGCCTATAAAACCAATAAAGTTTTCATTGTAATTGATAAAACCGCCCGGAATAAACAATTTAAAGCCGAAACCAAAGATGAAAATAAAAAGCAGCCCAAGGAAAAATCCCGGAGTACTAAGGCCTGCGGCGGTTAAAAAATTTACAATATTATCTGTTAAACCTCCTTCCCGCCTGACTGTCAATAGTGATACAGAAAAAGAAATAATAATGGTAAAAAAAAGTGATAGAAGAGCAAGAGTAACAGTAACAGGAAGCCTTTGCGAAATTAGTACAGAGATTGATTCTCCTCGGAAATAAAAAGATTTTCCGGGATTACCGGAAATAAAATTGGATACCCAGTTTAAATAGCGTGTTACAATATTGCGGTTCAGCCCCATCTCTTCCCGTAACTCTTCAAGCTGTTCCGGTGAAACCGATATTCCTCCGGACGCGCTTGCCGGATCTCCCCGGATAACACTAAAAGTTATAAAGCATAATATCGAAACAAGGAATATTGTAATTAAAGCGGTTATTAATCTTTTTAATATAAAACTCAATTAGTTCCTGTCCCGTAAATTGAAGCGAAATCAATAACATATAATGGATAATTCAACGCTCCGTCATACATACCTTTGCGGAAAACAATAAAGTAAAAAATATCCTGTATATAAACACTTGCCGCGTTTTCTGTTATAATTCTTTGTGCGTTTTTGTAAAGACTGATACGTCTCGTATTATCTGTTTCCGCTAACGCTTCATCGTAAACTCTGTCAAAATTGATATTATTAAAATTAATAAAATTTTCTCCGCTGCCGGAATGGTAACGGTTAAGAAAACCGCGCGGAGAAACAATGGGACTGTCCAATGATATGATCGTTGCCTGATACTGATGACCGAAGTATACATCAGCAAGCCATGTGGACCAGTCAACCAGTTTGATTCCTGCATTTATACCTATTTTTTCTAACTGGCTTGAAATTACCTGAGCAGTATCAACATGCATTGTATAGTTGGATGGTACTGTTATTTCAATTGAAAGTTTGTTTGTATTATTATATCCAGATTGAGAAAGAAGGGTAAGAGCCAAATCAGGATTATAAACATAGGATAATGACCTTTCGTAAAAAGCAGATAACCCGGGTATTATAGGACTGCCCGATGGTATTCCCTTGCCAAAAAATGCCGTGTTGATTATCTCCTGAACATCAATGCCGTAATTAATTGCCTGACGTACGCGAATATCATTTAAAGGAGGAGATGAGTTGTTAAGCGCCAATAATTGTACTGCCGCTGAATTATTGTGATGGATATCAAATAACGTATGATCAAGCTGCGCTGCCATGGAACCTGTTATAAACGCGCCGTTTATGCTGCCGCCTCGAAGGGCTGTCATTAATGTATCGACGTTAGCGAAAAAAACAATAGTTACTTTATCAAGGTAAGGCAGACCATTCTGCCAATAACCATCGAATTTTTTTAATACAAGGTTTCTTTGCGGTGTATAACTTTCGATATAAAAAGGACCTGTGCCGATTACATTCTTTTCTCTGTCATGATTTTCCGCTTTAACTATTCCAACTGTTAAATATGGAAGAAAATCCGGATCTACCGATTTTAAAATTATTTTTATTTGATTATCTTCCTGTATTAAAACTTGTTCTATATTATTTAACCCTACAAAACCGGCTTCAATGGCGGTATCCAAACTGAATTTTATATCGGCAGGAGTTACAAGAGAACCGTCATGGAATAAAACGCCTTTCCTGAGTGCAAAAAGGTAAACAAGTCCGTCTTCTTCAATTGTCCAGGATTCGGCTAAACAGGGTAAAAATTCACCTTCGACATTTGGTTTAACCAGTCCTTCAAACACATTAAAAAGTATGCTTCTGCTGTCTGCGGTATTTTTGGGACTAAGCGGATCTAAAGTTGTAGGTTCAGTTGTATAACCATACTGCAATCCATTGTCTTTTATGTTTTTGCAGGATGAGAAAATAACTATCGAAATTACTGTAAATATAACCAAGGTCAATAATGTGATTTTACCTGTTTTCATGTTCAACTCCAAATAATGATATTGATTTTATTATATTAAAATTGTCAATATTGAAAAAGTACCCAAAAAATAACTTTTATAAGGTAGCTTTAATTATCTGGCGTTACGTTGTAATCCCTAAATATTTTACCACGGAGAACACGGAGTTTCACGGAGGAAATAATGCTTTCGAACCAGAAACTCCGTGTTCTTCGTGGTTTCTTTTCTTAAATTGATGTTTTATCTGGCGTCTCCCTTGGCCATATCCGGTTCATAACCTGCTTTTATTATCGTTTCCTTGATAAATAGGAGGTTTTCAGCGGCTTCGGCTCCTCCATAGGCTTTATTATTATAGATAGTATAGAGTTTTTTGGCTTCCGGAGGGGACAGATTCGGCATGACAATATTCGCTCCGGCTTTTAATGCCAGCTCCCTTCCGTTAGGTGTAATTGTACTCATGGCGGTAGTGGCGGGAATCAATGCTCCCGGAAGCAATAAACGGGTAAGAGCGATCATTTTAAGGCAAAGTTCCAGGCTGCCCGGCTGGCTTTTGCCGAAAGGCGTGTCCTTTTGCGGTAAAAAAGGGCCTATTCCAGCCATTTGCGGCTGTAATTCTTCCATAAAACGAAGGTCAGCCAGTAAAAAGTCGGGTGTTTGCTCCGGAGTCCCAACCATAAACCCGGCTCCTACCTGGAAACCGATATTCTTTAAATCCCAAAGGCATTGTTTGCGGGTTGCCAGAGTTAACGAAGGGGGATGTAGTTTTGCGTAATGGGAATCAACAGCAGTTTCATGGCGAAGCAGGTAGCGATTCGCCCCAGCCTGGAAAAAGAGTTCGTAATCGGCCTTGGTATATTCGCCTAAAGAGAGCGTAATTGCATGGTTAGGGAATTCTTTCCTAATTGCTGATACTAGTTCCGTGATGCGTTCTCCTGTAAACCACGGGTCTTCGCCGCCTTGCAGGACAAATGTTTTGATTCCGAGATTATCTCCTGTACGGCAGCAGTTGATGATTTCTTCCGGTGATAGTCTGTAACGTTCCAGTTTTTTATTTGAACAGCGAAGTCCGCAGTAATAGCAATCATTTTTACAGTAATTGCTAATCTCGATTAACCCACGGATAAAAACGCTCTTGCCGTAATTTTCTTCCCGGACTTTTCTTGCACGCACGAACAGGGATTCAATTTCGTCTTTATTATCTGTCTTAATAATATGCAGTATTTCATTGTCATTCATAGGCATTTTATTTATTTAAACATGGAGTACTTTTAAAGTATACCGGGTTTATTATATGATTATCCACGCTTCAAGAATAGGATATGCTGATGTAACATTCAATCGCTCTCTGTACATGCGAGGCAGTCAGCGGGCGCGCGTGCCGTCAAAGCTTGTTTGCGAGAACTCGCCTACGGAGCCTCAGGTATTATTCATCTTTTTTTATTTATCAAATATTGAAAAACATAATCTTGTGCTGAGTCTCCTCCAGCGAAGAGCCGCAAAGAGACGCTTTGCCGTCCCGCGCGCCCACTGCCTGCCTTGCATGTACACATGGTGGGTTGATTTAGTAATACTATAAGATATTAAAACTTATTGAAAATGCAAACATAAACAATGTAAAAGTTGCTTAAAATAAATCACCGTTTAAATTAAGCACTGGTCTTCTTACAGATTTCCTCTGTTTCTTTGATTATATCTTAATTTTGAACATTTAATCAATCAGAATTTACCGTTTTTATCAATTTTTTACTAATTAAGAAAATCTAAAAATGTTTAATTTAAAGGGTCTTTTAATTTTAACTAAAGGAGTTTTTATGAAAAGAGTTATTATTTGTTTATTTTTAGTAGTACTGAGTGCCGTAGTCTTTGCGCAAGATCTAAACCCCGCCCCCGGCTTTGTCCGCATAGACGGCGGCACCTTTACCATGGGCAGCCCAGCGAATGAACCAGGGAGAAGTAGTGATGAAATACAACGCCAGGTAACTATTAGCTTGTTTCAAATGAGCAGATACCCAGTAACACAGAGAGAATATCAGGAAGTGATGGGCACAAATCCAAGTTATTTTAGAGGAGCTAATCTACCTGTAGAGTGTGTAAGCTGGTTTGACGCTATAGAGTATTGTAATAGAAGAAGTCAAAGAGAAGGATTAACACCAGCGTATACAATAAGTGGAAGTAGAAATAATCGCACAGTAACGTGGAATAGAAACGCTAATGGTTATAGATTACCAACAGAAGCGGAATGGGAATACGCCTGCAGAGCGGGAACAACGACAGCGTATAATACAGGAGCCGGTATAACAACAAGTCAGGCGAATTTTGATGCTTGTTGTGAAGATTGCGGTGAATCAACACCAATAAATAGATACTCACCAAATCGCTGGGGCTTATACGACATGCATGGAAATGTATGGGAATGGTGCTGGGACTGGTATGGTCCATATGTGAGTGGAGCGCAGACAAATCCAACAGGAGCGGTCTCTGGTGATAGCCGTGTGTTACGCGGCGGGGGTTGGGGTGATTCGGTCGGGGACACCCGTTCAGCCAGTCGGGTCAGCTTCGACCCGGACTACGGGTTCGGAATTATCGGTTTCCGGCTTGTGCGCCCTTGAGTTCTGTGGTTCCGAAAGGCGAGAAGCGAAGTGCCGCCTGCCGCGAACCGAAGGTTCGAAGCAGGCGAGCACTGAGTGCATGCCCTTCGGTTCGGAGTAAGAATATTTTTATTAGAAGGGCTATCGCAAGAGCTGCAGCAACCTTTTTAAGATAGACCTCCTTTTTTATATACCACATAGAAAAATATTCAGAAGTCTGCTAATATCAGGCAGGATGCAGGGATGATTAGAAAAACAATAATATCAGTTTTATGCATTTTACTGTTATTTACCGCCTGCTGCAGGGAACAAATGGATATAACCGAGACAGCACCTGATAATATTTATCCCGCGCCTGGAGCAGTAAACGCCTATCCAGAAGGCGAAATAATGATCGTTTTTGACAATGAACCGGTTCTGACAGAAAATCAGTATATTTATATTTATGAAAAAGGAATAAGCGAACCTGTTGATACAATCAGGATTTGGACAAAGAAAACCGGTTATACATCAAACGAGCAGGAAGATAAAGGTGAGACGCAAACTTTTGGCGAAACAATACTTAATGTTGGTTTCACACGCACATGGGTCAGGGATAAAACGTTATATATTATTCCCCGTCATGGAATACTCCAATATAATAAAACATATTCTGTAGTTATTCCAAAAGAGGCAATTGCCGATGCATATTTTAACGAAAAAGAATTCACGGGTTTTGCCGGAGAAGAATGGTCTTTTAAAACCCGTGCCGCTCCTTTTGGACTTTCGGCTGCAAAACCAATTACTGTAAATGCTTCGCGCTGTGCAGCTAACAATGCTGATTTCCGCACAGTTTGGGGTGCGTTAAATTTTGTACGCACAGCGCCAGCAGGTAATTATACAATTGATGTCGCTCCCGGTGTATATAATGAAATATTCCATTACATTGGTCCCGCGCAAAACAATATTACAATTAACGGTACGGGAAATATGAAATACGGAGCTGATGTGGTGTTACAGGGTTTTAATCACGCTTTTTTAAACCCGGGTTCAGGAAATACTCACAGGCGAAATGCCTTCTATTTCAGCGGACCGGATAACATTACACTTAAAAATATTACTTTTAAAAATCTTGATGAACATACCGGTTCGCAGGCGGAAGTTCTCCATTTCGCAAACGCTTCCGCGCAGTTCAGAGCAGTTTACAATTGCGGATTTTACGGACATCAGGATACTGTCCTTACAAGCGGCAGAGTCTGGTTTTACAAATGTTACATCGAAGGCGACACCGATTACATTTGGGGCAGTTCAAGCGCGGCTCTTTTTGAAGAATGTGAAATTGTCAGCATAAATCATAACTCAGGTTATATATTTGTCGCGCGCCTGGCTCTGGGAGAGACAGTCGGAAAGGGTTATGTCGCTTTGAATTCCTCATTGCGCTCTAATCGCAGCGGTAACTTTTTCGGCAGGACTCTTCCGGCAAGTACAGGAAGCTATTGTCAGGCTGCCGTTATCAACAGTACTATAAGCGGCTCATTCATGCCTTCTTTATGGAATGTAAGCCATAAAAGTTTTCTGGGTAACGGAGAACATGTTGGTTTTAAAGTTTATAATCTTAAAACACCTAACGGCGATTCTTATAACACAAGCGGCAGGCATAACAGAACCAGCTTAATGTCAGATGAGCTTTATTACAGCGAATATAACGGCAGAAATGCCATTTTAAACCGGATCTATGTAATAGAAACCGGTATGTATAAAGATGCTCCAATTCAAATTAATTTAAGCTCTTACGAAAAAAAGTTTAACGCAACACCAGATGAAAGCCGGGCTAAATGAAATTCGGTGCCTGGCACCCGTTTGTGCCGTAAATTACTAATGTGGAATGTGTAATGACTAATGAAATAAAAAAAATAATTACACATTAGTCATTAGTAATTATTCATTAATACCCCTTCTTGTATAAATCTGTTAACAATGGTAGTATAATAACCCAACTGGAGGTTTTTGTGAAAAGAGTAGTTTTATGTTTATTTTTAGTAGTACTGAGCGCGGCAGTCTTTGCGCAAAATGTTACTATAACCGGTACATTTTCTTACAATGATAGTAAAAATTATACTTTTGTTTTCAGTGGAAACAGATTTAACGGAACATGGGGTGGAGATAGAATATCCGGTACATTCACAATATCAGGCAACCGTATGACTATTAGGGTAACAGAATGGGATGATACATGGACATGGACCATTAGAAGTGAAAATCATTTAGTCGATCAAGATGGAGATGATTGGTATAAAGAACAGGTTGCGACATTAAACCCCGAGCTAGGCTTTGTCCGCATCAATGGCGGCACCTTTACCATGGGCAGCCCAGCGAATGAAGCAGGGAGAGAAAGTGATGAAATACAACGCCAGGTTACAATAAGCGCATTCCAAATGAGCAGATACCCAGTAACGCAGGGAGAGTATCAGGAAATAATGGGAACAAATCCAAGTCACTTTAGAGGAGATAATCTACCTGTAGAACAAGTAAGCTGGTTTGACGCTATAGATTATTGTAATAGACGCAGCCAAAGAGAAGGACTTACACCAGCGTATACGATAAGCGGCAGTGGAAATAATCGTACAGTAACATGGAATCGTAACGCCAATGGTTATAGATTACCTACAGAAGCGGAATGGGAATATGCGTGCAGAGCAGGAACGACAACTGCATATAATACAGGAGCCAATATAACAACAAGTCAGGCGAATTTTGATTCAGAAAGAACAACACCTGTAGATAGATATCCAGCTAATCGCTGGGGATTATACGATATGCATGGTAATGTATTGGAATGGTGCTGGGATTGGTATGGAGCGTATGCAAGTGGAGCTCAGACTAATCCAACAGGAGCGGTCTCTGGCGATAACCGTGTGATACGCGGCGGGAGTTGGCACATTTCGGTCGGGCTCACCCGTTCAGCCAGTCGGGTCCACTCCTACCCGAGCCTCAGGTACGACTTTGTTGGTTTCCGGTTGTTGCGCCCTTGAGTTCTGTGGTTCCGAAGGGCGAGAAGCGAAGTGCAAGTGTAACAGGAATCATTTTTTTTTGTGTATTTTGCCTGGTAAAAAAAGTGACGCAAAGTTCTTGTTTTTTAACCAAGTAAACACCCATTAGCAGAATTTACAGATAATTTCGCGTTGGTTGTAAAATATACTCTGGATATGGTAAGATAGGGTAAGGAGTCAATATGGAATTAGAATATATCTATTTTGAAGCCGATGAAGGCGGTTATATCGGTTATTTTGTTGATTTTCCACAGCATGTAACGGAAGGTGAAACAATTGAAGAACTGGAAGAAATGTTATTGGATATGGCTGAATGTTTAAATATTGTTAAGTATCGCAAACGTAAATTAGCAATTGCATGAAAAGAACCAAGCTGCTTCAAATATTAAATGAGTTGGGAGTAATATTTGTCCGTCATGGAAAAAAGCACGATGTTTATATTCAACCAGCGACAAGGATAGAAACAACTGTCCCGCGTCATGCCGATATTAAAGAATTCACTGCTAAAAGCATTATAAAAACTCTTTCACCACAAGAGAACAAATGAAAAAACTAATTGTTACGTTAACATTATTTAGTAACGCAAGTGTAACAGATACCGCTTTTTTGTAATGTCAATTTATACCTTTTGTACAGGCGCGCCCGCTGCCTGCCTCGCATGTACACATGGATGAGTATCTGTCATCTTTTTAAATTACAAATATGATGTTGATATATGGATATGTCAATTAAGACATGTTACAAATGATAAACCAACCATTCTGCCAAAATTGCTTAAAATAAATCACCCTTTAAATTAAGCACTGGTCTTTTAACAGATTTTCTCTGTTTTCCTTATTATATCTTAATTAAGTACATTTAATCAAGCAGAATTTACCATTTCTATCAATTTTTACCGCACAAAGAAAATATTTAAACTGCTTAATTAAAAGGGTCTTTTAATTATAACAAAAGGAGTGTTTTAATGAAAAATTTTGTAAAACAATTGGTGATTATTACTTTAGCGGTATTAATCGGGTTTCTCTTTGTCTCATGTTCTGAACCTGAACCTGAACTTCCTGTTATTACAATTTCGCAACAGCCATTCGAGAGATCTGTTTTTGCAGGAGATATATTTTCTTTGGTTGTAAATGCGCAAGTTACACAAGGAGCTACGCTTAGCTACCAATGGTACAGCAATACGACAAACAGCAATGTCGGCGGAACTGTCATAAGCGGAGCGACAAACAGGCATTATATAAATTATACGACACTTGCGGCTGGTACTTATTATTATTTCTGTGAAGTCAATGCTACAGGCGGAGCCGCGTCAGTTCGCACTAATGTGGTTGCGGTAAATGTAGCGGTGCCTATAATTACAATTAATACTCAACCTATCGCAATGACAAATTTGAATTTTGGAGAAATTAATGAAAGCCTGACCATAGAAGTAAGCGTTTTAGACGGAACAGAAGTATCTTACCAATGGTACAGCAACACGGTAGGCTATCATGGCGGCAGTATAATTGCTGACGCTACAGATGAGAGTTTTTCAATACCAACGACACTTGCTGCAGGTACATATTATTACTATTGCGAGGTCAGCACGGTTGAGGGGGTGGCATTCTCAATTCGATCCAATGTTGCGATAGTTAATGTATTAGCTCCTGTAATTACAATTAACACGCAGCCAACCCCAATAACAAATCTAATTGTTGAAAATATAAGCGGCAGTTTATCTGTTGGTGCAAGTGTTACAGGCGGCGCGGAACTCAGTTATCAATGGTATTATTCTGAGTTTTACACTTGGAACGCTGTAATAATAACCGGAGCGACAAACGCGAGTTATGCAATACCAACAACACTTACAGCAGGGACATATTTTTTTTACTGCGAAGTTAGCGCGACAAACGGAGCGATATCTGTCTATTCCGAAACAGCAATAGTTAATGTATCAGTTCCTGTAATTACAATTAACACGCAGCCAACAACAACAATTGTATATGTTGAAAATATAAGCGGCAGTTTATCTGTTGGTGCAAGT
>Ga0123356_10005527_pt1 | contig 12858 bp, 11 predicted proteins | sample TergutEmb28metaG_2_FD_92546 | JGI IMG/M metagenome (GOLD analysis project Ga0123356, IMG submission 92546) | Embiratermes neotenicus P3 segment gut microbial communities from Petit-Saut dam, French Guiana - Emb289 P3 | ecosystem: Host-associated > Arthropoda: Insects > Digestive system > Gut ... | reverse complement strand
TAGATGTGCTGTCCATGTACGATCTATGTATATTGTATATCTATTGGTCCTCTTTATTTGCGACACTACACCGTCCCTTTGTCTTGGTCGGAGTGCGGGGACTTGAACCCCGGGCCTCTTGACCCCCAGTCAAGCACGCTACCAACTGCGCCACACCCCGATGTAAACCCTTGCAATCTCAAATGACAAGGGTTATTATACACCGATTATTATGATTTTTCAAGATAATTAATGCCGGGATTTTCATCGGATTTTATCTATGTTTTAATAGTTTCGAAATATTCTGCGGCTGCTGTGCAGTCTTCTTTTATCTGTTTTTTCAGATCTTCAATACTGTCGAATTTTACTTCGGGGCGCAGGTGCTTATGGAATTCAATGCGGACTTGATGACCGTAAAGGTTGCGTTGGAAGTCCAATATATGTGTTTCTGCGGTTATATTTTCAGAATTGTCGACTGTGGGGCGGATGCCGATGTTTGTTACGCTTATGTGACCGTCCTTACTGTCGTTTTGCGTTCTATCATCAAGAAAAACCTTTGTTGCGTAGACGCCGAATGCAGGGACAAGAACGCCGGGGGCAAAGCGCATGTTTATTGTCGGAGCATCTAAAGTTCTTCCGAGCTTGTAACCGTAGCGGACAATGTCGGTAAGGACATGCGGGTGACCGAGAAAAGCGTTTGCACGTTCAATGTTACCGTTTGTAAGCAGTTCGCGGATATATGTCGAGCTGCTTGTTATTCCGTCATATTTTACCTCGTCAATTATATCGCAACCTATTCCCGCTTCCTCGCATTTCTTAAGAAGAAGCTTGCTGCTGCCTTCCGCTTCAAATCCGAATTTAAAGTTATTTCCCGCAACAAGATGCTTTGCGCCGAACTCCTCTATAAGATGATCGATAAATTTACTCCATGACATTGAAACGGTAGCTCTGTCAAAGTGAAGGAAAATAATATCATCGATACCAAAAACACGGCGAAGCAAACCGGCTCTGTCCTCGGGAGAATTTATCAGAGGAACAATACTGCCGTCTACAAGGCTGCGCGGATGTGCATCAAATGTTATTACAGAGGGTATAAGACCCGTTTCACTGCCGATTTCGAGCACACGTTTCATAAGAGCGGCATGACCTATATGTATTCCGTCAAAGTATCCGAGTGCAATTACCCGTTTTTTTTGTATCATTATTGTACCTCGAAAAAACTTTTTATCGTTTTAATTTTTTTGCCCGTTATATCCCCGAGAAGTAAAAATTCACCGTCGGGAGCGTAAACTTTGTATATACCGTTATCAACACTATTTTGAGTATAACAGATTGCACCGTTTTTTGCTTTTTGTACTTCAGACTCTGTTAGAGTTATTGCCGGGTAACCGGAAAAAATACTGTCTGTCGGCTTGACTATATCGCTGACCGAATCGGTCAGAATTGCTGCAAGAACATCATCCAAGGTATGTGCCATGTCAATTGAATAAACTCCCGCTCTTGTTCGCCGAAGTGCCGACAAAGTGCCACCGCAACCGAGTGCGGCACCTATGTCGTGGCATAGAGTTCGTATGTATGTTCCTTTTGAACATGTGATTTTAATTGAAAATTTATTATCGGGGGTTGATTTCATTAACTCCAACTCGGAAATGAAAACCTCGTGCGGTTCTCTCGGGATTTCAACTCCTTTTCGTGCCAGTTCATAAAGTTTTTTTCCGTCTTTTTTTATAGCCGAATACATCGGCGGGATTTGCTTTATCGCTCCTGTAAATTGGGGGAGTATTGATACCAAATCGTCAGCGGATACTGTTACGTCATTTTTTTGCAAAACATTACCGGTGATATCCTGTGTGTCGGTAACTGTACCAAGCTGAAGTTCGGCAATGTACTCTTTATCGGCGTTTTCGCAAAATTCCGCTGCTCTTGTTGCTCTTCCAATAAAAACAGGCAGCACTCCGGTTGCCATCGGATCGAGTGTGCCGCCATGACCTATACGCTTTTGTTTTAAAGCTCCGCGCAGTTTGGCTATGACATCATGTGACGTCCAATCTGCAGGTTTATCAATTACAATTATTCCATTCATATCAAATATACAAAGCTTATATTGTTTTACTTAATACATCATGCAGCATTTCTTTAATTTCAGGTATAGTCTTTGGTATAGTTGCGCCGGCGGCAAGCTTGTGGCCTCCGCCGCCGAAACGGGAGCAAATTTCCTGCGCGTTATAAGGTGCTCTTGTTCTTACCGATATCTTGCAGTCATTCGGAGATTTTAATTCACGAATTGTAATGCCGATGAAAACACCTTCAATTGAACCCGGAAGTGCCGAGATGTCGTCCAAATCATCTTCGTCGGCTTTGGAGCTTTCGAGCATTTCTTTTGTTATGGAGGCAATGGCAACTTTATGGTCAAAGCAGTATTCGATCCCTGCGGTAATTTTGCCTTCAATTGCTATACGCCCGTGTGTTTTTGTCCGAAACAGCATTTTATTTATTATTTTATTCGGTGCACCCGCATCTACGAGCCTCGATGCTACCAGCAAAGTGTTGGAAGTTGTGTTGCCGAATGAAAAACATCCGGTATCGGTAGACAATGCAACATATAAACGCTCTGCGGTTTTGCTGCTCAAAGGACACTCCATGGCAGTCATAATATCAAAAATAACCTCACCGCAGGATGCACGATCTGCATCAAGACATGTTACATCCGCGTACAGGGTGTTTGAACCGTGGTGGTCAATGCATAATGAAATTGAATCTTTATATTTTCCGGTATTAGCCGGTAATAAATCAGTTGATGCCGTGTCAATAGCAATAACATGCTCCGGAAGGAAATCGTCGGGAGCAAGATAATCCACAACATAACTGAAGTAACGCGGTGTGATCTCGGGATTCGGTAATATATAAACAGTCTTACCCTGTTCAAGCATCACCTGCGCAAGTGCACCGGCACATCCGAGAGTATCACCGTCCGGCCGTACATGTGTAAGCAAAAGAAAATTATCTCTGCGTTTTAACCAGTCTGCAGTTTCTGCTGCTGTAAGGATATTACTCATTGCTCCCTCCGCCGGGATTGTCTTCTCCGCCCGGATTATCATCGGAAATATCGAGATTGTTTAATATAGAGGCGATGTTTGCTCCGCGTTCAAGGGATTTGTCCAGTTCAAACTGTAATTTCGGTGTATGCCTTAAGCTTAATGCCCGGCCGAGCTCATAACGGATGTGTCCCGAAGCTGATTTTAAACCTTTTAAAAAATCGGTCTTTGATTTTAAGTCATACACACTTAAATAAACTTTTGACACGCCAAGGTCGCCGGAGGTATCGACATTGGTAATGCTGATCATTCCCTGATTAATACGCGGATCTTTGATGTTGCGTAAAATAACGGAGAGCTCACGTTGTATATCTTCGTTGATTCTCAAAATTGATTTCGACATTATATCTCCAAAAAAAGTGAAACTTTTTCTAACGTGATGCTCGCATCACAATTTAAACATGGGGGATTTCTTCCATTGCAAAGCATTCGATGATATCGCCGAGTTTGATGTCGTCGAATTTTTCGAGTGCTATGCCGCATTCGTAGTTTGTTGCGACTTCTTTTACGTCGTCTTTAAAGCGGCGCAGTGACGAGATTTCACCTTCGTGAATGACTATACCGTCTCTGACTACACGGGCTGAAGCGTTTCTGAGTATCTTGCCGCTTTGAACATAGCTGCCGCAAATGGTTCCGATTGCGGAAGATTTGTATAGTTCTCTGACTTCCGCATGACCGTAAACAACCTCGTGGTATTTGGGTGCCAGCATGCCTTTCATTGCAAGCTCAATTTCGTTAATGCAATCGTAGATGACGCGGTACATACGCATATCGACATTGTTGCGAAGTGCGCTGTCGTTTGCCGCGTTGTCAGGTCTTACATTAAAGCCTACAATGATGGCTCCGCTTGTGGAAGCAAGCATTATATCCGACTCGTTGATGGCACCGACGCCCGAATGGATTACACGGACACGGACTTCTTCGTTTGTGATTTTTTCAAGAGATGCTTTAATTGCTTCGGCGCTGCCCTGAACATCCGCTTTTACTATAATATTCAGGTCTTTTAACTCGCCTTGCTGAATTCTCGAAAACAGGTCTTCGAGCGATACCTTAACTGTGGATGAACCAAGTGTTCTCTTTTCTGCTTTACGCTGATCGGCAAGTTCTTTTGCCATACGCTCATCTGTGACGACATTAAACAAATCGCCGGCATCGGGAACCTCGGACATGCCAGAGATTTCTACAGGGACCGAGGGACCTGCTTCTTCGATCCGCTCGCCCGAGCCTGTCATCATAACACGTACGTTACCGACTGCGGTGCCTGCTATTATTGTGTCGCCTTGTTTTAACGTACCGTTTTGCACAAGGACGGTCATCAGCGGTCCGCGGCCTTTATCAAGCCTTGCTTCAATGACTGTTCCGCGGGCAAGGCGGTTCGGATTGGCCCTGAGCTCTGCCATTTCTGCTGTCAGATTAACCATTTCGAGCAGGTTTTCTATACCTTCGCCTGATTTTGCCGATATTTCGCAAACGATGGTTTCACCGCCCCATTCCTCCGAGACAAGTTCATATTCGGTAAGCTGCTGCTTAATTTTGTCGGGATTGGCTCCGGCGACATCTATTTTGTTAATTGCAACGATTATCGGGATCGATGCTGCTCTTGCGTGGTTTATCGATTCAACGGTCTGCGGCATTATTCCGTCGTCGGCAGCGACAGTGAGAATTGCTATGTCCGTGACGCTTGCGCCTCTTGCACGCATTGCCGTAAAAGCTTCGTGACCCGGTGTATCGAGAAATGTTATGGGATTGCCGTGAATAAATGTCTGATATGCTCCTATATGCTGAGTGATGCCTCCTGCTTCGCCGGTTGCAACACTTTCTTTACGGATTCTGTCGAGAAGTGAAGTTTTGCCATGGTCAACGTGACCCATAACCACCACAACCGGAGCGCGGGCTATGAGATTGTCGGCGGTGTCTTCGCTGTCGTCGATCAAACGTTCTTCGATGGTTACGACAACTTCCATTTCTACCTTGCAGCCAAGCTCGATTGCGACGAGTGCAGCGGTATCATGGTCGATAATATCGGATACGGATGCCATGACGCCCATTTTAATGAGTTGTCTTACAACTTCGGCACCTGTTTTTTTCATTCGCGTTGCAAGCTCGCCGACCATAATTTCATCGGGAATCATAACTTTGAGCGGAGCTTTTTTGGCTACCTCAAGCTGCAGGCGGTGCATTCTGTCGCGTTCTTCCTGACGTCTTTTGGCTCCGTGTGCAATTGTCTGCTGCGGTGTGCGCCCTTTTCTGACTATTTTTTCTTTGCCGCGGCTCATTCTTTCCGCACGTTCGGGGACAAGATTATCAAGGCGTTCATCATACTTTGATAAGTTGATGGTTGCGCCTGATGTGTCAACAACACGTTTTTGCGGAGCTTTATGTGGCATAAAGGGTTTGTCGATTTTTTTCTGCGGTTTGCGTGGTTCTGCGGCTGCTGCAGGGGTTGTTGAAGCGGCATCTGATGTTGACGAATCGGATACAGCTGATGAATCCGGTTTTTTTCCTTCATCGGTGCCGGCGGATGATACTGCAGGCATAGCTGCATCGGCAAAAATTTCGTCGATGCTTTCAATTTGATTGGTGGAGGTGAGATATTCAAAAATAATGTCAAGTTCGGAAATTGAGAGAATATGCATATGGTTTTTTGGCGTAGTTGCATACTTTGTGAGGATTTCGTTGATCTTTTTCGTCGGAATCTTAAAATCCTTTGCGACCTCATGAACTCTGTATTTAATCATTGTGCTCATTATGCATCACTCTCCTTTGCGCTTTGTGTTTCCGCCACTCTTTTTGAAAATCCGTCTGCCAGTCCTTTGTCTAAAAATGCTATCGTTCCCGGAGAACCGCGCCCTGCCGTTTGACCAAGCTCAAACATTGTAAAAGGGACTGCAAGGTATTTTACTCCGCCCGATTCGGCATTTGATTTTGCCCGCCTGACCGAAGCGTCGGAAGCATCACTCGCCGTTATGATAAGTTTTGCTTTACCTCGCCTTGCGGCGTCAGCGGCGGCTTCACTGCCTACAGCGAGCCGTCCCGCCTTTTTTGCCATTCCAAGCAGAGCCAGACTACGATTCATTTAAATTTCCTTTTCATTTTGAAGCTTATTAAGAATTTCTTCCGATACTCGGGTTTTAAATACTCTTGCGAGTGCATTTGATTTAATTGCTTTTTTTATGCAATCGGCGTTGTTGCAAACATATGCGCCTCTGCCCGGCATTTTGCCCGTATAATCGATCGATACTTCCCCTTCGGGAGATTTAACAATACGAACCAGTTCGTTTTTGGGTAAATGCCTGCGACAACCAAGACACAAACGTAACGGCACTTTCTTTGACATTATGCCTGACTCTCCGGTTTAATGTCTATTTTATATCCTGTCAGTCTTGCAGCAAGGCGGACATTCTGCCCTTCCTTACCGATTGCGAGGGATAGTTGACTGTCCGGCACTATGACTCTGCATGATTTTCCGTCTTCGTGCATTAAAACTTCCACTACTTCGGACGGAGCAAGTGCGGAGGCAATATATTCGGTCGGGTCGTCACTGTATCTGACGATATCTATTTTTTCTCCGCCGAGTTCATTAACGATTGTGTTTACCCTTGCGCCTTTTGAGCCGACACATGCGCCGATCGGTTCTACATCGGGGTCGTTTGATTCGACGGCAATTTTTGTGCGGTTTCCGGCTTCTCTTGCTATACTTTTGATTTCAACGATTCCTTCGTGGATTTCCGGAACTTCAAGTTCGAATAAACGTTTGACAAGCCCGGGATGTGTGCGGGAAATCAATATTTGAGGCCCTCTTGTGGATTTTTTTACTTCGATTACGTAGACCTTGATTCTGTCGCCGTCGCGCATAGGTTCGTTCGGAATGCGTTCCCCGTGAGAGAGCATGGCTTCCGTGTGTTCCGAACTCCCGCCGATTTGAATGGAAACTCCTCCGGTGCGCGGGTCAACTCTTGTGACAACACCTGTCAGTATTTCATGTTCTTTTGATGTGAATTCGTCATAAACGATATTTCTTTCAGCTTCGCGGATTCCCTGAATAATTACCTGCTTTGCCGCTTGAGCCGCTATCCGCCCGAATTTGCTTGTGTCGACAGATTCGTCGATCAAATCGCCGACTTTGGCTCCTTTTTTTATTTTACGCGCCTGCTCGACTGTATATTGCGTATTCGGATTCTCGACTTCCTTAACCACCTCGCGTTGCATGAACATATCCACATTCTTTTCAACCGGGTCGAGTGTAACACGTGCACATTCGGCGTATAAAGGATAATCTTTTTTCAGCGCTGCAAGTAAAGCCTGCTCTATCTTTTCAAGCATATAAGACTGCGGGATTCCTTTGTCCTTTTCAATATCGGCTATTGCAGAGAAAAATTCGGCATTCATATCGTAATACTCCTTCGATGTATTGTCGCTGCTTGTATTTTCGGTGATATTTCGGTGGTTTTTCGGTGGTATGGAAAAGTTAAAAATGTCGGTAGTAAATTGCCAGAAAAAAGAGTGGGATTTCCCACTCGTCGGACCTTATGTGTATTAAAATGATCAATACACATGCGTATATTACCATGCTTTTCTTGTAATTGCAACAGTTTTTTTAGATATTACTTTTCTCGTAATTTAATGACAACAATTTTAATACTTTTTTGATTCCATTTTAGTAAAATTCTTGGTATACTTATTGTCCGCATGTTTGCGAAATATTATCAGCACACATGCAAAAAGAATATGAAAAAAGATGAATACATACAATAAATAAAAGAGGGAGAAAGTAGCAATTATGGGTAAAAAGCTGCCGAGATTTCTACAGCCCAACGTGCGGCTTTACTTTTTATTGCTTATAGTCTTTGCAACAGCTACATTCTTCTTCGGCGAATACGGCAGAATCCTCGCGGGAATTCAAGTCGGCATAATTATTCTTGCCGCTATATACCTGAATATAGCAACAAAGCGGCGCACCGTGAAGCTTCTCAGTTATCTTGAATCAATGTCCGAAAGCATGGATCTGACTGTCCGCGACACACCGCTCCCCGTAGTAATTTACAGCACGGATACAGGTGAAATTGTGTGGACAAATGAAAAGTTTGCCTCGCTCACGGGTGCCGACGAACATTTCTTCGGGCGCAACATTACAGATATAATTCCCGACTACTCCTGGGATTGGCTGCTTGACGGAAGAAGCGAATGCGAAGAACCCGTTAAAATCAATGAAAAAATGTTTTGGGTCTACGGCAGCTTAGTCCTTTCCGAGCGTGAATATGTCGCCATGACTTACTGGATAGATGTCACGGAATACGTTGAAATATGCAATGCATACGTGAATTCGCGTCTTGTATTCGCTCTGTTTACACTGGATAATTATGATGAACTTCTCAAAGGAATGAGCGCTCACGAAAAATCATCGATTCTTTCCGACATCGACGAAAAAATAGGCACATGGGCAAGTGATAAGGACGGTTATCTTTGCAAGTTTGACAGAGACAGATATTTTTTCCTGTTTGAAGAGCGGTTTTTAGATACCGTTATAAAAGATAATTTCTCGATTCTCGAGCAGGTCAGCACCTGTGTCGGCACAGGCGGTGTGCAAGCGACACTCAGTATCGGCATAGGAAAAGACGGAGTATCACCATCCGAAAATTACCGTTTTGCCAACCTCGGAATCGAAATGGCACTCAGCCGCGGAGGAAATCAGGCTGTCCTTCGAAACACATACGGCTTCGAGTTCTACGGCGGCAGAGCGCAAAGACATGAAAGACGCACAAAAGTTAAAGCAAGAGTTATGGCAAGCACCTTCGGAGAGCTGCTGAGCGATGCATCAAAGGTTTATATCATGAGCCACAAATCGGCAGACTTTGATTCAATAGGTTCTGCGGTAGGAGTGTGCTGTATTGCCCGTGCAAAAAACAAACAGGCGAAAATAATTGTCGACATGGAAACATGCATAGCCGTCAATATCATCGACATACTAAAAAAACTGCCGGAATACAAAGATGTATTTATAACAGCACAGGAAGCCATTTTTGAAGCCGACAGTAAAACCCTGCTTGTCGTCACCGATACCAGCAGACCCGAAAAAGTCGAATCCGAATCATTATTGTTATCATGCACAAGTGTCGCAGTAATCGATCATCACCGCAGAGCATCCGATTTTATCGAAAATGCAATTTTAAACTTCCATGAACCATATGCATCATCAACATCCGAACTGATTACCGAAATGATGCAATACCTCGTCGATAAAGACAATATTATAAGAGAAGAAGCAGAAGCCCTGCTTGCGGGAATTGTTCTCGATACTAAAAGTTTTACAATAAATACCGGAAGCGGGACATTTGATACAGCGGCATATCTGAAAAGAGCAGGTGCGGATGCGGCAACCGTAAAACAGATTTTGCAATCGGATATGCAGGTTACATCAGCAAAATATGAGCTTCTCCGCAGGGCAAGGATATACAGAAAAGGTGTCGCCATTTCTTCGGGAGAAGCTGAAAAATGCAGAATAAGTATTGCGCAGGCTGCAGATGAGCTGCTCAACATAAAAGGCGTCCATACATCATTTGTTGTAGCAAAAGACGGAGATACGGTACACGTCTCTGCCCGCAGCATAGGAAGCATTAATGTACAGGTTGTTCTTGAAAATCTCGGCGGGGGAGGAAGCCAGTCGACGGCAGGCTTACAGGTCAAAGGGAAAAACGTTGAAGAAGTAACGACCGAACTCGAACAGGCAATAGACGATTATCTGAAAAAGAATAAGCCGTAAAGGGAGATAAGAATGAAAGTTATACTACAACAGGATGTTAAAGGTAAGGGAAAAAGAGGAGAGCTTGTAAATGTTTCCGACGGTTATGCAAGGAATTTTCTGTTGCCGAAAAAGCTTGCGGTACCTGCAACACCGGAAAACCTTACCGTAATGAAACGGGAGGAAAAAGCAAGGCAGCAAAAAACCGATGCAGATAAAGCAAAAGCAAATGAAATTTCGGACAAACTCGGCGATGTTCTCGTAAAAATCACCGCAAAAGGCGGAGAAGACAAAAGCAGGATATTCGGCTCGATAACATCAAAGGAAATCTCCGAAGAATTGCAAAAACAACACGGCATAGAAGTCGAGAAGAATAAAATCATACAGGACGAACCGATAAAATCATTTGGTTCATATGAAATAAAATGCAAACTCGGCTTTGAAATAATTGGAATAATCAATGTTTTGGTAATCGAAGGCAAGTAAGGAACAGAGGAAAATATGGACGATTTATTACACAGGCAGGTACCGAATAATATTGAAGCGGAACAAAATGTAATCGGAGCAATGCTCAATGATAATCATTGTGTCGCTGATGTTGTCGGTATTTTAAGATCCAAGGACTTTTATTCAATAACAAACAGAAATATTTTTAAAACAATTTTTTCTATGTTCTGCTTCGATAAATATATCGATTCCGTCACCGTCGGCGAACGAATGATTGAAGACGGTGTTTGGACAGATGATATTCCCGCGTATTTTCGGGATATAACGCTTATGACATCGGCAACCGGCTCGGTAATGGAATGGGCGCAGATTGTCAGGGACAAAGCATTACTCAGAGGTGTTGTCGAAGCGGGAAAAGAAATCACGGATATGGCAATGTCGGGAGAAACGGGAGCCGAAAACATTATTGAAGCTGCGGAAAAAAAGGTATATTCAATCAGGCAGGAAAGAGATAAAACCTCCCTTGAAGAAATATCGGTCATAATGCAGGATACATACAAACAAATAAGCGAAGCGGCAAAATCGGGCTCGGGCATCTCAGGCCTAACCACCGGCTTTAACGACCTTGACAGGGTAATAATGGGACTCAACAATTCCGATTTAATCATAATCGCCTCAAGACCCGGCATGGGTAAAACATCGATAGCATTAAACATTGCCCTTCATGTTGCAAGAAAGTCGGAAAAAACCGTTGCCGTATTTTCTCTTGAAATGTCACGCATACAACTCGCAATGCGCTTACTGTCATCATCTGCATTTGTCGACGGCAAAAAGATTATTACAGGAAGACTTAATGATGATGAGTGGCGCAGCCTTGCAGAAGCCGCGGCTCAAATCAGCGAATCAAAATTACTTATTAATGACAGTGCAGCCCTGACCGTCACGGAAATGAATGCACAATGCCGGCGTTTATCAAACTTAGGGCTTGTAATAATTGACTACATGCAGCTAATGTCTGCGGCATCAAACGAAAAAGGCTACAGAAGTGAAAACAGGGTTCAGGTTATCGGTGAAATCAGCCGTATGATGAAGGTGATGGCAAAGGAGTTAAATGTTCCGATAATTTGCCTTTCGCAGCTCAGCCGTGAAAACGAAAAACGCAAAAAAGATGAAAGACGTCCGCAGCTCAGCGATCTTCGGGAATCCGGCGCAATAGAGCAGGATGCCGATATTGTTATGGGATTATACAGAGACGACTATTACAATGAAGATTCCGAAAGACCAAATGTTGCCGAATGCATAGTCCTGAAAAACAGAAGAGGCGAAACAGGCACTATAGAACTGCGATGGGACAAGGAATATACAAACTTCTCGCCGCTTGACAGATATCACGGAGACTAACACCATAGAAAGAGCATTAATTTCAAATGTCTAAGCTTATAAAAAAGATCATGGACTTTGCGGATGAATACGATATGCTGCCCGAGTTGGGGTGTGTTTTGGTATGCGTATCGGGCGGTGCCGATTCAATGTGTTTGCTTGAAGTCATGCGGCATATATCATATGAAGCGGGCTTTTCAATTGCGGTTGCTCATTACAATCATAAACTCAGAGGAGACGAATCGGACAGGGATGAAACCTTTGTAATGGAGATATGTGAAGAGCACGGAATTCCTTTCTACTCCGGCAGGGGTGATGTTGCGAATTTTGCAAAAAAACGCGGTCTCAGTATTGAAGAAGCCGCCCGTAACATGAGATATGAATTTTTCTTTGACACAGCGGAGCTGGCGCAGGCAGACCGGATAGCAACGGCACACACAATGGATGACAATGCGGAAACAATGATACTTAACCTTGCAAGAGGAGCGGGTGCAAACGGAATGTCCGGCATTCCGCCGGTTAGAGACACGGTTATCAGACCGCTGCTTCATATTTCCCGAAATGAAGTTATGGCATTTATAAAAGAGCGTTTTATTCCCTTTGTAAACGATTCATCAAATGCCCTGGAAATTCATACAAGAAACAAAGTACGGCGCTCGATAATCCCGCTTATTAAAGATATAAATCCCCGCTTTAACGAAGCGGCAAGCGCGGCTGCGGAGATTTTCAGGGCAGATGAGGAATTTATTTCCGATATCGCCGATATATTCATCCATGACTGCTGTGTCGGACTGACTACGGAAGCAATGGGTCTTGCGGTATTGCCGTTTTCGGTATCTTCGCGTGTTATAAGAAAATTATACGGAGGCAATCTGTCTTTTAGTCATGTCAAGGATGTTATCGCCTTGTGTGCCGGGGAAAATCCGTCGGCAAGCATTTCGCTGCCGGGAATGGTTGTGTACAGAGAATATTCAAGGGTAATATTCGACGAAAAACCAAAGGACAGCGATAACGAGTTTGCGCCTGTTTATCCCACACCCGGCAACAGTTTTATCATTCTCGGGCTCGGTCTGAGAATAACTTGCAAATCTGTCATATATAGTGATAATATGAGCAGACCGGAAATTAACACAACGTTTACTTCTTTTGTATTCAAAAGTATTGACATTTGTGGTAAAATAGCCGTCAGGTCAAGACGTGAAGGAGACAGTGTCAAAT
>Ga0123356_10005526_pt1 | contig 12858 bp, 23 predicted proteins | sample TergutEmb28metaG_2_FD_92546 | JGI IMG/M metagenome (GOLD analysis project Ga0123356, IMG submission 92546) | Embiratermes neotenicus P3 segment gut microbial communities from Petit-Saut dam, French Guiana - Emb289 P3 | ecosystem: Host-associated > Arthropoda: Insects > Digestive system > Gut ... | reverse complement strand
GGGACTTGTGGCCGTAAGCTACAGAGTCGGAGCTGTTGCCCCTGTCTATTTATGTTGCGGTCTCATTTCCCTTTCACTATACATAATCGGAGTTTTTTGTGTTATCTTTAGCAAAATCAACGGAAAAACACGAAAATACACACAAATTTCACAATTTGCGCACAGAAATATAGGGTCTTGTAATATATTTTCTCCATTTCGGTCAGTTCCAGCTCGTCGCCGGAATTCCCTCAATGTCAAAAATAATATTTCAAAACCCTAGAATAATGCTACCAACTTAAAAACAATCGGTGTGATAATTATCGCCGGCAGAAAGTCAGCCACTTTTATTTTGGCGATACCGATGAGATTTAAGCCTAAAGCAACTATGATAAGCGAACCAACAGCACCGAGCTCTGCAATCATTGCGGGGTTATCCAGAACCGGGCGAAGAAGCTGAGCCAGAAGCACCAATATACCCTGATAAACAAAAACCGACACAGCTGAAAATATAACACCCTTTCCGAGACTGGCAGCCAGCATTATAGCAGCAACAAGATCAAGTGTTGACTTTGCATAAATAATTGTATGATCACCGAGTAAGCCGGAGTTAATCGAACCAACTATTGCCATAGCACCGACGCAAAATAAAACAGAGCCGGTAACAAAACCCTGTGCCAACGTAGGCTTATCATCGCCGCCATCTGCCGGAGCAAAACGCTGTTCCAGCTTCTTCCCGAGCAAGTTCAAGCGGTCATCAATCTTCAAAGCAGTGCCTGCGGCAACACCGAGCACGAGAGATATCGCAAGTACGATAAGGCTTTCGACCTGAAGTGCTCCGGAGATACCTATATACATAGTACACAAGCCAAGCGCTGTCATTATTGCGCCGGAAAACCGTTTAGGTATGCCTTTATTAACCAGCAGACCTATAAGGCTTCCGATCAATACTGCACCGGTATTTACCAAAACACCAAACATCCGGTTACCTGTCCTTTTTTATTATGATGTGTAATGCAAAAAACGCGATGAGCATTGCACATTAAAACAAGATACCACATTTCCTATGCTTTGCATAGTCACTTAATCAAGCGTTTCAACGTAGCGAAGCGAAGTTATATATATTTATTACCCATATTACAACAAAGAAACGGATTCATTAGAAGAAATTAGCATGATAGCGAAAAAAAACAGTTAAAAATGAAAAATTATGTTGACAAGAGCTTACCCGTTTGATATTCTATCCAAGCGCCCATTTACGGGAAGGGCGAAAAACGCGATGAACCGGGAGATTGCAGGCACCACCTGGTAACTCTCGGGGAGCATGTCCGGCGCTGGTATCCGGTGTCCTGAAAAGCAGGAACTTTACAGGATGCAGAAAGCGTGAAATCGGGCGGCTGAAAAATCGCACCCGGCGTGAATTGTCAAAACGGAGAACGTGACCGTAACGCAGCCGGAGATAGTTAGATTTCCGGTTTAATTTTCGGCAGAAAATGACACGCACGGCGGAGTGTATAGAAATTTTGGAGGATAAAAAATGGCAGCAGCAAAGAAAATGATTCGTATCAGGCTAAAGGCTTATGATCATCAATTAATAGATCAGGCAGCCTCGCAAATCATCGAAACAGCGAAACGAACTGATGCAAGAGTTTCGGGTCCGATACCATTACCCACAAAAAAAGAAATAATAACCATACTGAGAGCTGTACATAAGTATAAGGATGCCAGAGAACAATTTGAGAGATTAACGCATAAAAGACTGATTGACATTGTAGGACCAACACAGAAAACAGTCGAAGCACTCATGTCACTCGAATTGCCAGCCGGCGTCGAGATAGAAATCAAGCTCTAAAGCATAGCTATGCCGCATAAGGTAATGTTGGACTCTAACATGGTTCAACCAATTACATTTCAATGAGGAGTGAAAGCAATGGTCAAAGCGATAATAGGTAAAAAGGTCGGTATGACACAAATATTCGACGAAAAAGGCAAGGTCATACCGGTAACTGTTATAGAAGCGGGCCCCTGTGTTGTGGTCCAAAAGAAAACCATGGAGAAAGACGGATATGATTCCGTGCAACTCGGTTTTCAGGAGATCAAGGAGCGCAAGCTGACAAAACCACGGTTGGGCCATATTAAAAAAGCCGGAGTTTCGGCAAAAAGATACTTAAAAGAATTTCGTCTGGCCGATACATCATCTTTGAGTGTAGGCGACGAAATAAAGGCAGACGTGTTCGCTGAAGGAGATAATGTCGATGTAACAGGCATATCCAGAGGTAAAGGCTACTCCGGCGTTATAAAAAGACACGGAGCCAGCAGAACAGCAACCTCACACGGCGGCGGACCAGTTCACCGTCATGCAGGTTCAATGGGAGCCGGTACCGATCCGGCACGCATATTCAAAGGTAAGATGGGTGCGGGACAAATGGGTGCAGAGCAAGTCACCGTTCAAAACCTCGATGTTATCAAGGTTGACCCTGAACTGAATATGATAGCTGTGAGAGGTGCGATACCGGGACCTAAAGGCGGCATCGTATATCTCAAAAACACAGTAAAGAATTCATAGAGAAGGAGAGAGGGAAATGCCGGAAGTTAAAGTACACGATATGAAGGGTAAGGTTGTCGGCGAAGTGACACTCTCCGAGACTGTTTTTGGTGTGAAACCAAATACTACTGCAGTCCACGCTGCAGTGAAGAACCATCTTGCCAATAAAAGGCAGGGCACACAATCTGCACTGACCCGCGCGGAGGTGCGTGGCGGCGGAGCAAAACCCTACCGTCAAAAAGGAACTGGCAGAGCCCGTCAAGGTTCTACGAGCGTTCCACATTATACACATGGTGGTGTTGCATTTGCACCGAAACCACGCAGTTACAGATACCCGCTCAACAAAAAACTCAGGAGACTGGCCCTTAAATCAGCGTTATCTTTAAAAGCAGCAAACGATTCGATTGTTGTTATCAACAGCATTAAAATGAAAGCAATAAAAACCAAAGACTTTGTTAAGTTCTTAAATGCCCTTGGAATTGAAGGTAAAATACTCATCGTAACACCGGAGCACAATGAAAACATCATAAAGAGCGCTAGAAACATTCCCGGTGTTAAGACTACGTTTGCAGCATTACTCAACACATACGATGTTATGAATGCTACAACATTTGTAGTTGACAAGGCAGCGCTCCCGACGATTGAGGAGGTATACGCATAATGAAAACGTCATGTGATATTATCCTGCGGCCGATCATCTCGGAACAATCGACAGAACATGTTGATATCAAGAAATACGTGTTCGAGGTAGCGCCGACTGCAAACAAGATAGAGATCAAAAATGCGATAGAGGAACTGTTTGATGTTGAGGTCATCAAGGTCACAACATTAAATATGAAAGGGAAGAAAAAGCGTATGGGGCGCTACCCTGCCGGCAACAGAAAGGACTGGAAAAAAGCTGTTGTCAAGTTATCGGATAGCTCAAAGACCATAGAATTCTTTGAAGGCTTGATGTAAGAGAATAACTACGCATTTACCGTAAGGAGGAAATACAATGGCAGTGAAACTATATAAACCTACAACCCCGTCGAGAAGACACATGTCTGTCTCCGGGTTTGACGGGATAGACAAAAAAGCCAGACCTGAACGAAGCTTGACCGAAGTGCTAAAAAAGCATTCGGGGCGTAACAGCTATGGCAGAATCACTGTGCGCCACAGAGGCGGCGGGCAGCGCAGAAAATATAGAATCATTGACTTTAAGCGCAACAAATTTGATGTGCCGGGTAAGGTCTTGCGTTTAGAGTATGACCCGAACAGGTCTTCGAATATCGCACTAATAGAGTATCCGGACGGTGAACGGCGTTATATACTTGCACCGGTCGGTCTATTACAAGGCGATACTGTAATTTCGTCAAAAAGTGCTGATATCAAACCGGGTAATGCACTACCTATAACATCAATTCCTGTTGGAACAGTTATACATAACATAGAACTACATCCGGGAAAAGGCGCGCAATTTGTGCGTAGCGCAGGGACAGCGGCGCAGCTAATGGCTAGAGAAGGTGCGATGGCACAAATCAGAATGCCATCAGGTGAGCACAGACTTGTACGCAGCAACTGCATGGCAACAATAGGACAGGTTGGCAACGCAGACCATGCCAATATCCATATCGGAAAGGCAGGCCGAAAACGCAACATGGGCATCCGCCCGACAGTGCGCGGTTCGGCAATGAACCCTGTCGACCACCCGCACGGAGGCGGTGAAGGAAAAGCACCGATAGGCCGCCCCGGACCTGTCACCCCATGGGGTAAGCCGACATTAGGATACAAAACACGCAAGGCAAGAAACCAAAACGACAAATACATCGTAAAACGCCGCGGTAAGAAGTGAGAAAGGGGATAGAAAATGAGTAGAAGTGTTAAAAAAGGCCCCTTTGCTGCGCCGGAGCTTGTAAAGCGGGTAGAGGAAATGAATACATCGGGCGATAAAAAAGTATTAAAAACATGGTCACGTGCCAGTACTATATTTCCGTCTTTTGTGGGACATACAATAGCTGTACACGATGGCAGGCGACACGTACCGGTGTATATTACGGAAGACATGGTCGGCCATAAACTAGGTGAGTTCGCTCCAACGCGCACATACCGCGGTCATGCCGGCAGCAGGACTTCAAGGTAGAGGGAGAAAGATATGGAAGAATCAAAAGTGGCGAAAGCACATTCAAAATATATTCGTATCTCACCCCGTAAAGTCAAAATAGTATGCGACCTTATTAGAGGTAAGGATACACAAACTGCAAAAGCTATACTTATGCAAACCCCAAAAGCAGCATCGGAGATCATGCTCAAGCTTCTGAGCAGCGCAGTAGCAAATGCAGAAAATAATCACGATATGGATCCCGATAATCTCTTCGTGTCGGAAACTTATGCAAACCCCGGTCCGATCCTCAAGAGAATAAGACCTGTATCGCGCGGCAGAGCGCATAGAATAAACAAAAGAACATCGCACATAACTATTATTGTCGCGGAAAAGGAATAGGGGTGTAGTAATAATATGGGACAAAAAGTTAACCCACACGGCTTCAGAGTCGGCGTAATCAAAGACTGGGATTCCCGTTGGTACGCACGCGCGGACAAGGTTGGAGACCTTATAGTCGAAGACTACAACATCCGTAAGCATCTCAAGGAACTTCTGTTTTCAGCCGGTGTTCCAAAAATTGAGATAGAGCGTGACAACGCAAAGGTGAGGATTTTTATTCACTGTTCCCGTCCGGGTGTCGTAATAGGTAAGGGCGGTTCTGAGATTGAAAGACTTCGTTTGGAGATCGAGAAGAAAATAGGTAAACCTGTAGCTCTTTCAATTGTTGAAGTCAAGAACCCCGATACAAACGCACAACTTATCGCGGAAGGTATTGCTGCAAAACTGGAGAAACGCATCGGATTTCGTCGTGCTATGAAAAACGCAATGAGCAGAGCTATGCGGCTTGGTGTGCGTGGAATCAAGGTAATGGTATCCGGACGTCTCGGTGGTGCGGAGATCGCCAGAAGTGAAACATATCATGAGGGTACGATCCCACTGCAAACACTAAGAGCCGATATTGAGTACGGGTTTGCGGAAGCAGCGACTACTTATGGACGTATTGGAGTTAAGGTTTGGGTATATAATGGCGAAATACTGAGCCAGACACTCCGCACAACACCAAGAACGATGGATGTATCAAGACCGCCGAGAGAGCGTCGCGACCGTGGTGACAGACCCAGAGGCGGAGATCGTGGTGATCGTGGCGGCTATAATCGCGGAGGACCGGGGGGCGATCGCGGCGGATACAACCGCGGACCTCAGGGCAGCCAGGGAGGTTATCAAGGCGGTTACAACCGCGGAGTGCAAGGTCAAAGCCAAGGCGGAAGACCTGCCTATACTCCGCGTCCGCAACAACCCTCACAGGAAGGTATGCCTAATCATTCCGAAGGTACATCCGGTAATCCCGAAGGAATGTCAAAAGGAGGCGGCAGTTAATGATATCACCAAAGAGAGTTAAATACCGCAAGCAGCAAAGAGGCCGTATGAGAGGAAAAGCTACACGCGGCACAGAGATCACTTACGGTGACTATGGTTTACAAGCAATGGCACCTGCATGGATAACAGCAAATCAGATCGAAGCTGCCCGTATTGCAATGACACGTTACTCAAAACGCGGCGGTAAGGTATGGATAAAGATATTCCCGAATAAGCCGGTAACGTCAAAACCTGCTGAAACCAGAATGGGTTCGGGAAAAGGTTCGCCTGATTTTTGGGTAGCTGTAGTAAAACCCGGCAGAGTTATGTTTGAGATAGCCGGAGTAACAGAGGAAGTCGCTCGCGAAGCAATGCGTCTTGCGGGACACAAACTTCCCTGTAAGGTCAAGTTCATTAAACGCGAAGGTTTAGACCCCAACGAGATAAAGTATTATGAACCTAAATACGAAGCACCAAAGAGTGTAGAACCGGCAGACGAGGATGTAGTCGAGACAGGTGGTGAATAAGATGAAGGCAAATGAGGCGAGAGCACTCAATCCCGAAGAGTTACAGGAAAGACTGACGGGATTGAAAAAAGACCTCTTCTTTTTGAGAATGCAGCATGCGACTAACCAACTTGATAATCCCATAAAGATATCACAAGTCAGAAAAGATATTGCCAGAGTCAAGACAGTTATTCGCCAGAAGCAGCTCGAACAAGCAGGAGGATAAGGCAGATGAGTGAAAAAAGAACATCCGGAAGAAAAACGAGAGTCGGAAAGGTCGTATCTGCTAAAATGGATAAAACCATTGTAGTAGCAATCGAAACACGTGTGCCGCATCCGCTTTACAAGAAGATAATAAAAAGAACTTACAGGTTAAAAGCTCATGACGAGAATAACGATTGCGGTGCAGGAGACAAAGTTCGCGTCATGGAAACGAGGCCACTATCCAAGGAAAAACGGTGGAGGCTCGTCGAGGTAATAGAAAAGGCTAAATAGGGAGAAGAGAGAATAATTCCTGAAAGGTATGTAATATCATGATACAACAAGAATCTTTTCTAAAGGTTGCCGATAATACCGGCGCCAAGGAAATCAAATGTATCCGTGTACTGGGCGGCTCCGGCAGGAGATACGCCGGTGTGGGAGATGTGATTGTGGCTTCTGTCAGAAAAGCCGCTCCTGCCAGCACAGTGAGAAAAGGGGAGGTCGTAAGAGCAGTTATTGTACGTACGGCCAAGGATGTGCATCGTGCGGACGGAACACATGTACGTTTTGATGAGAATGCCGCTGTACTTATCAAAGAGGATAAGAACCCCAGGGGTACACGTATATTCGGCCCCGTAGCTCGTGAGCTCCGCGAAAAGGAATATATGAAAATCCTGTCGCTGGCTCCCGAAGTGATATGATTAGGGGGGTATGAATTATGCATATAAAAACTAACGATATGGTAATAGTGATAGCCGGGAAAGATAAAGGTAAACAGGGAAAGGTAATGAGCGCAGATCCAAGTGCCAAAAAAGTCCTTGTAGAGGGTATAAATGTAGCAAAAAGACACAAGAAACCACGTAAACAAGGTGAACCGGGCGGCATAATATCGAAAGAAACACCAATATATGCCAGCAAGGTCATGCGCATTTGCCCAAAGTGCAGCAAACCGACAAGGCCTGCACACCGAGCTAATAAAGATGGAACAAAGATTCGTGTTTGTAAAAAATGCGACGCAGAGATCTGAGGAAGGGAGACGCTGACGAATGACCAGAATGAAGAAAAAGTATAAGGAAGAAGCTGCTCCTGCGCTAATGAAAAAGTTCGGGTATAAAAGCGTCATGGAAATTCCTAAAGTCGAGAAGGTTGTCGTTAATGTCGGCTGCGGTGATGCTCGTGATAATGCTAAAGCACTTGAAGCTGTTGTTAAAGATATTTCCACAATAACAGGTCAAAAAGCCGTTGTTACAAGAGCGCGCAAATCGGTTGCCAACTTCAAACTTCGCGACGGTATGCCTGTTGGCGTGAAGGTGACACTAAGGCAAAACAAAATGTGGGAGTTTCTTGACAGATTACTCAATGTTGCACTGCCGCGTGTACGTGACTTTCGCGGTATAAGCCCCAACTCATTTGACGGACGTGGAAACTATGCACTGGGACTAAAGGAACAACTTGTTTTTCCTGAGATAGACTACGATAAGATTGAAAAAATACGTGGCATGGACATCGTGATATGTACAACCGCAAAAACAGATGAGGAAGCCCGTGAGCTATTGTCGTATCTGGGTGCCCCGTTCGTTCAAACTCAGTAGGTAATGGAAAGTGTAAAGGAGTATTAAATGGCAAAGAAAGCTATGATCCTGAAACAACAAAAAGAGGCAAAGTTCTCATCCCGCCGCTACAATCGCTGCAAGATTTGCGGACGGCCACATGCGTACCTGCGCGACTTTGGCGTTTGTAGAATATGCTTTAGAAATCTTGCATATAAAGGGCAAATCCCCGGCGTAAGAAAAGCCTCTTGGTAATTATTCAGTTATGCGTCGTCTCACGGTCTTGCAGTATCTAAATACAGCGGCGCCCGTTCGACTTAGCCTAACAGAATAATTACATCAAAATAAAAGTTCCGGCGAATATCGATGCCGAACGGTCGATTCTATAACCGAATCGAAACCACGGTACGAAAACAGGTTCTTACCTGTAACTCTTAAATAGGAGGACATTAGCATGCAAATCACAGATCCCATAGCCGATATGCTGACAAGAATCAGAAATGCCAGCGCGGCAAAACATGCAACAGTAGATATACCCGCATCGAATATGAAAAAGGCAATTGCGGAAATATTACTACAAGAGGGATATATCAAGAATTATCAACTTATTAATGATGGCGTTCAAGGTGTTATTAAGGTGACCTTGAAATACAACGGGACAGAAAAAGCCATTGCAGGCTTACGGCGTGTCTCAAAACCCGGCTTACGTGTGTACGCGGGTGCGGATGAACTGCCCTATGTTCTCAGGGGACTAGGCGTTGCCATTATTTCAACATCCAAGGGAATTCTGACCGACAAAAAAGCCAGAGAAGCAAATGTCGGCGGCGAAGTCCTTGCGTTTGTGTGGTAGGAGGGAAGAAATGTCTAGAATAGGAAAAAACCCAATAACCATACCGCCGGGAGTCGACGTGAAAATAACAGAAGATAACATTGTGACCGTTAAAGGACCAAAAGGAACATTGGAACAATCAATCAGTCCTGAGATAGATATTGACATGGAAGGCGCAACTATCAATGTAACACGTCCGACTGATACACCACGCCACCGTAGCTTACATGGTCTGTCGCGCACACTCATAAGTAATATGGTAACCGGTGTTACAGACGGATTTACAAAAGAGCTGGATATAAACGGTGTTGGGTACAGAGCAGCAAAAGAAGGCAAAAAACTTGTGATGAACCTCGGGTACTCTCATCAGGTGATTATCGATGAGATTGATGGTATATCGGTAGATGTACCGGCGCCGAACAAAATCATTATTAGCGGGATAAATAAGCAGGTGGTAGGTCAATTTGCCGCAGATATAAGAAAGAAAAGACCACCCGAGCCGTATATGGGCAAAGGTATCAAATATGTAGATGAGGTCATTCGCCGTAAAGAAGGCAAGACCGGTGTCAAGTAAGGAGAGGTGTGCTTAAATGATAAAAAGACCGGATACAAACGCGCAACGTAAAAAGCGTCATAAAAGAGTACGGGGCAAAGTCGCGGGCACGCCGGAACGTCCCAGACTCAATGTCTTTCGCAGCGAAAAACACATCTACGCACAGATCATAGATGATACCAAGGGGGTTACCTTGTGCAGCGCATCATCGCTTGAGAAGGATTTTAAAGGATCAGGTTCAAATAAAGAAGGAGCGCAAAAGGTTGGTAAGCATGTAGCCGAACGCGCAGTAAAAAGCGGTATAAAGGATGTCGTGTTCGACAGAGGCGGATACATTTACCACGGACGTGTCAAGGAACTTGCGGAAGCTGCCCGTGAGGGCGGACTAAAATTCTAACGGGAGGGGGAAACAAAGTGGCTTATAACAATCAAAGAAGAGATAATAAAAGAGACAACAGAAAAGAAGAAGTCCAGTCGGAGTTCACTGAGAAAGTCGTTTCCTTAAACCGTGTAGCAAAGACTGTTAAAGGCGGTCGTATATTCAAATTTGCAGCACTTTGTGTCGTTGGCGACGGTGCCGGCAGAGTCGGGTTCGGACTTGGTAAAGCAGGCGAAATATCAGAAGCTATACGCAAAGGTATCGAGGATGCAAAAAAGAATGTCACAACAATAACCATGTCCGGTGGAACCATACCGCACGAAGTAATCGGTGTGTTTGGCGCCGGCAGAGTTCTGTTAAAACCCGCACCTCCCGGAACAGGTGTTATTGCCGGAAGTGCAGTTCGCGCAGTAGTTGAAGCAGCAGGGATATCCGATATCAGAACAAAATGCTTACGCTCGAACAATCCCCAGAACGTTGTAGCCGCTACTATGGTGGGACTAAAATCACTGCGTGACGCGGCACAGGTGGCTTTGACCAGAGGAAAAACAATAGAAGAAATAGTTGGCTAGGGGGTAACAGATAAAATGGCAAACTTAAAGATAAAGCTCATAAAGAGTTTAAGCGGCAGGCATGATAAGCATATCGCAACCGCAAAATCCCTCGGGCTTACAAAAATCGGCAGCGAAGTAGTCCAGCCTGATAATCCGCAAACAAGAGGAAAAATCGAAAAAATCAAGTATATGATTGAAGTAACGGAAGAGTGAGGAAGGAGTGACATTATGAACATTCACGAGCTTTCTCCGGCAAAGGGCTCAACTCATACAGCCAAACGTAAGGGACGCGGTCATGGAACAGGTAACGGTAAAACATCAGGACGCGGTCATAAGGGACAGAAGTCGCGAAGCGGAGGCGGAACAAGAATCGGATTCGAAGGCGGACAAATGCCGCTGGCGCGCCGCGTTCCAAAGAGAGGCTTTAATAATATTTTCGCAAAACCTCTGACAGCAGTGAATCTTGCGTCACTAAACAGGTTTAAGAGCGGAACGACAATAGATAAAGAACAACTTCTGGAATCGGGAGTGCTCAGCAAATGCGAGTATGGGTTAAAGATCCTTGGAAACGGTACATTAAAAAGTAAACTGACTGTTAAAGCATCGGCATTCTCGGAATCTGCTAAACGTAAAATCGAGGAAGCCGGCGGAAAGGCAGAGGTGGTGTAACCTTGTTAGCAACACTACGTAACGCTTGGAAAGTAGATGAGATAAGAAAAAAACTCATCTTCATGGCGTTCATAGTACTCATATACCGTTTAGGCAATGCGGTAACGGTGCCGTATGTGGACACCGGAATGCTAAGCGTGTATTTCCAACAGCTAAATAATACAGTTCTCGGGCTTATCAACACAATGTCGGGCAGTGCACTTGAGCGTGCATCGATATTTGCGTTATCGATACAGCCATACATCAATGCATCAATTATCATGCAGCTTCTTACAATAGCAATTCCCGCTCTTGAACGTCTTCGCAAAGAAGGCGGTGAAGAAGGGAAGAAAAAGATTGAAAAAATCACACGTTACGGCACAGTAGCTATTGCAGCACTCCAAGGGTATGCATATTATACCCTCATCAGCAGAGGCGATCCCACTCATGGCGGTTCAATGCTTATGGATGGCGCAGATGGTCAGTTGTTACCTGCAATAGTAATAGTGGTAACGTTTATGACGGGTAGCGCACTACTCATGTGGATGGGTGAGCAGATAACAGAGTTTGGAATAGGTAATGGTATTTCTGTTATCCTCTTCGTAAGTATCGTAGCGAGATTCCCGACAGAAGTCGGACAAATGATAACGCAGACGATAATGAATCCGTCAAACTGGTGGATCTATGCGCTAATGCTAATCGGTGCTCTTGCGATTGTAATACTGATCGTTATAGTGCAAAACTCGGAACGAAGAATACCTGTTCAATACTCTAAACGTGTAGTTGGCAGAAAAATGTATGGCGGACAATCCACTCATCTTCCGATGAAGGTCAATATGTCCGGTGTTCTCCCTGTCATCTTTGCACAATCGATTGCTTCGATACCTGCAACAATTGTAGTTTTCGTACCTGCCTGGTCGGATGGCTGGCTGATGCGGGCGCTTGATACGACAAGTATACCGTACATGGTGTTATACTTCCTGCTTATTGTATTTTTCTCATATTTCTACTCTACGGTACAGTTTAACCCCGTTGAAATAGCAAATAATCTGAAGAAAAACGGAGGCTTCATACCCGGATTCCGGGCAGGTAAGCCAACAAGTGAGTTTATTCAGAAGGTATTGACGAAGATAACCCTCTTTGGTGCAATATATCTGGCTATCATAGCGATTTCGCCGATCATAGTAAGTGCTGTATCACCTGTAGCGGCAGCGGCAGGAATCTCGATGGGCGGAACGTCAATAATCATCGTAGTCAGTGTTGCACTCGAAACTATCAAGCAGCTTGAATCTCAACTGCTCATGAGACACTATAAGGGATTTCTGGAGTAAAATGATAGCTAAATGTGCTGAGTTGAAAGTGGAAAGTCAGGAACAGAGGTTTATATATGAAAATGATTCTTATTGGTCCGCCCGGAGCGGGTAAGGGTTCACAGTCGGAAGTTTTAGTGGAAAAATACGGGGTCCCGCAAATATCCACCGGTGACATACTACGGGAAGCAGTCAAAAACGGAACGCCGATAGGACTGAAAGCAAAAGAATTCATGGATGCAGGAAATCTTGTTCCGGATGACGTTATAATCGGCATTGTTAAAGAACGGCTCACGGCAGATGACTGTAAGAACGGCTATATTTTCGACGGCATGCCAAGGACGATGGCACAAGCGGAAGCGCTGGAT
>Ga0123356_10005525_pt1 | contig 12859 bp, 7 predicted proteins | sample TergutEmb28metaG_2_FD_92546 | JGI IMG/M metagenome (GOLD analysis project Ga0123356, IMG submission 92546) | Embiratermes neotenicus P3 segment gut microbial communities from Petit-Saut dam, French Guiana - Emb289 P3 | ecosystem: Host-associated > Arthropoda: Insects > Digestive system > Gut ... | reverse complement strand
GAAATAGTAAAAGGCGCGGCAATTGCTTCAAAGCTTGTCAATCATGAAATTTGTATTATCGGCGACGAGGAGCGGATCAAAAAAGCTCTTTCAGGGCATGACCACGAGCCGAAAAATATCAGTATCGAGCACGCGGCCGAGATCATCACAAACGAAGATAAACCGGTCAGCGCGATAAGGCATAAGAAGGACTCGTCGCTTGTAAAAGGTTTGATGCACGTTAAAAACGGCGAGGGCGATATGCTTTTATCGGCCGGAAACAGCGGCGCTATAATGACAGGCGCTCTGCTGTTATTAGGGCGTATCGGCAGCATCGACAGGCCCGCTTTGGGCGCGCCCTATCCTTTTGTAAGCAATAAGACGGTCGGCCTTCTGATCGACGCGGGAGCGAATCCTGAAGTCCGGCCGAATAATCTTCTTTATTTCGGCGCGATGGGCAGTTTGTATACAGAGAAAGTATTCGGATTCAAGAATCCGACCGTCGGTTTGGTTAATATGGGTACCGAACCGGGCAAGGGCAGTCCCACGCTTAAGGAAGCTTATGACTTGCTTGAAATGGCGAGAGAACAGAAGGGGCTTAACTTTGTAGGTAATATCGAAGGCCGCGACGTCCCGCTCGCGATCGTTGACGTCATCGTTTGCGACGGCATGACCGGCAATATCATACTTAAGCTGACGGAAGGTATGGGGATCTCGGTCATGGATCTGATGAAGGAATATTTCCTGAGCAGCTTTTCGGCAAAAATAGGAGCGATGCTGCTGAAACCCAAGCTCAAAGAGATGAAAGCTGCGTTCAATTATAACGAATACGGCGGGGCTCCGATTCTTGGTGTCAACGCGCCGATACTAAAGATCCACGGATCATCCAACTATGAAGCCGTAGTCAGCGGGATCCTGAAAGCAGTGCCATATGTCGAAGAAAACGTCATCGGCGAGATCGAAAAAACCGTCGCCGAACTGGACGAGATTTTAGAAAGCCGGACTGAAGCGTAATGATAGAACAGAGCGTCCGGTCCGAACTGGAAGAAAAGATCGGATATAAATTTCAGAACGTGGAATTGCTTGAGAACGCGCTTAATCATTCGTCTTACGCGAACGAACACGACGAAGGCGGTGTAGTCTCCAATGAGCGGCTCGAATTCCTCGGAGACGCGGTGACGGGTCTCGAGGTCGCGTTTTTGATTTATGAAAAGGGTTCTGAGATGAGTGAAGGACAGATGACCGCCGCGCGCGCGTCGCTTGTCCGTACCGAAGGGCTGGCCGGTGTCGCGCGGACGATCGGCCTCGGTCGTTATCTAAGACTTGGGGTCGGCGCGGAAAAGACCGGCGTGCGCGAAAACGACGCCATGCTCGAAAACGCGTTTGAGGCGCTGGTCGCGGCCGTATTTTTGGACGGGGGAAACGAGGCTGCCCGCGGACTGATCCGCAGGCTTATGGACGAGGCAGCCGATGAAAGCATAAGGGTCTTTTCTAACGAGAGGTTTGACACAGATTATAAGTCCCGGCTTCAGGAGGAGCTTCAAAAGAAAGGCGCCGCTGAGATCCGCTACGTTTGCGTAGATGAAAGCGGACCCGATCATGACAAGACATTCAGCGTATCCGTCGTCTTCGACGGAAAAGAATATGGTACAGGAGTAGGAAAAACTAAAAAAGGCGCTGAAAAAATGGCGGCAAAAAAGGCTTTGGAGGAACTCAAGTGTATTTAAAGAGGGTCGAAATTCAGGGATTTAAAAGCTTCGCGGATCCGGTCACGATCGAATTCAAAGAAGGCGTTACTTGTATCGTGGGGCCGAACGGCAGCGGAAAGAGCAATATATCTGACGCTATGCGTTGGGCGCTCGGAGAGCAAAGCGTAAAAACCTTACGCGGCGATAAAATGGACGAGATCATTTTCGCCGGCACGGATAACAGGCGATCCAAAGGGATGGCGGAAGTAACCCTCGTACTCGACAACAGCGACAGGGTCCTCGATATCGATTACGCGGAAGTCGCTTTGAAACGTCGTCTTTTCAGAAGCGGGGAAAGTGAATATTACATCAACGACAACCAATGTCGGCTGCGCGACATACGCGAGCTGATCATGGATACAGGAATAGGCGTTGACGGTTATTCGTTCATCGGTCAGGGGCGTGTCGAAAAGATCGTAAGCGACAAACCTGAGTCACGCAGAGAGGTTTTTGAAGAAGCGGCAGGGGTGATCAAATACAAAAAGAGACGCGCGGAAGCCGAGCGCAAGCTTGAGAGCGCCGGCGCGAATCTGGACCGGCTCGGAGACTTGATAGATGACATAGAGTCGCGTATAGACGGGCTTCAGGAAGAAAGCGAAAAGGCGAAAGAGCACAGGGTCTTAAGCAAACGCTATCGTGAGCTCGAGATCAACATCACGCTGAAAAATATAGAAAACCTTCAGGCGAAAAATAAGGAACTCGCCGTCCAATTCGAGGAAGCCGGAGAGCGTCTTGAAACGCTTCGCGGAGAAAAGACCGAAGCTGACGTCAAGCTCGGCGCGTTACGCGCGCGCGACACTGAGCTTGAACACCGCGCTACAGAGCTTCGTGAAAAAATCGCCGTGAATCAAACGCGTTCGATGAGTATCGCCGGCGCGGCGGCACTGACCGAGGAAAGGCTGAAGAGCCTCGAAAAAGACAGGGTCAGACTCGGCGAAGAGATCCGCCAGCTGAGTGAAAGGATCCTGGAACGCGAAACCGCGTTGAACGATTTCGAGTCAAAACACGCCGGATTTACCGAGACGCTGGATCGTATCGCGCCTGAACTCGCGGGATTGCTCGCGGAAGCCGCTTCCAAAGATACCGCGTATAGCGACAAGTCGCTTAGGATCGATGAACTGAAAGCGGAACTTTTTGAGCTTTCGCGCGAGCGGTCGGCAAAGGAGTCTGAACTTGCGTCGGGAGAAGGGCTTGTCGCCAGTTTTGATGAAACAGAGTCAGCGATCGAAGAAGAGCTAAAGCTGGGAAGTTCTGAGCGCGAGACGCTTTCTGAAAGAGCGGCGTCGCTTTCGAGCGAGGCGGACACCAAAGCGGACGAAGTGAAAACGCTTGAAGAAGAAACCGCGGCGATGCGTGAAAAATATGAGAAAAATGAAGAGGCGCTCGCGGACAGCAGGTTGAGGCTCGAAGCGATCCGCCTTGAAACGGAAAAGAAAGCTTCAAGACAAAAAACCATCGAAGAGATGGAAAGCAATTACGAAGGATACGCGTCGGGCGTCCGCGCTCTGATGCAGGAAAAACGTTCCGGCGTATTGGGCGTAATAACGGAACTCGTTAAGGCAGAGCAGGGTTTCGAAACCGCTGTCGAAACAGCGCTTGGCCCCGCGACTCAAAATATCGTGACCGAAAACGAAAACGACGCGAAAAAAGCGATCGAGTACCTGAAGACAAACAAAGCGGGCAGGCTGACCTTCCTCCCGGTAAACGCTCTTCGGCCGAATGTTTTCGCGCGTGAGTCCGGAATCGAAACGATGAAAGGATTTGCCGGATACGCGATAGACAGGATCATATATGATAAGAAATTCGAGGAAGTCTTTTCATACCTTCTCGGCAGGACCATCATAGCGGAAACTCTGGACGACGCGATCGCGATTTCTTCGAAAAGCGGGACGGGATGGCGCATAGTTACAAAAGAAGGTGAAGTTATCAGTCCTGCCGGGGCGCTTACAGGCGGCGCGTACAGGAATAAGACCGCGAACCTTCTCGAGCGGCGAAGCGAGATCGACATCCTGAAAAAAGAGATAGAAGCGCTTGCCGAAAAAGAAAAAGGGACGCGCGAAACAACAGAGTCTCTTATTCGCGAAAACGAAGACCTGATGGTCAGACTGCGTGAGAAGGATTCAGCCAGAAGAAACGGCGAAACGGAGCTTATACGCGCGCAGGAGGAGCGAAAGTCCGCGGATTACATGCTCGCGGAGCTTGACAAGCGCCTGGAAAAACGCCGGGGAGAGCTTGCGGGGATCGCTAAAGACCGTGACAACAGCGGAGACTTGATCAGCGGCCTTCGCGACGAGATCAGAGATTATACGGAAAAAATCAAGGAAGTGTCCGACGCTGTCGAAAAAGAGATAATGGGTCTCGCTCCCGCGAAAGAAGAGAGCGAATCGGCCCAGGCGGCGGCGACGGAACTCAGGCTGAAGGCGGCTGAAGCGGGACGTGATAAGGAAAACTCCGACCAAAGACTCAAGTCGATGATCAGCGATCTTGACGAGATGCGGGGGAGGCTCGAAGGGCTGAAAACGGAACGCGACGCGGCGGAAGGGATCACGCCGGATCTGTCGGACGAAGAAGCCGCCGGGGAATTATCTGCGCTAACAGACGCTAAAGGCGCTCTTGAATCGGAACTTGAAATAGTTTTATCTGAGCGCAGAGACGTTCAGACGCAGATAGAAGAAAAAGAGCTTTCATTCGACCGGTCGCTGGAACGCATAGAAGGACAGATATCATCACGCAACGGAATGGAAGTAGAGCTCGGAAGACAGGAAACGCGCTTGGCCACATGGAAAGAAAAGCTTTTTGACGAATTTGAGCTTTCGTATGTTCACGCGCTCGAGTTCAGGAAAAAAGATTTTGTAATGAGTACCGGTGTCAAAGAAAACCGCGAGATCAAGGAGCGCCTGAAGGAAATAGGCGATGTCAATCCGGGCTCTATCAAAGAATACGAAGAGACGAGCGAGCGATATTCTTTCCTTACCGTTCAGAGAGACGATGTCGTAGCGTCGATGAAGGACTTTCAGGACATCGTGCGCGACATGGACAAGATCAGCAGAGAAAGATTCAGGGAGACTTTCGAACGGGTCTCGGATATATTCAGCGAAACATTCACGTTGCTGTTCGGCGGCGGCAAGGGTGAGATCATACTGGAAGACGAAAGCGATCCGCTCGAATGCGGGATCGATATCAAAATACGCCCGCCGGGTAAAAATCTCCTCGCGAGTATCGACAGCTACAGCGGCGGCGAGAAATCAATGATCGCGATCGCGCTCCTGTTTTCTATACTGAAGGCAAAGCCCACGCCGTTTTGTATACTTGATGAGATCGACGCGGCGCTCGATGATACGAATATACATCGTTTCGCGAATTACGTAACCGGGTTCGGCGGCACGCAGTTCGCGCTCGTCACGCATCAGCGCGCGACAATGGAATACGCGGACGCCCTTTTCGGCGTCACTATGCAGGAGCAGGGCGTTACGACTGTGCTCTCGCTGCTGCTTGGAGATAAGGAGACCGAGGCGTTTGCGGAAACGCTGAACGGATAGACATGGAATTCGAAGAGAAAAAAGGGTTTTTCGGGAAGCTTGCGCAGCGCATCGGGGACGCGATCCTCATGCGTCCTCAGATCGACGACGAGTTTCTTGAGGAACTGGAAGAGATCCTGATCACGTCGGACATAGGCATGGAAACGTCCTTGCGCATCGTAGGATCCTTGCGCGAAGCGGTCCGGACAGAAAGGCTCTCCGACAGAGAAGCGGTCGAGCAAAGACTGAAGGAGATCATCACCGGCCTTGTCGACAAGGGCGGGCGGCTTAAGATGAGCGAGGAGTTTCCGATCTGCATACTTATGGTCGGCGTGAACGGCGGGGGCAAGACGACGACGATCGCGAAAATCGCTCACATGTATAAGAATGAAGGGAAGGACGTGCTCGTCGCGGCGGCCGACACATTCAGGGCGGCGGCGATAGAACAGCTTGAGATATGGGCGGAGCGCGTGGACGTACCTGTCGTGAAACACCGCGAAGGCGCCGATCCTTCAGCCGTTATTTTTGACGGCGTTCAGGCGGCCGCGGCCAGAGGCGTAGACGTCCTCATCTGTGACACGGCCGGACGCCTTCAAAACAAACGCAACCTTATGAGCGAGCTTGAAAAGATGAACAAGGTCGTTCAGCGTGAATACGCGGAAAGCGCGAGGGAGATCCTGCTCGTACTCGACGCGACAACAGGCAAAAACGCCGTCAGCCAGGCCGAGGAATTCGGAAAGACCGTAGGCGTTACAGGCGTTGTCCTGACAAAGCTCGACGGCACGGCCAAAGGCGGTATAGCGATCACGATCGCGGATGAGTTCGACCTGCCGATCAAGTTCATAGGGACCGGAGAAAAGCCCGGAGATCTCGAAGCGTTCGATCCGGCGCGTTTCGCGGACAGCATTTTCACGGGGGTATACTGATGGCTGCGCAGCTCCCTGTTGTGGCGGTCGTTGGCCGTCCAAATGTCGGCAAATCTTCGTTTTTCAACCGTATAGTTGGTACGCGGCTTTCGATAGTCGACGACACTCCCGGTGTGACACGCGACAGGATCTATGCCGAGACGGACTGGAACGGCAAGCGTTTCGCGCTTATCGACACTGGCGGTATCGACGACGGCAAAGCGGAGGACGTGATATTCTCACAAATGCGCGAGCAGGCCATGATAGCCATGGAAATGGCTGATGTGATCCTTTTTATGGTCGACGGAAAAGAGGGAGTCACAGCGCAGGACAGAGACGTTGCCGAGCTGCTCCGGCGCACGACAAAAAAAATACTCCTGATCGTCAATAAGATCGACGGCGGTAAGATGCCCGATGATTATTATGATTTTTACGAACTCGGATTCGGAGATCCTCTTCCGGTTTCCGCGGCAAACATGACAGGGCTCGGTGACGCGCTTGATGAGATCGTCGCCTGTTTGTCCGAGTCTGAAGTAAATATAGCGCCTGACGAAGACGACGACCGGATCAAGCTTGCGATCGTAGGAAAACCAAACGTCGGCAAGAGCTCTTTCGTCAACGCTCTCGTAGGCGAAAATCGAGTCATCGTTTCCGAAATACCCGGCACTACGCGCGATTCTATCGATACGCCTTTCACCTGGGACGGAGAAGAATTCGTTTTGATCGATACCGCGGGAGTACGGCGTAAAAGCAAAGTGAAAGAAAGTATAGAGCGCTACAGCGTGGTACGCGCGATCGCGGCTATCGAGCGCAGCGACGTCTGCCTCGTGATGATCGACGCGACCGAAGGCGTCACTGAACAGGACAAGAAGATAGCGGGTCTCGCTCATGACAGCGGCAAGGGAGTCGTGCTGGCCGTCAACAAATGGGACCTTATCGAAAAAGACACGAAGACAATGGATGTCTATCGTAAAAAAATACGAGCTGAGCTGCCGTTCCTTTCGTACGCGCCTGACGTTTTCATATCTGTCAAGGACGGGCAAAGGCTCCGCAAGGTCCTGGACATGGTATCTGTCGTGAACTCAAACTGCGCGATGCGTGTGCCGACATCACCGCTCAACAGCCTTATACGCGACGCGGTCGCGATCAAACCGCCTCCTACCGACAAAGGCAGAAGGCTGAAGATCCTGTACGTCTCGCAGGTCGGAGTGCGGCCTCCGCTTTTTTCGTTTAAAATCAACAGCAGGGATCTGATGCATTTTTCGTACGCGCGTTACTTGGAAAACCGTATACGAGACGCTTACGGATTCTCGGGAACGCCGATCAGCTTTGTATTTCGTGAAAGGGACGAAAAGGATGAGTAATTTATTTATGGAGCTTGGATCAGGGTCTATACCCTGGTATTTGATAGTAATAGTCGCGGTCTGTGTCTATTTTCTGGGAAATATCAATCCTGCGATCATCATAGGCAGAGCGAAAGGCATCGATATACGCGCGCAGGGGTCGGGCAACGCCGGCGCTACGAACGCGATGCGTTCCCTCGGTAAAAAAGCCGGAGCCGTCACTTTCGCGATCGACGTCTTAAAAGGCTGGGCAGGTTATTATCTGCCGTTTCTGTTCTTTATGAACGTACCTGCGATGTTCGGCGCTTCCGGGACGGCGTACATGATCTGGCTTGTGCCGGCAGCGATCGCGGCGTCTTTGCTCTGTGGCCTGTGTGTCGTGCTCGGCCATATGTATCCCGTCGTATTCGGGTTTCGCGGCGGTAAGGGAGTGGCGACTACATTCGGCGTGCTGCTCGCGGTGTCGCCTCTGTACGCTCTCATCCTGCTCGCTATAGTCCTTGTATTGACTGCCATCTTCCGGTATGTTTCGCTTTCAGTAATGGTCGCGGTGATCGCCGCGCTCATACTGGTCTTCTGGGGCGGGTATTTCGCGCAGGATTGTTTCTTCTACTATGTCGGGTTCTTAAGGTTTGACGTATACCAACCGCTTTGGGTGATCATCATAATGGCGCTCGTGGTATGGAAGCACCGCGGAAATATCGAGCGTCTTGTAAAAGGGCAGGAGTCCAAGATCAGTTTCGGAAGCGGCAAGAAAGGAAGCAAAGGATGAAGATCAGCATAATAGGCGCGGGCAGCTGGGGTACCGCTCTCGCGAACCTGCTTGCCGGCGGCGGCGCGTCCGTCAGCATCTGGGACGTAGACCGGGAGCTTCTGGACAGCATGTCGCTTACGCGTGAGAACGCAAAATATCTTCCGGGACGCCGGATACACGAATCTGTCAGGATCGCTGATTCTCTCGAAGACTGCGTGACAGATTCGGTTTTTATGGTAACTGCCGTGCCGTCGCAGCGTTTCCGTTCGGCACTGACAGCCGCTTTGCCGTTTATGAGCGCTGAAACCATCATCGTGAATGTGGCGAAAGGTATAGAGATCGCGTCGCTCGAAACGCTGTCGAAAGTATCCGCGGCAACAGCACCGGTTCATACGTATACGGTCCTCTCAGGGCCATCACACGCGGAAGAAGTCGCGGACGGCATGCCGACGACCGTAACAGTCGCTTCAGAAGACGCAGCCGCCGCGAAAAAAGTGCAGGACGTATTTATGACCGAACGCTTTCGCGTCTACACGCAAAGCGACGTCCTGGGAGTGGAGCTCGGAGGAGCGTTGAAGAACGTCATCGCGCTCGGCGCCGGGATCTCTGACGGAATGGGTTACGGCGACAACACCAAAGCGGCGATCATGACGCGCGGGATCACGGAAATGGCCAGGCTTGGCAAACATATGGGCGCGAACCCGGAGACCTTTTACGGCCTTTCGGGGATCGGGGATCTGGTCGTCACCTGTACGAGCCAGCACAGTCGCAACAGGCGCTGCGGGATAATGATCGGGCAGGGCGTACCGCCGAAAGAAGCAATGGAACGGGTCGGCATGATCGTAGAAGGTATTCCAACGGCGGAAGCCGCGAGAGATCTCGCGGAAAAACTCGGGATAGAGATGCCTATCACAGAATCAATATGCCGCATTGTGAGCGGAGAAGCGCCTCCGAACGAAGAGCTGTCCGCGCTGATGACGCGTGACAAAAAACACGAACATTGATAAATGCGGAGGGAAAACAAAAATCCGTAAGGCTGGCGACTCTGATAGTAGCGTCTGTTACTAATTTTTCAAATACGTTTGCCGCCAGTTCATTGAATATAGCCCTTCCTCATATAGGAAAAGAATACGATGTGTCGGCGACTTCAGTCACATGGATCATACTCGCGTTCCTGCTGGTATCTACGGTGTTCGCGATCCCGTTCGGAAGGATAGCCGATATCTACGGCCGCAGCCGCATATTAAAACTCGGGATACTTCTGTTTGTCATATCCGCGTTCTTCAATATGTTTTCACCAGACATGCCTGTGTTTTTGCTGATGAGGGTTTTGCAAGGCATAGGCGCCGCGATGATCTTCTCGACGAACACAGCGATACTCGTCGACGCTTATCCGCCCGAAAAACGCGGCAGCGTCATGGGCATCTCGGTAGCTGCGGTATTTACCGGCTCGGCTTGCGGGCCCGTGGTAGGCGGGCTTATCACGCACGCTTTCGGCTGGCGCGTCTTGTTTGTATTCATTACCGCGTTCGCGCTGGTCGCGCTTTTGACCGCGGTCGCCAAGCTGCCGGGCGACAGAAAAGCCGGAACCAAAGAAAAAGTCAGTACGGCAAGCATGGCCCTATACATACTTTCGCTTGGGATGTTTACATTCGGGCTCGCGACTCTCACGCAGAACCTGCTTTCATATATTCTTCTTGCCGCGGGCATAGTACTTCTGGTCGTATTCGTGAAGCGCGAGATAAGGACTGACAAGCCTGTTCTTGAAGTGCGTATTTTTAAAAACCGCGAGTTTACTCTTTCAAATCTGGCGGCGATGTTCAATTACGCCGCGGTCTTCGCAGTCATCTACCTTATGTCTATTTATTTGCAGCTCGCGAGAGGGTTCAGCGCTGATTCCGCGGGGCTTATCATGATCACGCAGCCGGTCGTTCAGGCAGCGATATCACCGATCGCGGGAAGGCTGTCAGACAAACGCTCTCCTTCAGTGATCGCGTCGATAGGCATGGGGTGCTGCGTCGCGGCGCTGGTCATGTTCGCTTTCCTGAACGAGCAAACCTCAGTCCTATACATAGTCGCAGGGCTGATAGTTACCGGACTTGGCGTAGCTCTGTTTTCTTCGCCGAACGGAAGTATAATAATGGGGTCGGTCGAAAACAAAGACTATAGTATTGCGGCGTCGGTGATGAGCACATCAAGGATGCTCGGGCATGTCGTCGGCATGGCATTTTTGACTATCATCGTCAACGCCGTGATAGGAAGCGTGCCTATCGCGGAAGTCGCGCCCGCCTCCATAGTGCTTGATATACAGATTTCGTTCCCGATTTTTGCCGCAATTTGCGTCGTTGGCCTGATGTTTTCGCTCCGAAGAGGAGCAGGGAGGATTCAATGAAGATCTTTAAGCTTATTATCGCGCTGATAATAATCATCTCGTTTTGCGGATGCGCCGGCCCTTCGGCGAGCGATCCCGAACCCGGAGTCTCAGGCGATCCCCCAAAGGTTTGCGACACACCTACGTCGGCGGATACCGTGGTCGCGTTCGAAGAGTTTCTGGACGGGCAATTCGAAGATCTGGTTATCGAAGATACCATTTCAATGCATTTCACATTAAAGGATCCCGAAAGCTTCGGAATAGAGCGCATAAAACCCACCCTCGGAGAGTTCGGATCGGAGGCCTTCGCGAAGAGCGCAATAGACTCAAAGGAAACAATGGAGACGCTGAAATCATTCCCTTACGATCAATTGAATGATGATCAAAAGATATCTTACAACATACTTGAATACTATCTCGAATTAGATCAGCTGTTTATCGATGAAGACCTGAAATACTACACTACTGTATTCCGGCCGATGACAGGATTCCAGGCAGAACTGCCGATCCTCCTTGCCGAGTACAAATTCTACGGCGAAAGCGACGTCAATGACTATTTGGATCTGCTGACGGACGTCGACAGGTTTTTCAGACAGGGACTGGCGTTTGAGCAGGAAAAATCCGACGCGGGCCTGTTCATGCCGGATTTCTCGGCCGACACGATAATAGAGAACTGCAGTGAGTTCATCGCGTCGAGGCAAAACAATTATCTTGTAGAGACATTCAACTCAAAAGTAGACGAGCTTGACCTTTCTGATGAGCAAAAGACCGCGTACAAAGAAGAGAATAAAAACAGGGTCTTAAACGATTTGATCCCGGCTTACGAAAACCTTATCGATGGTTTCAAAAAACTAAAAGGCACAGGGGTCAACGACAGAGGGCTCAGCTTTTTCGATAAGGGAAAGCAATACTATGAGTACATGATAAAGTCGGGAGTCGGGACGGACGACAGTGTCCAGGAGATCGCCCGCAAGATCGACGACAGGATGGAAACCATTAGCATGGGCATTGGTCTGGTACTGTACAACAATCCCGCGGTATTAGATCATATATCGAGCCCGGATTTCGGTTCCAAAGATCCTGAAGAGATACTGGAAATACTGAAGAAGAAAATGGCCGACTACTATCCTGAAAACCCCGGCGCGAGCCATACGCTGAAATACGTCCATCCTTCGCTGCAGAGCTCATTCCCGGCCGCGTTCTATCTGCCGGTGCCTATAGACGATTACTCGTCCGCCGTGATCTACATAAATCCCGGCTCGATGGCTGAAGAAGACCTCTTCCCGGTCATGGCGCACGAAGGCTACCCGGGACATCTGTACCAGGATACTTATCTAAAAAGCTCAGACTCGCATCCGATCAGAAAAGTCCTGACCAGTACCGGCTATATCGAAGGCTGGGCGTCATACACGGAGATCAACTCGTATTTATTCGCTGATTTTCCCGAGTACGCTGAAGAGATCGCGATCGTCCTCGGTTTTGACACGGAATTCAGGCTCGGGATCCAGTCAAGATGCGATATCGGAGTGAACTATGAGGGCTGGTCGCTCGAAGACCTGCAGGAATACCTGAAAAAATTCGGCATCGAAGGCGCGGCGACAAGCCAGTCCATATATGAGTATGTGATAAAGGATCCATCAAGGACCCTGCGGTACTACGCCGGATTCCTCGAGATCGACAGCCTCAGATCCTACGCCTCCGACGCGCTGGGCGACGCCGCGTCGCTTGTCGTCACCTATCGGATCACTCCGCCCGGCGGCTCCTGGACGGCGGCCGATAACGGCACCTACACGGTCAGGCTCGGCGGTGCCCCGCTCACCGACCTCGCGGGCAACGCCGTAGCCTCGAGGGCGGTCGGCACGTTCAGCGTCCAGCTCGCGAGCGCCTCGACCGATGTCGGATTGACGAGCCACTGGAGCGATTCGCAGAACTGGGCCGGTGGGGTGGCGCCGACGGCCGGCTCGGATCTCGTCTTCGGCCCCTCGGCGGCGAAACATACTTGCACCGACGACTTCCCCGCGGGAACGCGATTCGGGAGCATCTCCTTCACCGGGGCCGGATATGCTATCAGCGGGAACAGCATCGTGCTCGCGATCGGCCTGGACGCCAGCAGCGCGACCGGGTCGAATTTTTTTTGTCTTGTCAACCACCCGTCGACCACCGAGACATTCCTGGTGGGGAGCGGTACCGCCGTCTTGACCGTCGGCGGCAAGCTCAACAATGGCGGTTACACTCTGACGG
>Ga0123356_10005524_pt1 | contig 12861 bp, 15 predicted proteins | sample TergutEmb28metaG_2_FD_92546 | JGI IMG/M metagenome (GOLD analysis project Ga0123356, IMG submission 92546) | Embiratermes neotenicus P3 segment gut microbial communities from Petit-Saut dam, French Guiana - Emb289 P3 | ecosystem: Host-associated > Arthropoda: Insects > Digestive system > Gut ... | reverse complement strand
ATAACACAACGTTGGCATTTCCCATTTGAAAAGAAGACGGAGACACACTATTACCATTAACCGTAAACTCTGGCGAAGAAGCACCCGCAGACCGCGCCCAACCCCTAAACGTATAACCCGACCTAAATAAATTTCCAGGGTTAGCCTGAACAGCCACAGAAGCACCAGGAGCATAAAAATTAGGATTCACAGGCACACTCCCCCCCGTAGCGCCATTAGCATTATAAGACACGCTAAAAGTATTAGTTTGCTGCCAAACTGCATACAAAAACGTATTACTACTTATAACAAAAGTTTGACCCGCCGTATACTGCGCAACAGTCGCCTCATTATCAGTATTCCAACCCAAAAAATTATACCCCGACCGCAACAAAGAACCCTGACCTAAAACAGTAGCAACCGAACCAGTTTGATACGGACTATTAGGATCACTTGGAGGCGAACCCGATGTATGCCCCAGACTCAGATACGACAGAACAACTAATGTCTGAATTTGCCACACCGCATACAACACAACATTACCATTTCCCATTTGAAAAGAAGACGGAGAAAAACTACCCCCAGCATTATTACCCGCACTATAAGCAAAATCAGGCGTAACGGCAGATGAAGAAAACGCCCAACCCAAAAATGTATACCCCTGATAAGTAGGCACAGCCCTACCAATAATATTTACAGCAGCACCCTGTGAATACAAATTATTATCCATAGGAATCGAACTAAGTACACCATTCATATTATACGTAACATAGAAACTGGTAGCCAGCCAAACACCACTAAAAGTTGTCTCCGCAACGTAAATAATTTCTCCTCCCGTAAAAATTTGGCCAGGAAAATCCACACTTTGCCAACCAACAAACATGAACCCAGGCACACTAATAACAGCATGAATATAAGCAGCATAATCCTGCAACGACCAAACATAATGACCCCACCCCGTTGTCTCCTCCCCTGCAGGCTCAAAAAAATTGCCAGACGGCGCATTAAGATAATACAAAATCCAATTTGTATTATCTTCTTCTGCCAAAGACGTAATAGGCAAAGCAGAAAACATACTACCCAACATTAACGCAACAATACACAAACTAACAAATTTTCCATTTCTACTAATATTTAACATAGATTTCATACTATATAGTTTTGACATTACGCAGTTTGTCCTCCAGTAATTTTATCCATAATGAAAAAGAACGCAGCAAACGAACCCACAGCCACAAGAACCACACTAAAAGGATTAGTACCCGCCAAATTACCCGTAGCAATCCCACTAAACGGATTATACGCAGGATACATGTACATAATAGCCTCAATCAAATTAGGAATCGCAAAAATGAAAGTATTCACAATAGGCAAAAACGTAGCCACAGCAAAAATCACTAAAGCGTATAAAGCATAAGTATTCTGACGTAGAAGCAATCCCGCCAAACCCGCAGCAACGCCAATACCCATCCACATAAAATTACGAGAAAACACCTCTAAAGTAAACATGTCAGTAAAATTAAACGGATCATACTTTGCAGGCATACTAACAGGCGCAAGCGCAAACACTTGCACAAGCCAAATACAACAATTAAGCAGCAACGCAAACAAAATAATGTTATACATTAGCCTCATCTAAAGTTCCCTCTCCGTACGTTTCCCTTCCACAAACACAATTAAAACAGAAGTAAACAAAGCAAACCCAAACGCAGGCAACGACACCACAAACCAACCCAAAGAAACCATCACCAAAGCCACCACCCAACACAAAATACACCCCAACCCATGATTCTTCCAACTGAAAATAGCAAGCACCAAAGCAATAATAGCCGCAGCAGGAACCTGAGCAATATCAAACCCCGCAGGCAACACAGCAGAACCAGGCAAAGTATTAACACTAATACTAAAAGGAGCAAGCAACATAGACCACGGATTAGACTTATCCACACGCACAGGCACACTAACAATCCAAGACCTAAGCAAAGACCCATCAGACGCATAATGAAAACCCTGCACAGTATAATCAGAAAAAGACTCAGCCTCACTCCACACAAAATTCAAAGGCAAATAAGCACCCAAAATATTACCCGAATAAACCACCACAGAAGAAGACCCCACATTTTTTAGAATAGTAAAATTAAAGTGCCCAGTATTACTAGGAGAAAAAAAACTAATCGAAATAACCGAGCCATTATCAGAACGCACTACACTTAAAAAATCAGCCCTTTCAGCCGCAATAGGAGCTTCACCAAAACTATTAGCTAAAAGCAAAATGTTGGTACTAAAAATGTTCCCAGCCGTAAACAACTGACTAAACACACCCGACCGTATACTAATCACGTTAATCGAATAAGTTAAACCCTTATACAAAGTAAAATCCGCTGAACCCGACATCACAAGACTACGCCGCTCAACAACCACACCCCCCAAATTAACCTCAATAAATTGAGCCATACCCGTGTAATCTACAACTGAAAAAACATAAATCCCCATAACATAATCTGGCGAAGCCGTAAATAATTGAAAAGTCTGCATACCCGATGGTGTGCCATCTGTGGGTAGAAATTCTATTGTACGTGTAAGATTTAGTATGCTGCTAAAGTTCCAGCTTATCGCGGCTAAGGGTGTAGTCCAAGTATAACTTTGACCTGTAGCAACTGATATCTGATTACGTGAACCATCTAACCCTGTGAGAGTTAGAAACGCAGTGCTTGATGATTGGGGATCAGCCTCAAATATGGGGCCAACAAACGTGTAAGAGTAATCTCCTGTGGGAATAAAAGGATATCCGAAAACTTGAAACGCACAATCCTGAGCAGCACTGGCAGTGGTAGGAGGAAGAGTTGAGCCTGTTATGCGCATACCGCCATCATACGTTCCAGTCGTTGCGTAAGCCATACGTATTTGATTTGTGGTTGGCCCACCAGAGATTCCTATAAAATATTGAGAGCCAGCAGTTAATGCTATACCGTTAGTGATTGAAACATTAAACCAGCCACCAGAAAAACCTGAGAAATCAATTATGCTACGGTAGATCTCTGTAGAAGGTACACCATTAGTACCTACACTATAAATGTAGAACCATGTAGAAGAGGGAAATGGAGCAGTACTCACTTGTAAGTTTAAAGAAACAACAGTTGCATTATAAGTTGCCGAGGCAGTAAACGTTTGACCCTGATACTGAGCACCAGAAGCAGTAGTAACACCTGAAACAGGAATATAATAATCATACCTTGTTAACACATTAAGCTGCGCCTGTGCAGGATTAAACTCTAACGTAGAAAACAAACCACACACCAAAAACAACACAACAAGGGCGGTAAAGATTTTTTGCATCATTGAGTCTCAAAACCTCCATAATAAGTTTGATCTTCCCGTTTGAACGCAGAAGCTACCCACCAAATTAAAAGACAAACAACCTCCCCAATTAGCAAAGCCGAAGCAGACACATGCGCCAAATTATAAATACGCAAAGCCCGAGGCTCAACAGTCATAGTTTTAAGAATATCAATCATCATAGCAACAGGAGTCCACGTCAAAAGCCACAGCATAAAAGTTACACAAATCAAAATAATACAAACTATGCCAACACGAACATTAGCCCGCTCATCACCAAAAAAACGTTTTAGAATGATAAGGCCTCCTGACGATTAGCGTTAACCCATAACCAAATAACTAGAAATAACAGGCCAATGCCTGGAAGTAGTGAAATAAGTCCTCTGACTAAGACAACTGCTGAGCCTGTGATGCCGCTAAAAATATAGATGTCTGATACAGCGTTAAACACCATGTCAGCAGGCCAGGCTACGACAAACCATACAATGGAAAAAGCGGCAAGACCGCAGATAAAGACTAGTATCTGCCAACCTAAGCCTTGCTCATCTTTGCGGAATTTTTCAAACAAACACTTCAAGTTAAGAGATACAAACAAGTCATACAAGCCAACACCCGCTAAGCCTAAGCCTAAACCTACAATTAGTAAAGATAGGAAATGGCCTAAAACAATGCCGAAAAAAATAAAGAATAAACCCAAGTTACACACGATAAGACCTTTATAAACACGCTTATCATTAACCACTATATCATCAGCAACAATAGAATCAGGAGAAGTTTGTGACTGATTAGGTTTAGGCATTGTATGTTTCCTAAACTGCCAAAACAAACAAACTATATAAAACCCGCATAATACATATAATAAAGAAAGTGGTTGGCATGGAAAACACAGAGCAAGAAATAGCAACAATCAACCTACAAGAAAAACAATTCTTAAAAACTATAAACTACAAAATGAGCATAACCTCAAAAAGAATAGTGGTAATCCACAAAAACCATACGTTCACGAATATATCAGATAAAGAAATAATTAACGCCTCTAATAGCAGACCATCAAAGGAAGATGGAAGTACAGTTTACACATTTTATAGGCCTGGTAGCGAAAAACCGAGATTATACAGGTCATCAGATAAAGAAATTTATGCGATATCTAACAATGAAATATCTCAGATAAGTTTGCACAAAGAAGATAACAAACTAATCATCACTACAAATAAAGCAACAAAAAAATACAATATTACAGACATAAATCAAATACCCGTACTAATAGAAGCATTACAAAAAGTGTATGGCGAAAAATTCCACCATATAGCTTAAATCACCATCTGAATTTGGATCTTTTTAGAACTTGATTAACTGAGGCTACGGGAGCTCGTCTTTCCTGACGTTTATGCTTAGTTTTAATTGTCTTATTTTTCTGTTTAGTTTTACGCTTATCACCTTCTGAATCCAAAAACCGCAACCCAATACCACCCAAATCACTACTTGAAACAACCGTTGCACTACCATACGGCGGTAATACACTTGGCAGAGAACCATACGGTAAACCAGAAACATACGGCGCAGAGGGAGATCTAGGCACATAAGGCGCAGGAGACTCAGACGTAGAATGAGCCACAGGACTATCAATACCATAAGACGGCGACCTTAAAACAGGCGAAGGAGAACCACCACTACCAGACAAATACGGAGGTGAAGAAACATCAGGCACCTCAGCAACATACCCATAATCAGGCACCTCAGCAACAGGATCAGGCGAACGATTAGCATAACGAGACTGACGAGAAACACCCAACACATAAGCCCCAAACACGTAAGGACGCCTGCGACCCTGCACATAATCCAACAAACCCCCACCACGATCAGACATGGCCAACCCACCCCTACCAGTCCCAATAGTAGTCAAATCAACCTCAGGCCTACCCACAGCCAAACCGCCCCTACCAGCAACCAAAGAACGCCCACCACTTGAACCACCCACCCCCCGAAACACCAACTCATTCAGACGAGTCCTGATTAACTGATCACGAGTGGGAACGGTAACAAAATTCTCAGACAAACCAGCACCACCAGCAGCAACACCCTCAGCTAAATCTTGACTTGTCAAATTATGATGCCTCATAAACCGTTGCAACTCTACGCTCCGACTAGGATCCAAACCCTTAGACGAAAGCAAAGTATCTACACCAATAGCTGCGCCAACAGCATCTTTACGTCTATGAGGTAAAGTACCAATCCTACCCTGACCATCCACAGTCTTAGAAGGAATCAAAGACCCAAACAACTTAGCAGTAGTCTGATCACTCAAACGCCTAATAGGCACCCCCGCATCAGGCAACTCAGCAACCAAACCCCTATCAGCAATCAACGGTCTATTACGATCCAATTGACGGCCAAACGCAGTAGAAGGCACTTGTTGCACATCACCCAACGCTCCATCAACACCTACATTACCTGCAACATGAGCATCCCAACCATGCGCCCAAACCTCACGCCCACCCACATCACGACCAACAGAAACATCAATCAACGTACTACGATTAGGATTAATACGCACCCTATTACCAGTGTTAAGTAAAATCTGATATACGTCCTGTGTAGCTTTCTCAGCAGCCGCTTGATCACGCATTAACGGATCTAAATCATTAGGCGGTTTAGTTGACTCAATGGTTTCACCAGTAACAGAATCCGTGTAAGTATACACTTTGTCTTTGCGGTATTGTTCAACTGCTGAAAACGTACCACTGTAACGATCAAATAACTCTGGATTACGGATAGTATATTCTTTTACTGCTAATAAGCCTTGGTCATTAATTACTCCTATGGAAGTTGGGGTTCTTCCTGTGAAGTAATTAGAGCCTACTTTGTTTATTTGGCTCATTAGTTTTATGCTGTCTTCAAATACTTGCACAGATGAAGGATCATATGTACCTGTTTTTTTCATTGTGTCAAGCATGATGCTAGCATCTAAGGCAGATTCAGGCACATACCCAGTTTGAACAATAGCCCCCGAAGGCACACTACTCCCCCGTCCAAGTAAAGGTCTTGCAACACCACTAGAACCTTGCCAATACAACCCCCTCCAAGTAACCACAGTACTACTGCTTGAAGTAGCAACATTAGACGAAGTGGCAACAATACCAGTAGAAGCAGAAGCTTGAGTAACAGGTACTTCCACAGGAATCCGAGCAGTCCCCAACTTCAAAGGAAAAACAGAACCACCACTACCACCACCAGAAGAAGCAACATTAGAAGGAGCAAAAACCTGTTGACCCGTTAACAAATTTTTACCAGTTGTTCTATCAATTATTCCAGTTAATTTTAACGAGTCAGATACAAAATAAGTGTTTACAATAGTAGATCCTCTATAGAACGCCATGCCATCAGGCTTAAGCATACTACCAGTATTTATCGGCACATTATCAACTTTAGCTAAGGTTGTAACACTATTATTAGATATTCCTGAGTCAGCAAAAACCATCTCAAAATTAGTAGGTTTGGTTGCACCTGTAACCCTGCTCAACATACGATCCGAAAAAGGCATTTTGTATGTTTCAAGAAATTTAGACGGATTTTGAGATCCATACTCTGTAGTAGAAAAACTTTTAGCAATGTTACTGTCTATCCGTGTTTCTACTCTTGGCTTAATAAATTTGTTATTTACAAAACCTAAAAACTCAGAGCCACCAACCAAAACACCACCAACAACAGCACCAACCGCAACATTCTGCCAAGTAACCTCCCCCGTCAAAATACCCTCAGACAAACCCGCACCCGCAGCACCCAACCCAGCACCCACACCCACACGACCAGCAACCCCCGCAGCACCCCGACCAGCCAACCCAAAAGCACCCGTAGCCGCAGGAAAAGCACCCATAAACAACACACCCGTAGCCCCAGCAGTAACCGCCTCCAACGGAGACAAAGCACTACCCCTAACAGTCTCCCAACTAGCCCCACGCTCAAAAACCGCAGCCCCAGTCTTAAAACCCTGACTAACACCCACACCCAACCCAGCACCCACACCCACCACCTTAGCAGTACCAACAAGCGACAAACCACCCGTAAAAGGAGCTACGACAACCGCACCAATAACAGCCCCAGACAACAAAAACCCCTGATACACAGACCTACGCCCCTCCTCAGTCTGCCCCATCAATGCCAACTTGCCTTGAAAACCAACCGCCAAATCCAAATCCTGCTTAGACCACACACCAGACTGCTCAAACCCATAATCACTCAAACCAACCACCATCTGACCAGAAGCATCAAAAAACGTACCCGCAGTAACAGAACCACCAGACAACTGATAACCCTCAGCCCTCAAATAAGTATCAAACTCAGCAGCCTGCTTACTTGCAACTTGATAAGTAACAAGCTTCTGCAAACCCTCAGCAGTAATACGCGAATCACCCGCCAAATAAGCCTCCTTAATACGCTGATTCTCAGCAGAAATAACATCCAAATCACGCACAGAAACCTCAAACGTATCAACAAAAGCCACCTCACCCTCCAACACACCCTTACTCTGCAACTGCCAAGTAACCTCAGCAACTTTTTCCTCACTCAACCCCATACGCCTAAGCTGCTTCTCCTGCGCAGACATAGCATCATACTGAGCCTGACGTTGAGCCGAAGCCACAGCACTACGCACAACAACCTCCTGATAATGCTGCTGCACCTCAGGACTATCCCAATTAGCAGGCGTACGAGTATTAATGCCTTGAAGCTCCTGATGCCTCAACGCTAGCATGTAAAAAGCATTAGCATCATCAGTGCTGTTAAAACCCCCGCCATAAGTAGCTTGAATATCCTCAAGAATAGCCTGCCTATCTTGTGTAGGAATATTATCCCAATTAGCACTTAACTCATACATATCCATCCGAGAATAATCAACAGGCACAGGCGCACCAGACCCAGGCACAGGCCTACCCCTAACCCTACCCCGATCAACCCTCTGCCTTACAACACCTCTAGTATCATTAGAATAAACTTGACTCTCACTTTCTTCTTGTTGATAAGGTTGAACGGGTTCAGACATACAAGACCACAAAAACCCAAAACAAACAAACTATATAAAACCCACATAATACACATAATAACAAAAACAAAAATTACCATTCTTTATCCAAATACAACTTTATCTCATCAATAGAAGTTTTAAAACGTGACAACAAAAGCGCATAAACCTCAGGCTTAGTCTCCTTCAACTTTCTAATCTTATAACGAATCCTCATAAGCTCATTCCATTTCGTATCCTCAGAAGAGTTACCCTCCAAAATCAGCCCCGACAACCTACGCTCAAGCTTATCAACAGAAACCATACAAAAACAATACATAGGGTATTATATAAACTTAATATACTAAACACACCTACTTTAAATAATAAACAAGGTGTAAAAAATACATGGGTATTAAAAATTACCTATCCAAAAGAAAAAACACTTTTATCAATAATTACCGCAAAAACCGAGAAAGAGAAGCAGTAATAACAAAATCAGCACAAGAAGCCACCTTTCACGCAAGAAAAGAAGTCAGAACAAGACAAGCCGTAGACCAAGAATACAAAAAACACGGCTACCACAGAGACCAACAAGGCAACCTAAAAAGAAACAAACCCACAAACAGAAGAACAATACAAAGAACAGCCACCAATTTCACCAACGCAGGCAACAACATGTTCACACTACCAACAACCCAACAAAACAGAGACACCACGCCCAAACGAAGAAAGCACTCACAAACAAGAAAAAGAAAAACAACCCGACAAAACAACCCCTGGAGCATATTCTAATGAGTCAATTCCAAGATGCACAAGCCGACCCAAAAAAACAATTTCTATCCATGCTAGTAAAAGAACACTTCAACCTTGGACAAGCCGTTTGGACAAGTCAAATAGGCAACCGCACACCCGTAATACTCCAACTCCACAACCTCGCAACCATCATCAAAGAACTCCTACCCGAAACCGACAAAAACCAAACCCAACAACTACGAACACAAATAGAAACCCTACTCTGCACAAGAGCCTTAATCGCACAACCCGACATACTAAAAATGTACGAAACCCTAACAAACGTAATCACACGCAACTTTTACGCAGACCTAAACTTTAACGGCCTAATACCTGCAAGCATCACAGCAGGCCAAACAGACCGACCAACAAACACACCAGCCAACCCCAACAGAACATCAAGGATCTAACCCAATGTCACAACAACAAGCAATTACCCAACAAAAAATACAGCGAGAACTAAACAAACAAAAAATCTCCAAACTCTTCAAGTTCGCAACCAAACAAGGCGTAATAAAACAAGGGTGGAGCTTTATAGACTACGCCCGAGACTCCATAAACCGCCACGGATGGGAATCAACCTGCATCTCAGGACCCAAAGGAACCCTCAAATCCAACCTACTTATGCAACACGGCTTAGCAATCTACGGAGACGAAACAACCGTAATAGACAACATGATTACAGAAAAAAAACAATTAATCGACAAACTCCAATACGCCATAAACAACGAAATCTGCATACCCTGGATAGGCGTAGACGATATAGCTGCACTCTTCCCAAAAAGCCTCTACTTCACCCACAGAAAACTATACAGCAAACTACAAGCAACCTGGGAAACCGTACGCACCGTCATGAGCAACTTTGAATTCTCTTGTGTGCTCAAACATAAAGTCTCAGGATTCATAATGGAAGACATCACAGGCGATATAAAATGCTACAACCCCTCATTTATGAAAAAAGCAAACCCAGACGACAAACCCCACCCTATCAAATGTCACTATGATTATAGAAGATGGATGTGGCTTAGAAATCTAAAAGACCCAACCACCGACATAGCCAAACTGATCCTTGTAGAAGACACAGTATTTCCAGCCACACCAGACAGTTTTAAACATGACAAGGAACTAAATCAAGACTTTATCTTTGCAGGTCAGACCTATCCAGGCTATGAGTACTTTGAGAAGATCTTAGGCTTAAAAGGTATAGAGACCAGAATGTTCCGTGATTATTGGAACAGAAGACTGGCAATAACTAAAACAAGCTTTGAGGACTTTGTAGGCATATGGGAAGATATCGAAGAGAAAGAGAAACAGAAAAAATTATCCCAAGAGGAACGCTCAGAGATCAACAAGGCTAACGGTGCACGAGGCTTAGAAACACAAAAACAATTAAGAAACAACAAAAAGCATGGGAAAAGTGGCGAAGTGGCGAATTGACATATAGTATAAGTACTTACATATGGTTCAACCGAACTCAAATCAGCCTCCTTTTTTTCAACAGCAACGTTTATACTACATTATGTCTATAATGTATGCTGGTTACCATGGCAGGAAAAAAAAGAAAGGTAAAAGACGAACCAATAATACTAGATGAAAACTTTATCCCAACCCTAATAGAAATGGTACAAAAAGTAGAATGGCCATACAAAGTAAACCAAAAACAACTATGGCAAAGAGACCAGGCACTAGTAAGTTTCCTAATTTTAACAGGTATTAGAAACAGCGAAAGTCAACAAATAAAAAAGAAACAAACACGCAACTACAAAACCCACATATTAATAGTAGATGTACAAACATTAAAAAACGGTAAGATGCGACACGAAATCATACTACCAAAAACAGGAGATCTTCACCCATTTACACAAATCTTTGAAACATGGCTAAACCAAATACCTGATGACCAAGAAGCCGTACTATTCCCCTCAGCAAATGGCAATGGAACAATACAATGGAGTAAGCCATTAAGCCGATATCGTATACATGCAATAATAAAGTTCACCATAGGAATGTTTCCCCACTGGTTCAGAGGCTGTTGTGAAACAATGTACGGTAAACAATTATTTGATAATGATCTATTCGCGTTACAAGAATTCATGGGTATAAAAAACATAAACAATCTAACACCATATGTAAGCGGTCAATGGCAAAGATACAAGAAAAACATACTAAACGCCAAAATAACCTGACCAACACTGTCCAAACAATTTTTTATTCACAACCCGTTTTTCACCATGCAAAAACGTTGTTGTCCAAACCTGTCCAAATCGTCCCCAAACCCAACATACCCCGTCCCCAAAAACAAGCGTTCCATTTTTTCACCCAAACACACAATGGAGCAAAACAACATCAAACGATCATGTTTTAACATGTACCAATTTACCCAAAAAACCTGCAATGGAACACAACACCAAACCCGACAGAAAAAAACCAAACACCCCAACAACCGCCTACAAAACAAACGCCACACCTCACGAACATGCTTAAACCTAACAGTAGAAAACTCTTCACAACCCCAAACACGAGAAAAAAACACTGTCCTAAAAAACCAGTTAACAACAATCAACCTTACACACCTACCCTAAAATTGTTTGTTTGCCTTTTTTAAACGGTCGCCAATTACGAGCCTTCCCACGGGGTGTCCAACAGGGATCAATCAAATTATCTGTAACAGGATACAAACGGGGATTACTACAAGAAAGCCCATCTCTATCTCCAAAAAAACAATTACAACAACGCTTAACAAAAAATATGCCCTTCAAACTTAAAGCCCATCCCCATTAATAATTTTGCTTATTTTTATAATTCGACAATTCACGCCTTGTTTAATCCAATTAAAAACAACTTTATCCCCCACAACTACGTCAGGAAACACCATTTTACAACATAAATACACTACACCATCAATAATTAATCTAAAATCAGCAACTGAATCCACAGTTATATACTGCACAATCCCTACCCTTTCACAATTATTCTGTTTATTATTAAATCTCCTAAGCTCCAAAAACATACAACCCAAACAACAAACACAAATAAGCCCCACAAACACCAAAGACCCAGTCATACCAAACACAAGAACCACACTAATACCGAGCAAAAACAAATACACAAAACAAATAAACCGTTTAGTAATCACTCAACATAGCCCTCCATCCGCTTTTTTAGGCAAATATACAAAGTTTTGAGGCGCACGTTTAACCCCAAAATCAGCTAAACTTTTAGGAGAGTCAAATAGTGTTACTTCTCCAAGTCTAAACGCATAAGCTAATCTGCAACCATCAAAATACCGCACATAATCATCCCAATAAATCCCCGCCTTACCCCGAGTATACAACCACAACCCATACGGATCCGTAACCAACACTTCAACAACCTCAACCTCAGCCAAAACAGCCCTAACAGGTGCACAAGCATAAATCACAATAGACTTAACATTAGAAAAATCCTTAGGCACCCGTCTTCTAAACTCAAACTTTTTACGACCCGCCAAAATCTCAACCACAAACTCATGCTTAATAGAGAGCAAAATCCTATTTTTACACTCACTCAATTTTACCAACATCTCCTTTTCTTTCAACATTTTTTTCTGACCCACCATTACTAGTAATGCCAAGAAACACAAACAACAACCCCAACATCCCAACAGTAACCCCCAACCAACCACCAAACCGCAAAACAAACAAAGCCAAAGCTACAAAAACACAACCCACACCAAACAAACCCAAATCCACCCCAAACCTACCCATTTAACGTGT
>Ga0123356_10005523_pt1 | contig 12863 bp, 12 predicted proteins | sample TergutEmb28metaG_2_FD_92546 | JGI IMG/M metagenome (GOLD analysis project Ga0123356, IMG submission 92546) | Embiratermes neotenicus P3 segment gut microbial communities from Petit-Saut dam, French Guiana - Emb289 P3 | ecosystem: Host-associated > Arthropoda: Insects > Digestive system > Gut ... | reverse complement strand
ATGACCATGGAAATGATAGACAATATCTTGGTTAAAGCTTGCCTGACCAACATAAGTCGACCAACGTGAAACGGTTCCTGTCGGCGCATTCTCGTCCAAGACGCCTGCAAAAATCGCATGAACAGTCATCGCACTTTGTGCAATTGGCGTTTCATTTGGCATGCTGTGCTTGCGCCATGTGTTTGCTGTGACGTTCTCGCCAACTGCAACAGGCTCGTAAGCATAACTCTTGGTTTCTGCTGCTTCGCCGACTTTCCTTGTGTACGAAAAGTTCGAACCAAGAATGTTTTTGTCTTCGAAATAAGGACGCAAGTTCATGTCGACCATAGTCACATCCTTTGCAACCTTCACGACAACAAAGCCTTCCTTTTCTTCGGTTCCAGCCTTTACCTTGCTTTCGTCAAGTTTTTTGTAAGCCGCACTGCCTACATGCGTACCGAAAACAAGTCCGTCCTCCACACCAAGGTGCAAAGTCGTTCCAGTGTTCCTGCGGCATGCAACAAAGCTTGTCACTGCAAGCATAAGACAAAGCGCAATTACACCAACCCTCGCAAATTTTTTCATATTCCCCCTCCTTTTATAAAGTAGGTTATTATGTGCGGGAGCAGAGAATATATACCTTGAAAAATCTAATTCAAAAGTCTTGCAAAATCGACAATCATATAATATAATGCCACTGTTATCGTGGCCCTGTGGTAAAGCGGTAAACACCTTCGGTGTTGCCTCGAAATCATTGGAACACGTGCATGGCCCTGTGGTAAAGCGGTTAATACACCACCCTTTCACGGTGGTATCCCGGGTTCGAATCCCGGCAGGGTCACCAAATTAAAACAACTCCACTAACAGGATGATTGGCTACGCCAATGCGCCTGCGGCTAACGGCACTCCGTATAACGAATCCCGGCAGGGTCACCAATTAAAAAACAATAATACTCTCTATGATTTTTTTGCCGCTTGCTTCTTATGCCTTGTCAAACCGACAACCATTACTGTAACGATCAAACACAAACCAAATATACCCATACCGATAAGGACATATTGAAGGGTGTCAGTGAAAAAGTTATACCTTGGGTCTGATGGCGGCGGTGGTGGTGGTAGGTCAGACTCGCACTCGCATACATTCACAAACTCGCCACAGTCCGAACACGCCCCCTCGGGCGGTATTGGCTCACACATGCACACATTAACAAATTCACCGCAATCATCACACTGACGATGGAACACAAGGTTGTCGAACGCAACAATCAAGTTCGCAAGCGCTTCGTCAACTTGCTCTTGCGTAGCGTCAGGGTCTGCAAGCACAGTCTCGGCGGCTTCAAGAGCCTCTTGAAACTCTTCCAAGCCCTCGTCGACTTCGTCCTCATCAACTGTCAGGGCGACTCCAACCTTCTCCCCCAAAGAATCCTTTGTTTCCGCACGAAGGACAAGGCTCTCGAACAAAGACGTCAAATCAGAAAGCATCTGGTCAACAAGGTCCTGAACACCCTCGCCTGGAACAATACTCCCAAGAAGTATCTCCGCCTCGCCAAGTTTCGTTTCGAATGGCTCCCAACTGTCCGCCGTATATAATTGTTCATCAATACCTCGTACCAGCGTGATAAACCCTTCAAGTGCACCTGTGCTAAGTACTACAGACGTAACAAGCCCGTTAAACGCACTTGTCAAAGTTGCAAGCGCCGCACTGACTTGTCCACTTGTTGCATTGACGTCATCACGAACAGTTTTAGCATTGCCAAGCGGTGTCATAATGCTTTCCCAGTTGTCATAATCCGATGGATTTAATCTATCGACCATTGTGATGTATGCTGAAAGACTTGTCGTGTTCGCACGCCACACCGCCCAAAAGGTTCTTGGTATTGTTGAACTGCCCGCTGGAATACTTGTCACACGGGCACCGCTTGCATTGGTTTCATGCCACCCGATGAAATTATATCCAGAGCGTGCACTAGGGTTTTGGAGAGTGAAATTTCGTGATGGAACATATATATTTGGATTTGGGTTGGTTGCACCTAAAAGGTTTAACCAAGTAATTTGCCGTTGTTCACCGTCCTCAATTATGCGTGGAGCTATATTAACATGCGACCAATTTGTGGCAGAGCGATATACAGCGCCAGCACCAACTGGCACTATAATAGTATCCGTAGCACTTGGGATTCCGCCAGTTGTAGTCAGTGTGGTTATCGGATTTGCATTGGTTGGGATAAAACGACTAAGTGTCATCGTTCTAAGCCCTGTACAATTGACAAAGTTGTACGGCATGCTTGTAACACCAGTACCTATGGTGACACTTGTTATACCTGGAAGCCCAGCAAACGCATTTTCACCAATAGTTGTCACGCTGTCTGGAATATCTATGCGACCGACTATTTTCGGTGCCTCGGCCGAAACCACCAACTGGAAAGAGTTTTCATGACGATTAAACATGTTCGCCGGTATACGTTGAACCGTACTACCAAAAGTAACTGTTACACCAGGACCATTAGTCCCAAGATTATTAAATGGGTGAGAAAAGGTGTTGCCACTGAATGCAGTACCGTTATAGTTTGTTGCGTTCCAAGCCAATGACGTAACATTCCGTGCTTCGCCAAACGCACGGCTTCCTATGGTCCTGACACCTGTTCCAATTGTAATACTTGCAAGACTTGAACAACTCAGGAAAGCGCTGCCACCTATACTTGTTACACTATCAGGAATTGTGATGCTGATAAGATCTGAGCAACCCATGAAAGCAGTTGGCTCTATACTTGTCACGGTGCTTGGAATTACGATACTAGTCATACGCATTCGTGCTAAAGAGTTTCTTCCGATAATCCGTACATTTTGTGGGAACGTAACTGTGGTCGCACTTCTCACTGGTGGACTAGCAGTGGCAGGTCCACGAATCTCAACCACAGTTCGACCATTGAAAGTATCAGGCCAATAAATCGCAGTTGCACTGTTAACCTCGGCACTGTCACGAAGAATTATTATTGTCTCGTTCACACCAAGTGGCGTCCCATCACTAAGTGTCGTATCACTCGCCACAACAAACCAATTCGTCGGACTCGTATTCGCATATCCGCCGCTCCCCCAATCATAAGACGTCATTATGACTCCACTCATAAGCATCGCAACCGAAAGGAACAAACATGCAAACATAACCCGCATTTGGTTACTGAACAACTTATACCTCACCGACGCAGGCTTTGCTTCGACCGCTGGTGCCTCGCTACCAGTGTTCCTCGATATATGAAATACCCGCCAGTTCAATGTTTCTCTTCTTTGGTTTTCCACTTTTTACAGTATGCCACAAAACCATCTTCCACACAACAAATTTCATATCAAACTTATTTTTGTATTGTCGGCATTGCCTTTTTGTGGTATACTTAATTGATGGAGGGAAGCTTTGGACAAAGGAATTCGCAAACACTTAGAGGAAACATACACAGACCTACGTGATGCATTCATGGCATCGTTTCGCAACTTGCCAAAAGGTTACGAGTACAGATACCCACCAGCAAGCGAGTTAAGCGACAGCGACATATTAGAGCTTTCATCACAACTAAGTTACATTGTAAAAAACAAAATAACCATGGACCAAGTGCGTACCAAAAAGAAAATCGCTGCGTATAAAAAAGGTATCCGAAGTTTGGCGGAAGGACTTGACGAACAGCAAGACTTCCTTGACGAACTTTCAACCGACAGCGTAACTGGTCTTTTCACAAGGAACATCTTTGACAACAAACTTAAAACCATGACACAAAGTGACCTAAAAGAAACACCTTTCACCGCAATTGTCTTGGACGTGAACCGCCTTAAAAAAATCAATGACGAGCATGGTCACGCCGCAGGTGACGATTATCTTGCAACCATTGGCAGGGCGATTTCCTCTTCATTACATCAACATGACGCCGCCTATCGAATGGGCGGTGACGAGTTTTTGCTTACTCCACGCCTCACCCCAGAAGAAGCATTGGCAATGATGCACCGAGCAAAACAACCTGTACCGCCAAACGAGACGGAAGAAAACCTACTTGTAAAAGCAGCGGGAATGATAACAAAACGTGTGCACGAAAGATTCAACAGTCTTTGGAAAGACAGGTACGGAATATCAAGTGGTTTCAGTTACGGCATCGCAACAATGAACGAGCCACGTGCACAAAGCATTATTGCGGAAAGAGAAAAATCCATGCGTGAAAAAGACGGCAAAGAAATGTCTGCCGCCGACATGGTGGCAGCCGTGTGCGAACTTGCAGACAGCCGTCAATACGCAAACAAGAATCTGCAAAAAAGCATGGAACATAAGCACGACGTCAACACGAAATAGATTTGACTAAAATACTTTCTCGTGTTAGAACTGTTTGGACAAATTATGCCTACGATAAAAACAGGTAATGCATACGCTGACAGCATTGTTATGGCTGTTATTGGCATTGGCGCTCTTCTTATCGCCCTTAAATGTATCACCGGCGGACTGATGGTGATAAACAAAAAGCGCATGGCAAAGCTTACCGAGAAAGGCCGTGCCCGAAACAAAAGACTGTGGTCCATTACTGCGGACCAGATGAAAAAATTCAAAATCAGCAAATCGGTTATCGATATTGTTCGAACAGAAGCTGATTTCGAATCCCGAGTTAAAGTATTTCACATGGCAAGCCCCAGAACACGCCCTGTATCTTATACATTTCGGGATATTCCCAGAATTCTTAAAGAAAAAACTTTCATACAAATTCTTGGAACTAATCGAACAACATGCAAGAGCCAAAAGTTACAAGTCCCTGCGCCTTATGATAGACCACGACCACGCAACCGCTATAAAGATGAATACAAACTTCGGGTTCAAGCACACAGGCGGCAATTACACCCCCGAGCTCTATCCACACAGAACCAAATATGGATTTGAAAAAGAAATCCAAGAACTTCCAACGCCACCCGACCCCACTTAAAACTTTTTCTATGAATTCGTTTTGAGGTTTTTTCGCTTTACTATATAATTCTTATATATACACAGACTATTTGGAAGGGGAACAAAGGATGAATTTTTTTCTAGGCGCAGCGTGGACAATTCCTCTGCAGCAAGAATTAGTGATTATATTGATGATACTTTTTGCACTTGTCGGCGCAGCTGGTGTTGGTTATGCCATCTTCCTAGGGATAATGCTGGCGAAAGCCGAAGACGAGGGTAAACGCAAACAAGCCAAAAAGCGAATGCTAAGCACAGTGGCTGGATTGCTTATTATTGTTATTCTTACTATGTTGGTTGTACAGTATGATTTTTCCGACACATTCGACATGCCGGACGAACGATATAACCCAAACGCATATTATTTTTCCGCCGCAGTCTTCAAACCCAGTGACGAAAAAACCGTCCAGTTAAGATTTGCATCAAGCAGTTCTAACTCCTCATGGGGAAGCAGCGGTAACACAAATATGAGATTTAATACAACCCTACCTGACCTTGGGCTAGCCGGAAAAGCCATTGCCGAATTCGAAAAGAAAGCCGCCGTACTGATTGACAGCCGACTTCAAAACGACCCGACTGCCCAAGCGTTCGCTAACGGTGTTGATATACGAGTCGTAAGTCCAACAGAATTTGAAATCATCAACGCTGGGCAAGACTACCCAATACGAGTTGACGTTGATACCACTGTGTATGTGCCAATAACTGCTCCCGATAACGCAAGAACACTGTATGGCACAACCGACCCGATGGAGATAATGACAAAGTTTTTCTCGGGTAATCCAAGCGCATACCCTGGTCAAAAAATCGAAATCAATAGGACGTTTGCTGTGTTCATTTATAATAATGAGCCCCCAGTAGCCGTGCAAGTACCACTCCCGCCAGCTGTCCTTGTACCTATCCCAGGTGGCGGTGGCAGTTATAACCCAGGCGATGGCGGTTCTGGGAATATACCTCCGATACTGTCGCCACAAAACGGTGTCTTCGATTATTGGCCCGTTAAAGAAGCAATCGGTCCCGCAAGAAGCGCAGGATTTGCTTATATATCAACCGCCAACAGATACCATGCTGGTATCGATATCGGTTGGGGCAGGGCGTCTTTGGGAAACTCCACAAATGTTTGGGTATATGCCGCACATGATGGCGTCGTCAGAACAGTAAGCACCGGCGGGGCAAGAGATTACTGGTATGTCACCATAGAGCATTCTGGAACATTTAATGTCGCAGGGGTACAATTCTTTAATTTGCGCACAAACTATATCCATATAAACAGCATTCAGGTAAGTGTCGGTCAAAAAGTCCGAGGCGGTCAAGCAATTGCAAAAGTTGCAGGCTCGAATGCTTTCGACCCACATCTACACTTCGAAGTCACAAACGGCGGAGGGAATAACCCTAAAAACTCGAACCCGCCAAGGAACGCAACACTGGCCGAGATAGCAACAAAACAGAGGCTTCTGCACCCAATGATGCTGTATCCAAACCACGGCCTTGTTTGGACTGACAGAGTTCCTCTGTAACAAGTTTTGTATAAAATCGTTTTGAGATTTTATAAACTCCGTTATATAATTTAGATATATATGTAGACTAAAGAGGGGGGGAACCACTGATGAATGCTTTTTTAGGTGCACGATGGACGTTACCACTGCATGAGGGACTGATAACCACACTAGTTATCCTTTTTGCAATTGTCGGCGCAGCTGGTGTAGGATATGCAATATTCTTAGGAATAATGTTGGCGAAAGCAGAAGACGACGGCAAACGCAAACAAGCAAAAAAACGAATAATGAGCACGGTGGCTGGACTGTTCATAATTGTTATTCTTACAATACTAGTCCTGCAATTTGATTTCTCTGACACATTTGATATGCCAGACGAAAGATATAATCCAAATGCATATTATCTTTCAACAGGGACATTCGCCCCTGGCGACAGCAAAGTTGTTCATGTAAGATTCGCATCAAGCGGCAACACAAGCATGAGTTTCAATTCAACAAGTTCAACAAATTCAGCATCGTTGGACGGGAAAGCTGTTGCGACCTTCTCGCTAAGGAACACTGCACTTACCAACAGCACGCAAGGGGCTAACCCAGCGGCTGTCGCATTCGCAAACGGAGTCTCGATAAAGTCCGTTGGACCAACAAGCTTCGAGATTATGAATGCAACCAATGCGGAATACCCAATACGGGTCGACGTTGACACTTATGTCTATATCCCATTGACCGCACCAGAGAACGCAATGGAACTTTACGGCACAGAAGACCCAATGGAAATAATTTTGATGGAACCATTCCGCAGTGACCCAAGTCTATACCCAGGAAGCGTGGTTGTGATAGAGAGAACCTTCGGCACACATGTTCAAGCAGCACCAGTACCACCAGCAGTGATGGTACCTCCTCCACCAAATGTTTCCTTGCCTAATCCAGATGGAAGCGGAAGTTACCAACCTGGCGACCCTGGTAGTGGTGGTGGCGGCGGCGGTGGCGGCGGCGGTGGCGGCGGCGGCTCCGGCGATATTCCACCAATACTTGCCCCACAAAACGGAGTGTTCGATTATTGGCCTGTTGCTGGAAGCCCTGGCCCAGCAAAAGGTGCAGGGTTTGGCTATATCTCATCTGCCAACAGGTACCATGCAGGTATCGATATCGGTTGGGGCAAGGCGTCATTGGGAAACTCCACAAGCGTCTGGGTATATGCCGCACATGATGGCGTCGTTAAAACAGTAAGTACTGGTGGCGCAAAAGATTACTGGTATGTCACCATAGAGCACCCTGGAACATTCAGAGTCGGAGGCATAGAGTTCGACAAGTTACGTACAAACTATATCCATGTGAATAGTATCCAAGTAAGCGTCGGTCAGCGGGTCCGAGGCGGTCAGGCTATTGCAAAAGTTGCAGGCTCGAATGCTTTCGCCCCACATTTACACTTTGAAGTAACAAACGGCGGAGGGAATAACCCTAAAAACTCGAACCCACCAAGGAACGCAACACTGGCTGATATTGCGATTAAACAAAGACTATTGCATCCTATGATGCTGTACCCGAACCATGGTCTTTCATGGAGTGACAGAGTTCCTTTGTAATAATTGTTCTTGATATATCAAACCCAGTCATAACTATTGATGTGACTGGGTTTTTTAATAAAAAGAAAGTAATCGGCTACACAGCCGGAGTTTATGATTTGTTTCATATCGGACATCTGAATATTTTCAAGAACGCAAAAAAATACTGCGACTATTTAGTTGTTGGAATCAACACCGATGAATTGGTACAAGGCTATAAAAATCGCAAGCCGATGATACCACTTGAACAAAGAATGGAAATCGTCAAAGCAATAAAGTACGTTGATAAAACCGAGGCACAGGATTCCCTAGACAGACTTGTCCCAGCCCTCAGACACAACGCATCAGTCGTTTTCATCGGTAGCGACTGGAAGGGTTCAGAGCGCTGGACCGAAAACGAAAGAGTCTTAAACGAACACAATATAAAGGTAATCTATTTGCCAAATACCCTGGGCATATCAACAACCGAACTTATCAAAAAAGCAAAAGTGAATTAAAAAAAGCAGGGCTTCTACCCCGCTTTTTGTTCATCGCTACTTGGCATAATGTCTTTGACATTCAACGTTTTTGAAAACTCGACACGCTCGTCATATTCTTCCTGCGAGATTTCTTCACGCCGAAGCAGTGTATCCCCGTAATACTCGCCCAAGTTCTTCGCTTCAACTTGGGATTCAATACCCCTGCGCTTGAAGACCACAAAAAAGGTTTTGAAAAAAATCTTGACATCACGCCACCAAGTAACCTTGCTTACATATTTTGTGTCGTATTCCACCACCCTATCAAAACCAATAGAGTTGCGCCCGTTAACCTGCGCAAGTCCCGAAACTCCGGGACGGACAAGAAACCTCTTGCACTTTTCTTCATCCAAAAACACGCACTCCCTGACGTCACGTGGCCTAGGGCCGATAAAACTCATATTGCCTTTCAGTATGTTAAACAGTTGAGGAAGTTCATCAAGACTTGTCTTTCTTATAAACTTTCCGAATTTTGTCACCCTGTCCCTGTCGGGCAAAAGTTCGCCGTTTGCGTCACGCTTGTTGGACATACTGCGGAACTTGTAAAACCAGAACACCTTACGTCCAAGCCCAACCCGTTTTTGTTTGAAGATTACACCCTTGCCGTGTTTAACACGCACAAGAAACGCAACGAAAAAAATAAGCGGTGACAGAACAATAATAGCAAGCAACGCACATATAAAATCCGCAGGTCGCTTTACCACAACCTCGTAAAATGTCCTCTTACGTTTAGTTTCCATAATAATCTGTCACTTTTTCAAAATTGGTTTAACAACTTTTTTAATCAATTCGTGGATATCGTCGATGCTTTTAAGCTCGCCCCCCGAAACACAGTTAACAACTTCCCAGCCCTGTTTGTCCGCAACATACTTACCCGCAAGGTACGAATCCACCAAGTGCCGTTTGTCACGCTCGTGGATATCGAAACTCCACGCCTCGCCGATTTTCATCTGTTCCCGTGCGGTGGTGATTTTGTAGCTAAGTTCAACTGGCACATCTAAAAAGATAATCTTGTCGGGGCGTGGCAACTTCAAAAGCCCAAACTCCAAATGTTCAAGCCACTCTAAGAATTCGTCTATCATGTGCTCGTCGCCGATTTTTCCGGCCTGATGAATCATGTTGGACTGGGTATATCTGTCAAAAATAACAATAGTCTCTTTTTCAAGCCCCGCAAGCAATTGTTTCATCGTACACATGCGGTCAACCGCATACATCACGCTTCCCTGATACGCATCAAAACATTCCGCACTGTCGCCAAATTCCCCGCCCAAATACATGCGCACAGGTCCGCTGGACAAACTGTCATAATTCGGAAAAGATACGATAAGGCATTCCTTTCCTTGTTTTTTAAGATACTCATAAAGTTTTTTTACCTGAGTTTTCTTTCCAGAACCATCTGTACCTTCAATGGCAATGAATGTGTGTTTCAGTTGTTTCATAATGGACAAGTGTAACCTTGCCGTGCTATAATGTCAAGCAATGCAAAATGAAACCCTTGCAACCCACATCAAAAACGGCACTGTCGCCCACTCGTATCTTCTCATCGACCGTGATATTTTGAAGCTGCGTGAAATCGCAAAATGGTTTGCGTCGCACTACAACCCTGCCGACGTATTTCACTTGGAAGATACTCCAAGCATCAAAGTAAAAGAAACCGAAGAATTCATCGCCCGTGCCCACCTTGCCGCCGTCGGGGGTAAAAAGTTGTTTATAATCTGCGACGCCGCAACAATGACCATCGCCGCCCAAAACAAAACCCTGAAAACCATCGAGGACACGCCCGCCGACACAACCTTCCTTCTACTCGCTTCTTCCGAAACCCCTGTCCTTAACACCATAAAAAGCCGTTGCGTTATAATTTATCCCGCACCACTTAATCCATCACTTACTGAAAAAGCCATGCTCGACGCCAACCCAAAATCTGGACAAATCTTCGACGCTGTTCTTAATCTCTTAACAAAGTGCAAAAGCCTTGACGATGCCTTGCCACACCTACCACTGCTTGCTAAAAAAGAAAATCTACCTATTACCCTGCTTGCCATTAACCACCATGCAAATCAACTTGAAATCAAAAAACGTCACGCTGTCCTTAAAAAGCTCGCCCAAATCAACCGCAACGTAGCAGCTGGTTGTAACCACATAAATGCATTTGACATACTATTGATGGAAATATTATCCTAGAATTGGGGGAAACTTAGCTAATGAGGAAAACCGATATTATAATCATCGCAGCACTTTGTGTCGTACTGCTTGGCGGTGCTGTTACTGCAATAGTTCTTGTGAACCAACCGTCCGAACGGCCGACGTCAATTGTCGCAACCTTGACGCAACCAACAAGAACATACGCACGGGGCGAGCGCATTGAAAACGACCACATCCGAGTAACCGCAATGTTCAAAAGCGGCGCACGAGAGGTCACTGGGTTCTCGCTAAATACAAGAGAAGCCACCAACGGCGGAGTGGTCGGCAACACAGAGGAAAAAGAACAAGAAATCACAATAACTTTCCGAGGGCAAAGCACAAAAATTAAAATAACCGTCGGCGCAGCGGTAATCCGAAGAATGGACCTTGTTTCAAGACCGACAAAGACTGTTTACCGTGTAGGTGAAGCGTTTGTATCAGCAGGCTTCACGGCAAGGCTTGTATGGACGGATCACAACGAAACACTAAGCAACACCGACGTAGTCTTCACAAACACAAGCACATCAACCACAGGTCTTAAAATTGTCACCGCAACCCACACCGCAAGTGAACGTTTTGTTACATTTGACATAATCGTAAACCCATAGTAAACTGCGTAAATGAAAACACCACTCAAAACCAACGAACCAAATACTTACTGGCAAGTAAGCGTTAACATCGGAGGCAACAGCCCCGGCGTAAAATTTGATACACTGCTTGGTCTTAATATCGGCGACAAGGTAATTGTAGAGACCGCAAACGGCTCGGAATGGGGCGTCGTTGCAACTTCCCCAGTTCCTAACAAAAAGAAACCAAACAACCTTATCTTGCGCAAAGTCGACGCACAAGACGAGCGCACGATAAAAGACCTAATGAACGCCTCCGCAAACGCTCTGAAAGTTGCGGAAGAGAAAATCGCAAAACACAAACTTGATATGAAGTTGCTGACCGCACATTACACAATGGACGGCAGCAAAGTTTTAATCCACTTCCACAGCGAAAACCGTGTAGACTTCCGAGAACTTGTAAAAGAACTTGCCTTCGCCCTGAAAGCCCGCATAGAGCTTCGCCAAGTCAACGCACGTGACGAGGTCAAAATGATAGGCGCAATGGGTCCATGCGGAATGGAGTGTTGTTGTTCCCGATTCCGAGGTGGATTTGAATCTGTAAGCATAAAGATGGCGAAAAACCAAAACATCTCCCTTAACCCGCAAAAAATCAATGGTATGTGCGGACGCCTGCTTTGTTGTCTTGCTTATGAAAACGACCACTATACAAAAACGTGGGAGAAAATGCCACGCTACGGCTCTGAGGTCACAACGCCCGACGGCAAAGGTATCGCCACCGACTGCAACGCCATAAAAGAAACAGTAAGCGTTAAATTCAAAAATGGCGAGATTGCAAACTTCAAAACCTACAAACTGTGCGACGTCAAGTGCAAACAATGCGGACGCAGAGACGACGGTAAATGAAAAAAAGAGCATCTCGCTCTTTTTTATTTCTTATATAAGTGAATCGGGTTTTAGCTCTTCCGGATATGCCATACCTGTACGTGCTTTGAAATCCTTTGCTTTTCTGTGAAAGCTTCTAAGCTGAATTGGATGAAATGTTTTGCACAGGGTTTTTTTAATCCATGGCGTATCATTCGAAAGCTCGTTTTCAAGTGCATCAACAAGAATGTCCGAGTGCTCCTGGCCCCGTACGCAACCATCCACAGTGCAATTAGCCATAACTTCGGCACGATACCGCAGGTGCTTGGTGTGCATGTATTCAGGGTCTTGTCTCAAATCTTTCAAGTGTTGTTTCTTGGTCGTCCTTAAAGCCTTCTTGTAGTTATCCATAAGTCTTCTCTCCTAAATTTGTTTTGCGTATTCTAGCACACCCAAGCCCAAATTGCAATATGTAATCTATATGAAGTTAAGATGTGTGCCGGGTGATAAAATCTTGCTAATGGCAACACTGTTTACCATCGAGTTTAGCTGCGGCATGGACGCAAACGAGATACTTGCATGGAGTGATTTCTTTGGTGTTGTAACAGCCGGCCTGATTGCCATAGGCAACCGCAAGGTTTACATCACCGACCCGAACTCGGACTGCAACAAATCAAAACCTGACAATCAAACAACAACCTCATCCCCATCCACTACAACACCAAAAAAGTGCTCGCGAT
>Ga0123356_10005522_pt1 | contig 12864 bp, 20 predicted proteins | sample TergutEmb28metaG_2_FD_92546 | JGI IMG/M metagenome (GOLD analysis project Ga0123356, IMG submission 92546) | Embiratermes neotenicus P3 segment gut microbial communities from Petit-Saut dam, French Guiana - Emb289 P3 | ecosystem: Host-associated > Arthropoda: Insects > Digestive system > Gut ... | reverse complement strand
GAACGTCATCGTCAAAGCCGACGGCGGCGCGAACTAACTTTTACGAGGAGCTACCCCTATGGAGATTATTGAAAGCGGCTTTTTCGGCTCGAACGCCAACGCGGCGTTCGGCAACAGTCCGCCTCTCTTCGGTAGCCATTGGCTCGAAGCAACGCTTCGGTATATCGCCGCCAAACAATGCGGCGGCGATATATCGGCGCTTAGGCCGTTGCGGATCTATAACGGCAATTTTACACCGCACTGCAGCGGCAACGAGTATTTGGAAGCCCACAAAGGCTATGAGGCAAACCTTTTTATCTTAAGCGCACAGTATACCAATATTGAAATGCCCGTGATTACGGCGGATGGCTGGGAAGCGCTAAACAAACCGCCGTTCCCCGTTGCAAACTTTCTTTCCCAAGCGGCGCCGACGGCGATTTATGTCCATACCGAAAAGCAAAAAGTCTTTGTTTTCGTCAACAAACCGAACGAGGTATGGACTAAGGGCTTTACAGCCTCCTTAGTCAGAGTGCTGCGGTGGATTTACGGAGAAAAAGCCGAGTTGAGCACCGAAGAAAAAGCGTTGTTTAAAGCCGTAAACGAGGAAGACAAGGAAACCTTTATCCGGATCATCAACGCTCTTTCAAACACTCTGGATTTTAGGAGCTGGAGAATCAAAAAGGAGCTGTTCGGCTGGAACAATTCTTTTAGAAATGCCCGCGTTAAAAAACTCGGAGAAACGATTCAAGGGCAAACCAACACCATCAACACACAAGAACGGACTCTGAACGATCTGCGCGTTACGCTGGAAAACTACAAAACGGAATTGGACGCTTTGATTAACGCGGCGCAGGATAACAATTCGGAACTCGGCGACTTCATTTCCTCGCATCGGCAGCTCAACATTACGAAAGTAAAGAGCAGCGACGAGGGCAACACGCTGACGTATACCATTATCGAGACTATCGACTATTACGACCAAGACGCGTTTTTGACTACATACAAAAACAAAAGATCGTATATTCACGACAAGAATGTTTCGGCCGAAGCACGATACCTGTTTTACGGCATCTTTGCCTTAAGCAAGGGCTCTTTTAGGGTTGAAGCCTCTTTTGAACTTAAAAACTTTACGGCAATCAATCCGGTAACGGGCGTTCAAGGCGAATATAATTCCTACACGATCCCGCATCCGCATCTCGCGACCATCGGCTGCTTAGGCGGAAACCGGGCACAAATCAACGATTGCTTAAAACACGGTAATTGGGATTTGGCAATTGAGCAAACTATCGCGGCGGCAAAAAACATTAACTTCGGTGACCACGGCGTTGTTAACAAGTTCTTTATTGACGTTGCTAAACACTACATGAATGTGAGGTGCATCGTCGCCGACAACGGCAAAGAAATGACGCCGAGAGAGTTTTTATCCTATATTCAAGACGACATCAAAGACATCAAAGAGGAAACCACAAATGGCCAATAAGATAACACTTTCGGACGACGACATCAACGGAGTCCTTGCAAAAATCAAAGAACAGTTGTTGGGGCGGAAAATCGGCAAGGATATAGAATTCCGATTTTCGCCCGGAAAAGACGAACGGCGCGCCACAATTTTTTTCACGCCCTGTGCATGGGTAAAAGCACACGGGCTTGTAAAGGAATTCTCCGGGGAAGTCCAATGGCACGGGACGGTCAGGCGACTAAGCGAAAACAGCTTTGTTGTGGAAGACATTCTAATATTCCCGCACGAAGCGACAGAAGCATCGGTTATTTCCGACCAAGTTGAGTACCAAGATTGGCTCAACGCCTTGCCGGACGACGTGTTCAACCAACTTAGATTCCACGGACACAGCCACGTAAGAATGCGCGTATTCCCCTCGCCTGTCGACGATAATTACCGCAAAAATATCTTGAATAACTTTGGCAAACCCGCCGCCGGCGACGATTTATTTTACATATTCTTAATTGCAAACAAGCACGGCGATCTCAGCGGGATGATTTACGACGTCACCCACAACGCGGTCTACGATACCGAGGACATTGATTTCGAGGTATGCTTTTCCGGGGGCATACTCTTGTCGGAGTTCATAAAAGAAGCGCGGGCGATCGTAAAAGAGCCGAGGGGGATGGGCAGGGTTGCAACCCAAAGCGTCCCCCAAAAAAACAAACCGGAAAACCCCGTCGAGGCCGAGGATACGGATGCCTATTTCGAAGACGAAGAAAGTTGGTATAGGCGGCAATATCCCGAATTTTACCGCAAAGGTGGTGAGTGATGAATCTAACTAAATCCCAAGACTATTTTAATCCGCACGACGTCAAATGCCGTTGCCACCTTATTGGCTGCGGGTCGGTCGGCTCGACCGTTGCGGAACTGCTTGTAAGACTCGGCATCAAGGACATTTCGCTCTACGACTTCGACACCGTTTCCTCCCACAACCTCGCAAACCAAATGTTCTTTCAATCGGACATCAAAAGGCCTAAGGTTGAGGCGGTTAAGGAAATGCTTTGCAGGATAAACCCCGAAGCCGAATCCGTCATTCAGATTTACAAAGACGGCTGGACGCCGAAAACGCGGCTCAGCGGCTATGTGTTCCTTTGCGTGGACAATATCGACCTGCGCCGCGAAATTGCAACGGCTAATAAGTCGAACCAGTCCATAAGGGCGATGTTCGATTTCCGCACGCGGCTCGAAGACGCGCAACATTATGCGGCCGACTGGAAAGACCCCGCTTTAATAAAGAATTTCTTAATGAGCATGGATTTTTCGCACGAAGAAGCGCACGAACTTACTCCGGTAACGGCCTGCAACATCGAAATAGGCGTCGCGCCCACCGTAAGGATTATCTGCGCCTATGGCGTTGCGAACTTTATGAATTTCATCCGCACCGGCGAACTCAAAAAAATCATTGAAACGGACGCGTTTAAATTTGACGTAAGCGCGTATTAAACAAAAAAACTAATAAAGTAATTCCCGGCTCCGGCCGGGGCTTTCGATAAAATCGGAAGTACCAAATTGTCGGGACGGCAAGGAAGGCGCTGCTACAGCCTCCTCCGGATGGAATTTCAGCTCGCGCTGTTCAAGGGCGTGCGCTATGGTTTCGCGTTGTCCATTAACCAAGGTCGCGCCAACTTTTTCCCTCCCGGCACTTAATAATTTATTATTTTCCCATTCCAATCGACGTATTCGAGTCCTGAGGACGCGTTACGATCGGTATCCAGTTTACCTATTTGTTTATTAGTTTTTACAAGGAGAAAATTTATGCCTTATATCACCATACCTTCGAAACATAAGGACCGTCAGTTAACGTTCGAGGATATGTTGAACGGAGTAACCACCCTGTTCGACCCTTCGGAAAGACATACCTACGATACGCGAACCGTATGGCGGGACATTACCCCGCCACAGCTTTTGGAGCGCGAGCGCGTTAACATTTTCAATATGTATTCCGCCCTCAAAGAGTTTAACAACCATCATCGGGCACTCATCGAAACCGAGGATAAATCAAGCCTCTACCACAGCTTTAAGATTCCCAAGCGTAGCGGCGGCTTGCGTCCGATTGACGCGCCGAGAGACGAGCTGATGTGCGCGCTGAAAGACCTCAAAATCTTGTTTGAAACGAGGCTGTATGCGAGCTACCATACCTGCGCCTTTGCCTACATAAGGGGCCGATGCACGAAAGACGCCGTCGAGCGGCATCGCAGAAACAATTCGCGCTGGTTTCTAAAGCTGGACTTTTCCAACTTCTTCGGCAGCACGACACCGGAATTCGTTATGAGCCGGCTCGAAACCATCTTCCCTTTCAGCGAGATTATTACAATCGACGACGGCAACGGCAAAGAGGTTTTAAGAAAGGCGTTGTCGCTTTGTTTCCTCAACGGCGGTCTACCGCAGGGAACGCCCATCTCCCCCACGCTCACCAATCTTATGATGATTCCGATAGACCATTATATCGCAAAAATCTTTCGAGACTACACGCCGCATATTTGCTACACAAGGTACGCCGACGACCTGCTGCTTTCGGCGGATATATCTTTCAAGTGGAGTGAGGTTCAGCAAACCATCATCGAAATCCTGCAGAAATTTAACGCGCCGTTTACGATTAAGAAAGAAAAGACACACTACGGCTCGCGCAACGGCAGGAACTGGATACTGGGTCTTATGCTCAATAAGGACAACCAAATCTCCATCGGGCACAAAAGAAAGCAGATGTTTAAGGCGATGGTCTTTAATATGCTGAACGATTACAAGAAAGGCGTCCTTTGGAGCATCGGGGACGCGCAGGAAATCGGCGGCAAGATTTCTTATTATCTGACCATCGAAAAAGACAATATCCAAAAAATCTTAGACGCCTATACCAAAAAATTCGGCATCAGCATCAAAGACGTCATCAAAGCGACGTTGAAACAACACGCCGCATAGTGAAAGACTTAAATAGTAATTCCGTCCGGATTATTCCGTCGGGCGTTTCACTAAGTGAGACGCAACTCATAGTCACCGCATTTTAATCTTGCCAGCATGTCCGGCTCAGGCCCAAGCTGGGCCTTTCGTCGGACAGTAGCGGCAAGATTAAAATAACCGAAAATTTATTCTTGGGGTTAATAAATTTTCGCTTTGGTATTTAAGTTTTCCGTATTTACAATTGCTATTTTCACTTATTAGTGAAGCTTTCGATGAAATTGAAAGTATCAAAATGTTAGAAAGACCGTTCTTCAGTGCGACGAGGATGAGCCCAATCAAGGAGAGCTTAGTAGGCGTTCGTTTCGCGGCTAAGGGCTATCCGATTACGATAAAGAAGGAATTCCGCTTCAAAAAGTAGATTATCCGAGCTTTTCGTCATCAACAAGCGGTCTTGGAACCAGATGTCTCCTTCAACATCTTCCTCTCTGAGAAGACATATCAATTCGTGAATTGTAAATTAAGCAAATCGTTATTTTTACCATCATCGGTAAAGCGTTGAATGAAATTTAACGTAACACAATGTCGGAAGGACGCCCCCAGCCGCCGGCTTCCAGGCAGCGGCCGCAGGAAATCTTTTATATAAAATCCTGCGTCAGACAAAAGTCTGCAACTCTGCGGTCGAAGGATTATCCGGAGAATTTCTCGGTAACTCACCCGTTCTACCGCAGGCACGAGCTGCATGACCCATGGTCACGAGGTCCTCCGTCGTCCCATTTAGTATCGCAGGATTTGCCGAACCCAAAAAACAGGAGTTAATCCAATGCACAAAATCAATCTCTACTCGGATGGCGCTTGCTCCGGAAATCCCGGTCCAGGCGGGTGGGGCGCAATACTTATTTTCGGAAATTACCAAAAAGAGTTTAGCGGCGCCACGCCGGATACGACAAACAACCGCATGGAATTATCCGCAGTCATCGAGGGGCTAAGGAAAATCAAAGAGCCTTGCGAGGTTACCGTTTATAGCGACTCGGCTTATGTTGTAAACGCTTTCACGCAAGGCTGGCTTCAAAATTGGCAAAAGAACGGCTGGCGTACCGGCGGCAAAAAAGCCGTGCAAAACACCGATTTGTGGCGCGAACTGGCTGAATTGGTAAAACAACACCGGGTATCGTTTGTCAAAGTCAAGGGACACTCGGACAATAAATTTAATAACAGATGCGACGAGCTGGCGCGCATCGCTATACAGGAGAAAAAATATGCCTAATTGGTGCCAAACTTACATTCATTTTTATTCGGATGACCCGAATCTTTTGAAAGATTATCAAGAAAGATTGCAGGAAGTATACGACGCTCAAGCAACCGTCGAAAACGGTTTCGGCGGCGGCTGGCTCGGAGATTTTGTGAATACCCTTCTCGCCCCGGAATTTAACACCGAATCGGAGAATTTTGATTTAAGATGCCGCGGCAATCTCGACGATGCGCCGTGTGCGGATGAAATACATTTTGATGAGGGAAACCGAATTTATAATTTTGCAATTTCCACCGAAACGGCTTGGGCGCCGATGATACAAATGTGGGATTTGATTCTGAAAAAGTATTACGGCGATAAAATCAAACTCGCGTTCACCGCGGAAGAATCCGGAATGGGTGTATACGAAAATTATGACCCGGAGGGATTGTTCGGATTCTCTAATTTTATTCTCGATACCTGTGTCGAGGGTGAATACGACAGAGAATACTTTTACGATTTTGAATCTCTAATAGATTATCTGTGCGATACCCTATGTGACGTCGAAAGCCTCGGCGTTACGGAAGAGCAATTAGAAAGTAAGACAACCGCGAAAGAACTTGCAAAATTCTTAAACGAGCTATCCGAAAAATTGCCCGAAGGCGATTATCTGTACTTTGAAGAGTATACGGAATTTACCGGTTTATTTGAAGAATTATAACGAGAGGTGTACTATGAATAAATTTGAAATCGGCCTGCGGGTTAGAGTGCTTACATACGAAGAAATCGTTGCCCGCGGAACCGCCGGCGAATTCGGGGCCGTACACGCGCCGTCCGCTCATCAAGGCGAACCGTCGTTTGTAAAACCGCTTGTTGAATATTGCGGACAAGAATTCTTTATCGACGCCCTCAGCGGAGCGTGCGTTTTGCGCGGCGGCTGGCGTATTGCCCCTTGGATGTGCGAATTGGCAAACGACTCGTCCGGCCAAACCATCGACAATTGGGAAGATATGATATTAAACGGCGTATCTGCCTAAATACCCGATAATACTTAAAGCAACACAATTAAAGGAAAGCCCGGAGTAAAAATATGAGTGAACTACTCTCCCCTACGCAGCAATTCAGCGCAATAAAAAAATACATAGCTAACATCAGCATGTGCAAAATTATGGATTTATTTTATGAGCAGGACTCCGGCGAATCCAAAATCTACGACGGATTGAACGTCATTTTCAACCAAGAGCAATTCCGTGGTATGCGCGAGAAACTAAGTAAAAAGCAAACCGAAATAGACTTTGGTGATAAGGAATTCATAGATACATTGGGCTTACTTTTTGCCGAGATTGAAAAACTGGAAAAACCAATCTACGACGAAGAAGAAAAAAATATTAAGAAAAAAAAGAAATACAGATACCGATAAAGCAATACTTGTTTCATAACAAGGCTTTGGATTTTATTCAAAGTAACACAATGCCGAAGGACGATGGCCTGCCCGCCGCGGCGGCGCACGGAATGTACGCGCGACTCTTGTGCCTCAAACACGGGTTCGCGCCGAAATCTATCCTCTCGCTACTGCTTTCAATACCGAAACCGCTCGGCGCACTTACTGTGCTTAAAGTAGCTTCGAAACTAAAAGCTTAGCGCACGCATCCTCCGCCTGCTCTGAAATATTACGAGTTTATCGGAAACACGAAAAACAAAATACGAGGATTATTTATGGGACTTGATATGTATTTAATAAGCCGCGCAAAAGAAAACGTGCAAATGGCGTATTGGCGGAAAGCCAATGCGATTCACGGCTATTTCATGCGGAACTGCACAGAAGACGGCTACCTTGATAGCTGTCAGGAAGTACGCGTCGAAAAAGAGAATATCGAAGACTTGCTCGAAGCTTGTAAAAAAGTAAAAGAACTATTGCACAACGAGCCACTGATTGAAAGCGACGACGGCTATCTTGTGTATGACAAAGAGCACGAGGCCGTTGTAAAGGCGTTTGAAACGTTGCCGCCGGAAGACGGCTTTTATTTCGGGCCAATCGAAATCGGCGAATACTACTTGGAAGATGTGGTTGAAACCATCGAAATCTGCACGAATCTCCTAAGTAATTTCGACTTCGAGAATCAAACACTTTATTATCACGGCTGGTGGTAAAACAAAAAAGCAAATCGTTATTTTTACCAATCGGTAAAGCGTTGAATGAAATTTAACGTAACACAATGTCGGGGCGACGGGATGCCGCATCAGCAATTGCGTGCTCCTCCTGAGGAGCCGGATTGCGCTCGTACTGGCGGTCGGTCAAGGATTTAGTCGAATACATTTAATCTTTCCGAGAGAAAGACCTGACTATTCGTAATCCCAATGCTGACGGAACTTACTTCACTCATCTCGAGTGAAGATGCCCAGAGCGCTCGTCCGCTGCCAAAAACCATCATGGGATTTGCTAAACAGCATAAAACAACTATTTGATTGAAAGGAAATTCGCACATGAGCAGAAAAGGCGAAAAAATGGTCGAGTTCGGTGAATTCGAAAACAAGTCCGGTACCATGGACATCACCGATCCCTGTTATAACAAAAACGTTTGGTGCCGCAAAACGCTCGGTCTTGACCCAACGAGTGCGGTCTTGCCAGGCACATACAAGTGTTTTTATCATAAGAGCAGGTTAAATAATTGGGGCGAGCGGATGTGGTCGTGCCGAGTCGTACATAAGGACTATCTCGACATTGTCCGTACAAATCCCCGGCGCGCCGGTTCTGTCGGTGTCGATGCCGGGCTATGCGGTTTTTTCGATAATAAACCGGACTACGACGCCAAAGCATGGAGTGAGCTCTGCGACGAGTTGCAAGGCAAAGCCGAGCCCGTTTCCTTTATCCTCCCCTACGGCTGTTTTACAACGAGCGGAATTGGGGACGGTTCATACGATTACTTCATCTGGCGAAACAAGCAGGGGCTGATTGTCGCGGCGGAGCTTCGGTTCTTATAAATACTAAAGAAGGAAAAAACATGGATCTCAATCTTGATAAAATTATGGAACAAGCACTTGGCCCCGAAGACACCTTTAGGTTCAAATGCCGGCAATGCGGAAAATGCTGCCGTAACCGCGAAGATATTTTGCTCTCCCCTTACGACCTTTTTCGTTTGGCAAAGTATCTCAAAATCAAATCGTCTGAAGTTATCGAACAATACTGTGAAACCTACATCGGCCAAGTATCGAATTTCCCGGTTGTGAGGCTCAAGCCGAAAGGCGCCGGGCGAGTATGCCCGTTACTAAGCGGTGACCAGTGCTCTGTCCATCGGGCAAAGCCTGTTGTCTGCGCCATTTACCCGCTCGGCAGAATTGCATTGTCGGAAAACGATATACGCTATTTCTTGCAAGGGAACGTTTGCGGAAAGAGGAACCAACAGCACACGGTTAAGGAATGGTTGGCAGATTTCGATATATCGGAAAGCGGCCAATCAATGCTTATTTGGAACAAACTTCTTTTTTACTTTACCGAAGTAAAAGACAAGTTCCAAAAATTCTCCGACGTAATAAAGCAGCTTGTTTGGAATCTCATACTCGCGTCGGTTTACACGCATTACGATACCGAACAGGATTTCCTGCCGCAGCTCGAAATTAACGTCGGCAAATTTATCGAAGCGATGGACGTAATTATATCAATGAAATAAGGAAAAAAAGAATATGAAACTATTCACAAGAAGAAGCGAGTTATTAACAAAAGAAGAAATCGATGCGGAAAATTTGGCTGCATACGGAACCGTAAACCCATACCCAAACAACGCCGAAATGCAAGAGTATATTGATAGGCTCGACTACTTCCGCGAGGCTGTAATCGCCAAGGCATTGGGTATGGATTTCAAGGAAGTCCGTTTAAACGGCAACGGAGGTCTCTACAAGCGATATTACGACCGAATCCCTATGGTGTCCGCGCAAGAATTGCTTAAATTAACCGAGCAGCGCAAGAACAATCCTAACCGCTGGATTGTCTCTCATATATGGGGATACGAGCAAACCAACGTCGAGATTGCGGAGTGGGTCGGGAGCTTTAACGGCCTGCAAGTATTCATCAACGACCACCAAATTTTCCTAAGCCGACCCGTAAAAAAATCGTATTACGAGTACCCGCAAGTCCGGCAAAGCTCTTGCCAGACTTACGATCTTAACCCCAAAAGTTACGGAGAATGCTATAGTTTTTTTGCGGCGCACGACGATCCGCACAACGGCTATTACAGATAAAGCACTTACAATCGTTATTTCCGTTTTCAATAACGGAGCTTTTGATTAGATCAAAAGTATCACAATGTCGGAAAAACAGGCTACCGCCTCCCTCAACCTGCCGGCGCCCGACGAGGACTTCGACAGCCTCATGGGGGTTAATCTGCCTACCAAATCTAAGGTTTGGTGACGGCTTCAAGATAAAGGACTCGCCTTTTTGCGTCGCGAAATCCGAGAAACCGTAGGGTAACTCGAGTCGGCATCGCATTCCGACCAAGGATCTCATAAATAAAAGATTTGTTGGATTGTAAGTAAAAAACTAAGTGAGGATATTATGAAAACCGAAAAAGAGTTTCTCGAAAGCAAAGCGCCGTCGTTTGCGATTTATCAGATTAAGCGCGGCGACGACTTTCGGGATTTGCGGTTCGAGCCGTTCCAGAGGCTTATTGACCTCGGAAAAAATCCGGAGCGCACCAACTACGACTTTATCTACGCCGCCCCATTCGTCGAGGAAGAAACGCTCGAACAAATTTTCACGCGCTTCAACCTAAACCGTCCGGCGGATTTTATGGGCCACAGCCTTAGCGTAAGTGATGTCGTTGCAATTAATAAGGGCGGAAACATAACCGCGCATTATGTCGATAGCTTCGGCTACCAAACAATAGCCGGATTTCTCGGCTGAGGAGTTTTTATGGGAAACAACGAAACCTATACACACTACGAAATCAACATATCCAAAAATGGAACGCACTTTTTTGCAACGACGCCGCGTAGCCTTATAAGCCGACGCGAGGCGATTGCCGCATACAAGGTGCTCAAGGAGAAATTCCTCGCATCGGAAGGTTATCTGCTCACCGTTACGGGGCAAGTTGCATACGGCAGAGTTTTGACGGCGGAATTTGACGCCACAGAGGAGAACTAAATGACATCTTACGCAGTTCACGACTACGGTGTACTTATTTTCGACGAAGATCTGAAACCTGAGTTCTTAGAACAATATGAGGAAGAAAGCGATATCGGTTTACACAGCTACTCGGAATTTCAGGGAGAGGCCTATACAATAAATGAGGACGTTTTTGAAGACCTCTGGCCCGAAGATTTCTTTTTTGGTGCTGCGAAACGACAGCCTATGATGTTCAAAACGGCATATAGTAGCTTTGCCGAATTAAAAGTCGAATTGTCTAACGCTTTTGGAAAGTTTGTCAAAGATGATTTTAATTGGGAAGCACGGATAGTTGAACTCCTCGGAACCGTCTACGGCTAAGCACAAAAATGGAGAACCAATATGCAAAACAAAAAAGAATACCTCTCAAACGAAGCCGGAACCTGCCCTTTATGCGGCGGGAAAGACCTCGATTACGGTGCGTCATACGTCGAGGATAACGACTTAAATTATCCTTGGGAGTGCAAAGAATGCAAGGCAACCGGCGTAGAATACTATACCGTTGAGTTTTCTTCCCACGGAAGAGTCAAGACCGTCGATGGTGAAGAGATTTCTAACGAAGACGGCTACTAAAAAACAAACCCTTATTCACAATCGTTATTTCCGCCTAAGCGGCGGAGCTTTTGATTTTATCAGAAGTATCAAAATGTCGGGACGACGCAACCGGCCGCGCGCAGCTCTTCGAACCTCCTTTGGTCGCATTGCTCGCATTTCCATCGGCATTCGGGATAAAAAGACCAAATCGCCTATGGAATAAACATCTATCTTGGCTGACGCAACTGATAGGTTTTAAGAAACGTGTGGTTGATATCCAGCAGGTCGTCTTCGCCCGCATGTCTCTTTACCACCTTGGATTGTGAAATAAAAACAGGAGCTAAAAAAGTGCCGCCATTTATTATATCAATTACGCAAACATCAAACCGATACGTTGTTGTCGATGCTGAAACGTCCGAGAAGGCCATTGAGCGCACGGAAAAACTTTACTACGACTCGAAAATCAAGCTTGATTCCCTAGATTTTGTCGAAGCAATAATCGAAGACTTGACGGACGAGAATCAAGAAATTATCGATTCCCTACCCAAAATCGATGAGTACTAAAACAAATAGTCATTTACAATCGTAATTTCTACTTAACTGTAGAGCTTTCGATTATATTGAAAGTACCAAATTGTCGGAACGAGGCGGGCACAGCCAATTGCCGGACTATCATGATGGTAAGACGAACGAGCATTGCTTACGTCAGTTACCTAAATCCATTATCCAAAATCTCTTACCCGAAAAGCTGACAATCGATAAAATAGAGAAAGCTTAAAGGGCTAATCTTGGTTACTGGAACACGGATCCGGATACATTGCCCTTCAAAATCCAAGCGGGATTGTAAATGAACGAATTATACAAAGGAGAAAACCATCATGCAATTATTGGCGACAAGACAAATCGAGGAACGCGAGATTATTCTTGAAAACGGCAAAGACTACACCGACGAGGACTGTACCAAACATTGTATCTACAATGGCGAAGATGTCGGCAAGTTTATGTTGCACATCAAGCTCGATACGCTCGCAGAACTCGTGAGAAAGAAATTCGGAGAAGATGCGAAATGGTCGTGGGTCGGATATGAGGACTTAGACATGAAAACCACCCGCGCCAACGTACAAACCGTAATGTCGGTCAGATACCCGGGGAGTTAGCAAATGAATTTTTTTACGAGTGATTGCCATTTCTTCCATAAAAACATTATCCGATACGAGGATCGGCCGTTTAGAAGCGTTTCCGAAATGAACGCGGCGCTTATCGCAAATTGGAACCGAAAAGTCGGCAAGAACGACCACGCCTATATCCTCGGAGACCTCGGGTTCTGCTCCGGGGAAGAAATGAACGGCATTTTGGCGCAGTTGAGCGGCCACAAATATCTAATCAAAGGAAACCACGACAACTTTTTATTTGATAAAAACTTTGATAAAAGAAACTTCGTCTGGATAAAGGACTACTACTCCTTGGCCGACGGCGGAAAGAGCGTCGTGCTGTTTCACTTCCCTATCGCCGTTTGGGATAAGCAGCATCACGGCAGCCTCCATCTTTACGGCCATATCCATAGCAACG
>Ga0123356_10005520_pt1 | contig 12865 bp, 7 predicted proteins | sample TergutEmb28metaG_2_FD_92546 | JGI IMG/M metagenome (GOLD analysis project Ga0123356, IMG submission 92546) | Embiratermes neotenicus P3 segment gut microbial communities from Petit-Saut dam, French Guiana - Emb289 P3 | ecosystem: Host-associated > Arthropoda: Insects > Digestive system > Gut ... | reverse complement strand
CAGACATACTGTGCGTTGGCGATTATAAGCAAGCAACTTATGCAACACACAATAGCCAAAAAAACAAAATGTTCAAAGGAAGCAAAATTATTTCTTTTTTTAGAGAAAAATCACAAAATAAAAATCTTATACTAGAATTTAATAATGTAACACTCAGATGTGAAGCAAATATCGCCGCTTTTGCCAACTCACTAATTCCCAACAACCCCAACCCAATGACAAGTAATAAAAAATCCAATGAATTGGGTGATGGCGTATTCCTTATAGGAAAAAATGATGTAGAGAAATATATTAAAAGCCAACACCCAACAGTTTTATGCTATAACAATGCAAAACAACACCAATTCCACCCCACATATAATTTTGGTGAAAGTAAAGGCTCAACGTATAGTCGGGTATTAATCTACCCTACTGAAACAAGCCTGCCTTTTTTGAAAGGTAAACCTCTAAAGGGCGAATATTGCAAATACTACGTCGCAGTAACTCGCGCTGAAAAAAGCGTAGCCATAGTTGTTCCCTCTTTGTATGAAAAAGGACGTTTCTCATTTAACGGAAAGTTTGAAATAAAAAAACTCAACATAGATGGAACAGTTATTGAAATTGCAAAATACAGAAACAAGCAATATGCACAGCAAATATTGATTTAGATTTAATGAACACTTTAAATGAACCAGTTTAAACTCTTTAACGCAAAATTCTCATAAGATCATTAGCGATCTTTCAAGTGCAATAACGCCACTAATTCGAGTCTTGGAAAAATTGTCGGCGGCTCTGGGGTGCCCTTGAAGGTTATAGGGGTATTAAAAAATTTGGCTACGGGCAAGATTCTCTCTGGCAAAAATTTTAGGGTAAGTGTAAGTGTAAATAAGGTGGTTCATTCGCGGGGTGTTGCGGATGAGGAGAGTTATTTTGCACGTATTTTGTGCCAGATAAGTTTGGTGTTTTCCAAATAGAAATCCAACCCGAAGATTCCAACGAACCCACCCAGCAAATTATGGTAAATGTTAATCCAAAAAGTGAGGAAAAACAATGATGAAACAAACAATAGCCAAACTCCAACCTAAACCTAAACCCAAACAAGCCGTCTACTTCTATGAGGTGTTTCCTGTGATTTTTGTTATGCTCCCTAAAACAAAAGCGTATAGAAACCTTAGGGCGATTTCAACGACTCCTAAACAGCTTACCTACCAAGTAAAACTATCCACCGTTAAGACACAGAAAACTCTTGAAATCAACGAGGCTCAACTCTCAACCACGTATTATCGCTTCTTTATAGAAAGTCTTGAACCTATAGATTGGATAGTTGAACAGTGTGGGTTTAAACAGCAACCTCTAACCGAAATACCTCAACCAAAAACCCGCCAAATTTTCCCCAAACACTTACAACTTGAGAACAATAAACTTGAGCGAACCTTTACAGCCCATCAGTTGCCCGGTACGTTGTTGCCTGGATTTGTTTGTGAGCTTTATGGTTTGTGTAAGCGAGTACTTATTTGTGTTAAGCCATTGGCTCCTGAACCTGCTTCTTCGCAGATGGGTAAGTACGTGCGTTTACTTAAAATCATCTTGTTGACTGACCAGTCTAAAGGGTCGCATCACTAAAGATTAGATAAAGCTTAAGCGTGGTATGGCTGAGGCTACTTATCAAGGGTTGATAACAGGTAGTACTCGTCTGTTTGAGTTAAAAATCAACATAACTATACAAGCAAACAATCACGAATAACTCAAAGTAAAAACCAAGAAACTCAGAGATACGTTGCAATCTCGGTTTATACGTTTGGACTACCCAGCATATTTTCAGTTTGAATTAGCCCTTGGCGTAACTGGTTTTGCCAAATCTGCTTTAGCAATGTGCCACTATGCTTTGACCAGAAAATAACAGACCGAAGAAAACCAATTTTATACTTAAAATTTTAAATTCTTCTTAAAAAAAATTAACGTAATAGGGATATTGGGCGTAGTTCTTTTATATCACTTTTTAATGATAAAAGTAAACAATCAAACGATATCCGACTATTGGCATTATCCTTTGTGCTGATAAAAATGAGGGTATCGTTGGATACACGGTATTTACCGACAATAAGGTGTGCGTCTATTCCAAAAGGCACGTCGTGTCGGTCAAAGAAGAGCAAATTAACGCGTGGATTAACGAGTGTAAACAGATGTTGGAAAGTGAGCGCATGGAGACAATGAATATGACAAAATCATCCCAAATCATGGAGATACTGGAGCGAGAAACAGGCGGCAAGAGCTATAAATCACATAAATATAACCTTGACGATTCGGAGCGTTCTGCTGTTGAGTATGGTGAAGCGGGCTCTTCCATGCAGTGGAAACGGCGAGGGGAAACAAAGGAATACAGAACATATGTATCGCTAGAGCATCTTAGCAAAGACGTTGGCAATTATCAACAACTGTTGACCTATTTTCTTGATGGTTCACGTCATGTTTACAAAGTTGATGATATGGGTTTTGAAAAGTCTGGCAACCGTATGGTTATCTACCCAATTATTGCAGGACAGATTGGTGTTGGGTGTTGTAAACGTGTAAATAAAAAACTTAAATGCGAAAAGTTTGAGAGAGAAATTGTCATAGCAATGCCTGACATTGCTCAATCAAGTAGCAAAAAGCAAGGGTTTCTGACCGCTACGGCACAAAAACTGAATGATAGAACACAGCTTACCAGAATAAGATCCAGTGGGTGGAAATTTTCAACGATACTTTCGTACGACTCTTCAAAAGATGCAAAGACGTATAATGACAAAGGTACAGCCCAGATTCAGGCCAGGATGATGACAAATGAACAAAAAATGGTTGCTGAGCTTGTTACTGAGAAAAAGCTTAATGACGAAAACTATCTCGTGAAAGACGGATCGTTGGAATACAAACCTAGTAAAGATATGCGCGCCAATACACGTGAGTATCAAAAATTTAAAAACAATTATGATTATGTAATCGGTGTTTCTAAACGGTTTAATCCCGAAGTATGTCTTATATTGGGTGATAAGCCAAATCCCGGATTTATAGCGGAATTGCCGCTTTACCATCGAACACCAGTTGCATACTTTACTAATCCTGAAATGTTAGGCGACATAGGCTTTGCTGTGTGGTATATTCGCATACGCGATAACTCGCGGACAAGAACACAATTTGATGGAATAATTAAGGTTGAAAAAATGCTTGTATCAAATGAGGAAGTTAACAACGGTATGAGTAGTGCCCTTGTTGATGAAATCTCTGCACATTTAATCAATGAACGCAATCCCGTCTGCTATGGTGCAGATATGCGATGGGCAAACCATTTGTACCCAGTGTATTTAACAGAACGATACATTAAATCACATTATCTAAGTAATGAAAGCTTTTTACATCTATTTTAGGAGGAACAAGAAATATCAACTTATAAAGGCAATAAACTTATTGGACGAATAATCGCCACTGAAAAAAACCCTACAACAATGGACAAATTCTGTTTTTGGACAGAACAAAACGAAAAACTAAACGCTTTTGACATCGTTAAAGTTAAACATCTCGATAATTCATACACATTTGGTGTGATTGAAAGCATCTCACACATTACAGACGCTACAAGTTTCCTTACCAATTTCATATCGAGCGACTTTGGCGATGTAAACATCACAGAACCCACATTCCGTGTTGGTATGAATTATGCTGAGGCAAAAGTGTCATTTAACAACAATAACCTCTACACGCCAGTACATAATAACGCAGAAGTATATCTTGCGACCGCGGATGAAATAGCCTCTGCACTTGGTCTCGCAAATGTGGAGAAACCTCTTGTCTGTGGCTCGTTGAAGATGTATGAAGGAACACAGGACGAAATCACATTACCCGTTCACCTTAACTCCAAATTCCTGTTTGGACCCGAAGGGGCACATCTCAACATATCAGGCATATCAGGACTTGCGACCAAAACATCATATGCAATGTTTCTTATGAAAGCAATACAAGATCAACATCTGCAACATTCCGAAACAACAGATGAGACTGTTGCTTTCGTGATTTTCAACGTTAAAGGTAAAGATTTATTGGCGATAGATAAATCAAACGACTTTGCTGGTCAACAGGATTTACGTGAAAAAACTTTTAAAGAATATCAAGAGATGGGGTTAACTACTAAGCCGTTTGGAAAAGTACATTATTTTATACCATTTACAGAACCAACTTCATCTAACAGGAGCACATATCTCGACCAAACCGATATTGCTACGTACATTCAAGCAAATAAATTGAAAAAATACAAGTATATCTACGAAGATGACAAGGAGAGCATTGAAATGATGTTCGCCAATACGGATGATCCTCAACAGACAATGGAATCTATTATCAGCAAAATCATAGATGATGATGACCCTGACTTCAAGGATCTTACAACATGGGATCAATGCAGGGAAATAGTTTCTGAGAAATCTAAAAAAGGTTCAAGTGGGAAAGGCGGAGATATTTCTGTATTAAGTTGGCGCAAGTTTAAGCGTATATTTCGTAAAGCTATTCGAGATGACATGTTTGCAAGTAGGGTAGAAAGTCAGAACGCCGAATGTAGGTTAGGTGATGCACTTAAAATGATTAAACCAAATGAGGCTTACGTGATTGATATTGCCAAATTACCTGATGATAAACAGGCATTTGTGTTCGGTGATACCATGCGAACATTGTACAATCTAAAACTTGGTGAATATGACGGAGAGACAGGTGTTGAACCCCCGTCAAGGCTGGTTATTTTTATTGATGAGCTAAATAAATACGCCTCAAAAGATGCACCTAAAGGTTCGCCGATACTACGAGAGATATTAGAAGTTACAGAACGTGGACGCTCACTTGGTATAGTATTGTTCGCGGCAGAACAATTCCGATCAAATATCAATGCCCGTGTGACAGGCAACTGCGCAACACATGTATATGGAAGAACGAATTCAATTGAAACCTCTGAACGTGACTACAAAAGTTTACCTGTGACGTATAAAAATATGCTTACACGATTAGAACAAGGCGAATATCTTATACAAAACCCGATATTCCGTTCATTGTTAAAAATTCATTTTCCATATCCTATATATAAGCAATTCAAGAGCTAAACTGATGATCAATATGCAGGATAATGTTACTGTCGGCGTAAACATACTCGAAACACTCACAACGGCTATGTATAAGGATCCACTGGTTATTTTTCGTGAGTATATTCAAAATGCGTGTGATCAAATAGATGAAGCTGTTAAAAATGGTTTGCTTGCTTCGAACGAAGGACAGGTAGAACTATGGATCGACGATGAACAGCATTTAGTCAGCATCGAAGATAACGCGACAGGAATACCTGCAAAATCATTTAGACAGACATTGTACAGTATTGGCGAATCAGCTAAAACTCTTGGCGAAACTAAGGGCTTCCGTGGAATAGGACATTGGTGCGGGTTAGCATATTGTGAAACACTTATGTTTGTGTCTAAAGCGAAGGGTGAGGATATTGAATCAATTATGACTTGTGATGGAATGACACTGCGTCAGATGATGACAGAACATAACTTGGATAAAGTTTCTTATACCCTTGACGAAGTAATGGCTAAAACGGTTACGTTTAGCACGAAAAAAGCTAATGATAAAGATAACCACTATTTTAAAGTGCGTTTAATCGGCATTAATGAAGATCATAAAAAACTTTACACTTTACAGGATGTTAAAGATTACTTATCTTTTGTTGCTCCAGTAGGTTATGCGGCAGAATTTCGGTTTAGAAGCACCATTCACGATTATGCGAAATCTATTAATCAACCAATACAAGAATACAAGATTTCTGTCGGAGTGGAGGGTAAAACCTGTGAACATGTATCCAAGAAATATACTAAATCATTCACAACTCATAGCAGAGGTGACGATGAAATTACTGATGTTGCTTTCCAAAATTTTAAGGACGATAAAGGCAACCTTATAGCTTGGCTTTGGTTTGGTCTTTGTGATTTTAAGGCTCAGATATTAAAAGAAAATCAGATGCGCGGTATTCGATTGCGCACGCAAAACATCCAAATTGGCAATGATGATGCACTTCAAAAACTGTTTAAGGAAGATAGGGGGCAATATTATTTTGTTGGCGAATTATTTGCAATTGCAAAAGATCTTATTCCCAATGCCCAACGTGATTATTTTAACGCAAATGAAGCTCGTTCACGATTTGAACAATTAGTAACTAATTTCTTCAATGAAGATCTTAGCGCTATCTACAAAGAAGGCTCTAAGATAAACAGTAAATATAAAAAAATTGAAAGCGCGGGATCATTGGAAGCTAAGTTGTATAGTGATATGTCTTCTGGCAAAACTGTATCTGAAGAAGAACATAAAAGATTGAAACAGATCAAAAAAGAGGCTAAAAATGCTCAATCTGAATTAGACAAAATTCGTGCGAGAAACGTTACAAAACTTGATAGCAACCAAGTCAAAAAAGTTGATAATATTGTAAAAAAGATTATCGATAATAATGAAAAGAAGCGAGCTAACCAGCCTCTACAAATAGTTGTTTCTAATATAGTGTCTGTGGACGAAAAAAACACGCCAGAAACAAGTCTATCTAGAGTTGCTGTTCCCACAACCACAGCACAGAACGATACAAGTGAAAAACTCGTGCCGGTGAGTCGGATATGCAGAATTATTCGTGAACTAGCTGAATCCTCTACTGCTGAAGCTATTATAGCTAAGATAGAGGAGGAGCTACTTTAGTGCAACGAAAAGTTCTCCTTTTGGAGCCCGATTACAAAAGTAAGTATCCTCCAATGGGGCTAATGAAACTTGCAACATACTTTCGTAATCGCGGGGATGAAGTTCGTTTTTTTAAAGGCGATCTACGCGACCTAGCCGTTGAATTATCTTTTGAAGAATTTTGGACAACTATTCATGATAATTCGCTTGGTGAATACACCGAGCAGATGCGTTCGTATATCAAGACGGGTAAAGTTGTACAGTTGCAGGATATACCACGTTTTACGTTGGGACGGGAACTTCGTGCCGCAAGAGCAAAGTATATTGCAGGTGATTATCCAAAGTTTGATATTGTTGGGGTAACATCTCTGTTCACTTTCTGTTGGAAAGAAACTATTAACACAGTCAATATGGCAAAGAAATTTGTAGCGGATAACGGTAGAATACTTGTCGGTGGTATTGCATCAACAATTTTGCCGAAAGAATTTGAAGAAGCGACAAGGGTCAAACCATATATCAACGATCGAGGTGGCGCGTTACTTGACCGACCAGGGCAAATAGATTCAGACAGTGATGTAATTATTGATGAACTTCCACTTGATTACTCGATTCTTGATGAAATTGAGTATAAATATCCTGCAAGCAATGCATACTTTAGTTATATGACGCGAGGTTGTGTTAATCGTTGTTCTTTTTGTGCCGTACCACGTCTTGAACCAGGTAACCCTTGTCTATTCATCAGTATCAAGGATCAGATTGAAAAAACTGAGCAAAAATTTGGTGCACAGAAAGACCTGTTGCTTCTTGATAATAATGTCTTTGCGTCAAGTTCGTTCGATAAAATTATTGACGAGATAAAAACGTTAGGATTTAGAAAAGGGACGTTTTTTACTCCATCAAATGAATATGCGATTGCAATTGCAAATATTCGTGATGGATATAATGTTAGAACTTATGTACGGAAAGTTGTTAAATTATATGATCTAGTAGTTCCTAAACTCTCTGAATCATTGCAAGGCGAGTTTTATAATGCTCGTGAAACTTTGGGGTTGTTATATGCAGACACAGCAAACGCTACTGCTGTTCTAGAATTTGACAAAAATTTCGCGCCGTTGTACGAAAAATATGTCCATTTAAAACTACGTGCACGCCGTGGTCAAGTCCGACATATCGATTTTAATCAAGGAGTGGATGCTCGACTGATGACTGAGGAAAAAATGAAAAAACTCGCAGAAGTGAATATACGTCCATTACGTATTGCTTTCGACTGCTGGGGCATTGATCCACAAAAGCCAAGCTGTCGCCCAATGCACGCGATTTATGAGGACGCCGTCAGACTTGCTACTAAACACGGATTACGTGACCTTTCGAATTATCTATTGTATAATACTGATAATGATACACCCGATGAGCTATATCTCCGGTTGCAGTTGAGCGTAAATCTTTGTGAAGAACTCCAAATAAGCATTTATTCGTTTCCTATGAAATACCACCCTATTGATGTCCCGCAATATTTTGATAACCGTTACTTCATAGGCAGGTCATGGAACCGAAAATACATTCGGGCTATACAAGCTGTGCTAAACTCTACTAACGGAAAGATTGGACGTGGAAAAAGTTTCTTTGAAGCAGCGTTTGGAAAAGATCTCACACAATTTCACGAGATTCTCAGGATGCCAGAGACGTTTATCATTGAACGTTATAAATATGACAACAAAGCGTATGAAACCTATTTAGCAAACAGTGAAACAAAAAAACTGAACGCGGATGGCAAAGGGCAATGCGGTAACAAGACTAATGAATGGCGTAAAAAGTACAATGCTCTAAGTCCGAAACAAAAGAAACAAGCAGAACCAATAATATTTAGCAACATTTTTACTGATGAAATAATTAATAATGTTGACCCAGTCGTCCGTGAAGTCCTACAATATTATCGCATAAAAAGATGCCGGGAAACCTCAGACACTACTATCAAGTATTGAATTGTTACCAACTCAGATACACTTTTTATTAGCAACTATTAACAATAAGTTTTGAATGAACAAAGAAGTTAGTTACATCATTAAACACTTGTTATAATATAGTCATACCCCAAAATAGTGACTCAAGCAGATTATTTTGCATATGGTTTCATAACTGACTAAATAATCATTAAGTTAAGCAGTTCAAGAAAATAGTTGCAAACAAATCAAGTCACAGATAGAAATACGTGTCAGTAAGAAACCAACTTTAGTGAGAAAAACTTTGGCACTTTTTAAGAGCTCAGGCTTTTTATTGGTATGATTGTCTTGTTTGATCTGTGATTACGATTGAAAATATTGTGTTGACTGGCTCGTCTAGTGAAGGTGTTGACCTAAAAGTTGCAAGTTAAAAACTTGTTAGTTCAAGGTGTAATTGGCAGATTCCCTGGCTTATCATTTAAGTTGAAATCGGCTTCGGCTACGTTTTTGCTTTTTCGAACTGGTCGGTTTGTTTGTACGGGTACAAAAACTAAAGCCAAAGCAGAACCGGCTACAACTGCTTTTCTGAGTCTGCATCCGCCCCAACATACCTCGCCAATCATTCAACACCTATAATATCAGTCCCTGAATCTTTAATCGACGGTTCAAACCGAAAAGTAAATCAAAATAAACGCCGAAATTAATCTCGATTTAAATCAGTCTAATAGCTAAAATAGGCATAAAATGAACTTTAGATGGGAGAGGTGTTTTGGTGCCGAGTGCAGGGTTTGAACACGGGGCTGTTAGTCATATCTCCAACAGTTCCTCATTTTTTAAGACTAAACATGGATACTGAGAAAAGTTTGTTTTGGTGACTATCAGGTTAACCAAGTTTTTAAGTTCTATTTTATCCCGATATGCTTGTCATGCTGATATATTTTGAACATGCTTGAATATGTGCACATACTGGTAAATTCTAAATTTTGGGACAAAGTGGTTACTCTTGTGTGTATTGTCATGGCACGATTTAATAATTCCAGTTTTATATAATAAAATTCAAGTGGGTGTAATATGGGCGAAGATTTCCGAGAGCAAATTGAGAAAAGGTTGTCTGGTTTTTCGCGTGAGGATGTTTGTTTTTTTGCTTGGTTGTGTGCTGTGCGTGCTTTGCCCTTTCTGGCTCTGAGGGGAAACTTTGATCATTGGAAACACACTAAAAATGGGGATCAAAGACAGAAACACCTATTTGCTGTATTAAAAGCAATAGATGCCGTCGCCCGAGCCACCCGAGCTGACTCCTACAGTGCTGACGATGCCCACTACGCCGCCAACGACGCAGCCTACGCTGTCCGAACCGCTGACACTGCCGACAACGCCCGAGCCGAAGCCGCCGACGACGCCGTCTACTACGTCGCCCGAGCCGCCGCCACCGCCGCCGATGTCGCCGTCGTTGTCACCCGAGCCGAAGCCACCGCCTACTACGTCGCCCGAGCCGCCGCCACCGCCGCCGATGTCGCCGTCGTTGTCACCCGAGCCGCCTACGCCCGAGCCGACGACGACACCGAGTATACAATCAACTTAAGGTCTATGTTGCTTGAGGATTTAGAAATTATAAAAATTAATAAGGGCAAATTCCAAAACGATACAACGCTATATGGCTCGATATGGGTTAATTTTCAAAGTGCTTTACGTGAGTTAGGTTGTGAGTATTGGGGTGAGTGGTATGAGGGTGTTTTTGCTAAGGGGTTTATACTTGATGATGAGGCACGAGATGAGATTAAGCTTCGTCTTAGTGTACCTGGTGAGATTATGGAGCGGGGGGCATCTGATGTTGCTCGTTATGTTTTGGAGTTAAAAGAGAAGGGTGTTGAGCGGCTTAATGAGGCACGGATTATTATTTTGGGGAATAAAGGTTCAGGTAAAACTTCTCTTGCACGGCGTTTGGAAAATCCCCTGGCACAAATGCCCAAAGTTGATGAGAGTACAGAGGGAGTGGATGTCATCGACTGGGTTATTCCTGTTGACTCCAAACAGTCTAACAGTAAGTTAAATGTTCATATTTGGGATTTTGCTGGACACGTTATTACTCATTCGGCTCACCGGTGTTTTATGTCTGCACGTTGTTTGTATATATTGTTGATCAATGGTCGAACTGAGGGAGATAATCGTATTGAATATTGGCTGGAGCAGATTCATAATTACGGCGGAAATTCCCCAGTGTTGGTTCTGGTCAACAGATATGACCAGCATCCGGTAAATATTGCAGAAAATACGTTGAAAAAAGAGTTTCCAACTATTACAGGGTTTCATCAGGTGAATATAAATGCGGGTGGTGAATCGTTGGAAGCTTTTCGCCAAACCGTTATGAACCATTTACGTGATAATCCTCTTTGGAAAGACCAACAAATATCCACCCCTATATACAAGGTCAAGGAGGTACTTCGACAAAAGTTTGCCCACGGCGATAATTTTATTGAACAAAAAGAATTTAATGAGATTGCCAAAAACAATGATATAAAGCCAGAAGAGCACGAGCAATTGTTGAAGGATCTTCACGACTTGGGCATCTGTTTATGGTATAATGATGCAGACATAAGTGAATTCAACGAGATGGTACTAAATCCCAGCTGGATCAGCCATGGAATCTATCGGTTAATCAACTGGGGGTCAAACAAAGGAACATATAAACTTTCTACCGTGAATTTTTGCGAAATATTTACAGGAGCAGATGCTACCCAGTATCCCCAAAAAAAAGCTGGTTTTCTGTTCAGATTGATGAGAAGATACCAATTGGCTTTTTTCAAAAATCCGGATGAGATATTTGTGCCACTCCTGTTTCCAGATGACCGCCCAGAGTCCTCACAGCTTCCTGTATTTAATTTTGGAGAGCGCCTACGGATGGAATACTGTGCAAATCAATCGTTGCCACCCTATACGGTGGCACGGGTAGCAGTGGTACATTCAAAGGAGTTAGATAAAAATTACTCATGGAGATTTGGCGCGTTACTTCATTTTGGAGATATTGATGCACTTGTAGAAGAGAATGAACGCGCACGTTCTGTAACCATATATGTTAAAGGTAAAGATTCAGAACAGACGATGTGTCTGTCTAAACTTCGGGATACACTGGATAGCATTTTTGATGATTATAAAAGTAGCCGTCCAGAACAGAAGTACGAGGTACTTCTCCCGCCTGACTTGGCAAGTGATCCTAAGATCAAAGAATCGTTGAGCCATACTGATTCAAATAAATTACTACAGTCTGGAGATCACATCATAGGCACTTTCCAAAGAAATCAATACATGTTTATTGAGACTATTGGCAAATCATTTAGCTTTAAAACGACAATGGATGGATACAACCTGCATAATCAACAATCAAATGAAGTCATATTTGTGACTACCACCAATATAGGCAATGTATCCGGCTATAATCACACTATTAATGTTCAACAGGGCGTCGTAAATACGTTTAATAAACATCAAAATATCGAGTTCAGGAATTGTTTGATTCCATTTCAAGAAGAACTGAATGCTCTTGCTCGGAATTTTCGTAACTTATCCACTCCGGAAGATATGGAAATCGCAGATGAATTGGAGGGTGTGGTGTCTGATTTAGATGAAATATTAAAAGAGACGCCGGCAAATGCCACACCAAGTTCTCCAGAGATGGATGAAGTTAGGCGGTCAGTGCAGAAAAAAGGGCGGCTCAAATGGTTGAAAAATCTTTATGATGATCTGCGCGATGAGAATTCTGAGCTGTATAAAAAAACTATGGGTCTTCGAAAGGGTGTCAAGACGCTCCAAACAATTGGGGATCGCTATAACGATGTAGCGCAGTGGTTATGTCTCCCACAAATTCCAAGGCCACTTCTGGGATCAAATAGAAAAACGGGCAACGATCAATAAGCTAGATTAACGGAGTTCTGTATAGAACACTAGGTTGCGGTTATAACGTCAACAGTTTATTTCTTTTTTGAGTTGGCTAACGTTTTATAATTTTGTTTTTTGTTCACACTCTTTGTTTCGTAAAAGAAAGTAATCTTTCGCATGTTTGTCCAAAGCCACAAATTCCTTCGCAGGCAGTTCCCAAAAGGATGGAGTGGTGCCGAGGGCAGGGTTTGAACATGCGACAACTCGGTCTTCAGCCGAGCGCTCTCCCAGGCTGAGCTACCTCGGCACGTTTTTCCATGCCTTTTCTTTACCTCAGCACATTTGAT
>Ga0123356_10005519_pt1 | contig 12868 bp, 12 predicted proteins | sample TergutEmb28metaG_2_FD_92546 | JGI IMG/M metagenome (GOLD analysis project Ga0123356, IMG submission 92546) | Embiratermes neotenicus P3 segment gut microbial communities from Petit-Saut dam, French Guiana - Emb289 P3 | ecosystem: Host-associated > Arthropoda: Insects > Digestive system > Gut ... | reverse complement strand
TCCGAGGGCCCGCGCCGCGTGCAGCTTGGCCACCGTTGCGTCACCACCTGCGTTCTTGCTCACCAGGACCTCAATCCGGTGCTCGTTCAGCAGCAGGTATTCGCCCGCCTCATCGAATGGGCCGCGTGCCGTCACGACACAGGCATCGGGCGGCAGGATGTCAGGGTGGGGCGGGTCGACCGAGCGTATGACGTAATGGTGCCACGGAGCCGTGGCGAACGGGCCGAGCTCCCCCCGGCCGACGGTCAGCAGGACGCGGCTGGGCACGGCACCGAGTGCCTGGGCGGCCTCCGCGATTGTCGCGACCAAAGTCCAGCGATCGCCTTGAATCGGATGCCACTCCGGCCGAAGCAGCGTCAGCAGTTGTGTGCCCGTGGCGCTGGCGGCCGCCACTGCATTTCCGCTGATCTGGATGGCGAACGGGTGCGTGGCATCGATCACGGCATCGATCCGCTCGCGTGTGAGATATTCTGCCAGTCCCTCGGCACCGCCAAACCCGCCAAGACGCACGGGCAGCGGCTGCGCCGCCGGGTAGCGGGTCCGTCCGGCCAGCGACATGACCGCCTGGAATCGCTCATCCGGGGCCAAGGTGCGGCCGAGGCCGATTGCTTCAGCGGTGCCGCCCAAAATCAGCAACCTCATAATCCGATCCCGTCCGCCTATGGCGCATAGTGAACCACGGAAATGGCTGGCCATCCTGGGAATGGGCGAGGATGGTGTCGAGGGGCTGACATACGGAGCCCGCACCGCCATTGAGCAAGCAGCCCTGGTGATTGGCGGCGACCGGCACCTCGCGCTCGCAGCGGAGCTGATCCGCGGGGACCGTTTGTCCTGGCCCAGCCCACTCACCGACGCTTTTCCAATGATCCGCGCCCGTCGCGGGCAAAAGGTCGCCGTCCTGGCCTCGGGTGACCCATACTGCTATGGCGTCGCGGCCGCGCTGGCGGCGCTGGTGCCGGCCGAAGAGACCATCTGCATACCATCGCCCTCGGCATTCTCGCTCGCCCGCGCCCGCCTGGGCTGGGCCGCGCAAGATGTCAGCACGCTGTCGGCCTGTGGGCGTCCACTCGAAGCGGTGCTGCCGCTGCTGCAGCCTGGGCGGCGCATCCTGGTGTTGTCCGCCGACGCAGGGACACCGGCAGCGCTGTGCGGACTGCTGTGCCGCTTTGGCTTCGGCCCCTCAATGGTGCACGTGATGGAGGCGCTCGGGGGTCCGCGCGAGCGCGTGCGCTCCGCCGTGGCCTTCGATCGGTTGCCGCCCGATGTTGACCCGCTCAATCTGCTCGGCATTGAGGTTGTGGCGTCACCTGACGCCCGCGTCATCCCCCGATCCTCAGGGCTGCCCGACGCCTTTTTTGAGCACGACGGTCAGATCACGAAGCAGGAGATCCGTGCCCTCACCCTTGCCGCGCTGGCGCCACGTGCGGGAGGCCTGTTGTGGGATATCGGGTGTGGGTCCGGATCGGTTGCAATCGAGTGGGCGCTGGCGCATCCGGCGAACCGCTCCATCGGCATTGAGCGGCGGCCCGACCGGGCCGACCGCGCACGATGCAACGCGCTCGCCCTGGGCGTGCCATTGGTGCGGATCGTTTGCGGCGCGGCACCAACAGCTTTGGCGGGACTGTCGCAACCGGACGCGGTGTTCCTGGGTGGTAGTCTGCAGCACTCGGGATTGCTAGACGTCGCCTGGGCCAGCTTGCGGGCTGGGGGACGCATGGTGGCCAACGCTGTGACAGTGGAGAGCCAGGCGGAACTGTTTGCGGCCCACCAGGTGCATGGCGGGGCGCTCACCCGCTTGTCAGTCGAGCGGCTCGACGCATTGGGTGCTCACCGCGTCTTCCGCCCCGCCATGGCGATCGTGCAGTGGGCGGCGACAAAGCCTTGACCCGTTCATTGATCGCTGGGGTTGGCTGCCGCCGCCACTCTTCGGCCGAGGCAATACTCGCTGTTCTCGATCGTGCCTGTCGGGCAGCCGGCGACCGGGCGACGGCCTTGGCAGCACCAGCGGTCAAAGCCGATGAGCCGGGCCTGCGCCTTGCCGCAGAACAGCTTGGACTGCCGCTCATTCTCGTTGACACGGGTGCGCTTGCCGCGGCGCAGGCGCGTTGCGTGACGCGATCCGCCCGGGCACTCCAGGCAACGGGCTTCAGTTCGGTGGCGGAGGGCAGCGCGTTGGCAGCGGCCGGAACGGGTGGCCGGCTGATCCTGCCGCGCATCGAGGGCGACGGCGTCACCTGCGCGCTGGCGGAGACTACGGCGCCATGACAGTCCATTTCATCGGTGCCGGACCCGGGGCTGCCGATCTGATCACCCTGCGCGGCCGCGATCTTCTGGCACAGTGCCCGGTCTGTCTCTATGCTGGCTCGCTGGTGCCGCCGGAACTGCTGACCCACTGTCCGCCGGGTGCACGCATCGTCGACACGGCGGCGCTCACCCTCGACGCGATCGAAGCCGAGTACGTTGCCGCGCACACCGCCGGTGAAGACGTCGCCCGCCTGCACTCGGGCGATTTATCCATTTATAGCGCGATTGCCGAGCAGATTCGGCGTCTGGAGCGCCTGGGCATTCATTACACGCTGACGCCGGGAGTGCCGGCATTTGCCGCAGCGGCCGCGGCGCTCGGGCGGGAGCTGACGGTGCCCGAGATGGCGCAGAGTGTGGTGCTGACCCGCGTCTCCGGCCGCGCCTCGGCGATGCCGCCACGCGAAACCCTGGGAGCGTTTGCCGCCACAGGCGCGACGCTGGCCCTGCACCTTGCAATCCACGCGCTCGATCGGATCGTCGCTGAGCTGCTGCCACATTACGGGGCAGACTGTCCGGTGGCCGTTGTCGTCCGCGCCACCTGGCCGGATGAGCGCATCCTCCACGGTACCATCGGCACGATTACTGCCAGCGTCGCCCAATCCCCCGTAGAGCGGACCGCCATCCTGCTCGTTGGCTGGGCGCTCGCGGCCGAGGGGTTTCGCGACAGCGCGCTCTACGACCCGGCATATCGGCGCCGGTTCCGGGGCGAACCATTGCCATGATGTCCGCCGCCGCGCTCGAGGGGCTGCTGCGCAGCATGCCGACATTTCATCCCGGCCAGGTCTGGCTCGCGGGCGCTGGTCCAGGTGACCCGGCGCTGCTCACTCTCTATGCGTTGGCAGGCCTCGCTCAGGCCGACGTCGTCGTCCATGATGCACTGGTTGATGAGCACACCCTCAATCTGGCGCGGCCCGAGGCGCGCCGTGTCTTCGCGGGCAAGCGCAGCGGTCAGCCATCAGCCCATCAGGCGGAAATCAGTGCACAGCTTATAAAATTCGCCGATGCGGGCGCACGTGTGCTGCGGTTGAAGGGGGGCGATCCGTACGTCTTTGGGCGCGGTGCCGAAGAGGTACTGGCGCTTGCACAACATGGCGTTCCGTTCCGGGTGATTCCCGGGATCACGGCTGGTCTCGCCGGCCTGACCATGGCGCTGGTACCCGCGACCGAGCGCGGTGTGAACAAGGCGATCGTTCTGGCAACCGGTCATGGCGGGATCGACGCGGACGGCGTGGACAGCCTGGATTGGGTTGCCCTGGCGCGGCTCGGTCAGCCGATCGTCTTTTACATGGCGATGGCCCGGATACGAGATATTGCCGGCGCTCTGCTTGCAGCCGGATTGCCGGGGAACACCGCGGCAGCAGTGGTTGCGTCGGCGACGCTTCCGGAGCAGCGCGTACTGGTCAGCTCGCTCGCACAGCTGGCCGACGAAATTGCCCGTCGCGGTATCGGGACACCGGCCATCGTCGTCATCGGCGAAACTGTCCGGATGCGAGCACGGTTACTCGCCCTGCTACCACAGCTGGCGGAGGAGTGCCTGGCATTACGGCAGTTCTGATGATCGCAGCGCCGCACTCCGGCGCGGGCAAGACGACGGTGACACTCGCTGTGCTCGCGGCGTTGCGCCGGCGCGGCGTGGCCGTGCGGTCGATGAAGTCAGGACCCGACTACATCGATGCCGCATACCATGCCATCGTGACCGGTGCGCCTTGCGTCAATCTCGACAGTTGGGCCATGGACCCGCAGCAGCTCGACGCCATCCTCGCGGACGCTTCCCAGGCCGCCGAGATGTTGGTGATCGAATCGGCCATGGGGCTGTTCGATGGCGTCACGGGCGAAGCGGGCCGCACGGGCGCGCCGGCCGATCTAGCCGCCCGCTACCGCATCCCTGTGGTACTCGTGCTGGACGTTTCCGGCCAGGCGCAAAGTGCTGCCGCAATTGCCCGCGGCTTTATGCTGCACCATCCGAAGGTGACCATGGCGGGCGTTGTGCTGAACAAGGTGGGCAGCGACCGACATCGCGACACCGTAGCTGCCGCGATGGCCGCGCTGCCGTTGCGAGTGTTCGGGAGCCTGCCGCGCGACGCCGCTGTAAGCCTCCCTGAACGCCATCTTGGGTTGGTTCAAGCCAGCGAGCATGCCGACCTGGGACGCGTGGTCTCCCGTCTGGCCGACCTAGGCGAACGGGTGCTCGATCTGAACGCGATTCTGGACGCTGCCGGGCCAATGGAGGTTCAACCACTTGCGCTACGGGGCCTGCCACCGCCAGGCCGTCGGATCGCCCTAGCCCGGGACGCCGCGTTCAGCTTCGTCTATGCTCATGTCCTCGCGGGATGGCGCGCGGCCGGCGCGCAGGTCGTGACATTCTCGCCGCTCGCCGATGAGGCCCCGCCCGACGCGTGCGACGCTTGCTGGCTTCCCGGCGGCTACCCGGAACTACACGCGGCGCGTCTCGCTGCAGCTACCCGGTTTCGCGAGGCTATGCGGCGGTTCGCGGAGCACCGGCCTGTCCACGGCGAATGTGGCGGGTACATGGTGCTCGGCGCCACGCTTGAGGATGCGACCGGGTCGGCGCACAGCATGCTGGGATTGCTCGGGCATTCCACGAGCTTTGCACGCCGACGGTTGCAGCTCGGTTATCGCGAGGCCCGGCTGCTGACTGACGGAGCGATCGGCCCAGCAGGGAGCGTGTTGCGCGGCCACGAGTTCCATTATGCCTCGCTCACCGAGCCCGGCACCGACCAGGCTTTCGCACGACTGTCTGACGCCGCCGGGCGGGATCTCGGCCCGGCAGGAGGGCAGCGGGGTTATGTCAGCGGCTCGTTCTTCCATGCCATCGCGCCCGTACTCGGCCGGGCGGCGTGCCAATGACCCATTTCCGCGATCTGGCCGACCTTCGCGATCTCTGCCGGGCGCTGCCCGATGGCGACGATCATGCCTCCGCCGCGGCACGCGCACGCCAGACCAGTTTGACGAAACCGCCCGGCAGCCTCGGCAGGCTGGAGGAGCTCGCGGTGTGGCTGGCGCGCTGGCAACGCCGTGCAATCCCAAGCCTGGGGTCGGTGGAAATACTTGTCTTCGCGGGCAACCACGGTGTCGTGGCACGCGGCGTTTCCGCCTACCCCGCCGAGGTGACCGCGCAGATGGTTGCGAACTTTGCGGCTGGCGGCGCCGCCATCAATCAATTGGCGGCCACGGTGGGGGCAAAGCTGCGCGTGGTTGCGCTCGATCTGGCAGTGCCCACGTGCGACATGACCGAGGCACCGGCGCTGAACGAGGCTGACTTCCTGGCTGCGGTTGAGACCGGCTTCGCCTCGATTGCCGCGGGCACGGACCTACTGGCTCTGGGCGAAATGGGTATAGGCAATACCACCGCCGCCGCAGCGCTTACGGCCGCGTTGTTTGGCGGCGGCGGCCGACGCTGGGTCGGTCGTGGCACGGGGGTTGATGAGGCCGGCCTGTTACGCAAGCAAGCAGCGATCGATGCGGCGCTATCTCGCCACGCGCCCTTGCTTCATGATCCACTACTGGCGGCGATGGCGCTTGGTGGGCGGGAATTGGCGGCGATCCTGGGTGCGGTGCTGGCGGCTCGCCTGCAATCGACGCCGGTGTTGCTGGACGGCTTCGTCTGCACCGCCGCGGCCGCGCCGTTGAGACGCATCGAAACGCGTGCGCTCGAGCATGCCCGCATAGCTCATCGCTCGGCGGAAGCGGGGCATACTGCCCTCACCGTCGCACTAGGACAGGAACCCATCCTCGACCTTGCGATGCGGCTTGGTGAGGCGTCGGGAGCGGCGGTGGCCATCGGGATCCTTCGCGCCGCCGTCGCTTGCCATGCTGGTATGGCCACGTTCGCTGAAGCCGGCGTTCACGATCGCGCGTGACGTGTCGCCACGTTCCGAGCTCGCAGCCGCTTTTATCTTGCTGACGCGGGTCAGGCTCCCTTCGACCACGGCCGAGGCGGTACCCATCGCCCGCTGTGTATGGGCTCTTCCAATAGTTGGCGCTGTGGCCGGTGCGCTAGGCGCCGCCACCTATTACGCCTGTTCGCTGACGGGCATCCCTTCCGCCGTCAGTGCCGTCTGGAGCCTCGCTGTCATGGTGCTGTTTACCGGCGCGCTCCATGAGGACGGCCTCGCCGATACCGCAGATGGCCTGGGCGGTGGACGATCACGCGAGCGCAAACTCGAAATCATGCGTGACAGCCGGATTGGCAATTTCGGCGCGATTGCCCTCGTACTGTCGTTGGCTGCGCGCGGCACGGCCATAGCTGTGCTGGTCCACCCGCTTCGCGTGTCGATCACCCTGACCGTCGCGGGCGCACTGGGGCGCGCCGCGATCATCGTGCTCATGCTGATCCTGGCTCCGGCGCGCACGGATGGTCTCGCCGCCGGATTGCGCGAAGTTCGCGCGCCGCGCGCAATCATCGGCCTGGCAATTTCCGGCCTGCTGACGTTGCTGTTGCTGCCGATTGCCCTCGCTGTGTGCACAGTCGTGGGGGCACTTCTCGCGGCGCTGGTTGTCGCCTTCGTCGCGCATCGCCAGATTGGCGGCTATACGGGCGATGTACTCGGAGCGAGTTCAGTGGTCACGGAATGCGTTGTAAGTGGCCTGCTCGCCGGTGCGCTGCTCAACAGTTGATCTTGATCATCGCACCGAATGGTGGAGGCGAAATCATAAGGTCGGGTGTCGCGCCGCTCGCCAACGCACGCAAAATCTTTAGCGGCCCGCCATGAGTTATCACAGCGCAGTCGAGTCCCTCGACCGTGAGGGTCTTTAGGAGATCGCTCACACGAGCGAGCAGCGAGAGGCCAGATTCTCCAGTTGGGGGGGCGAATCCGACCGGCTCGTCTGCCCAGCGATCCAACAGGGACCGATCTATATCCGCCCAGCGCACTCCCTCCCATTGGCCGAAATTTAGTTCTTGCAGGCGATCGTCAACGCGCAGTTGCGCCTGCGCCTCCGTGGCTGCCATCCGTGCCGGTACGAGGCAACGCTTCGCGGGGCTACTCCACACCACCGCACTACGGTGCTGGCGGACAGCTTGCGCGATCCCAGCAACATCAGGCTCGGTACCCGCGCGGAGCGGCAAGTCCATTCGTCCGTAGCAGACCCCTTTTTCGATATCGGGCACAGGATGACGAATCAGCAGAAGCTCCATTGGTCGATCATTCACATCAGTATCTGCTGAACTTGCCCAATGGCGGCTGAACAACATCGACGGCTCGCCGCGCCGCGCGCATGTCCCATACCTTGCATCCGAGCAATAGTTTGCCTGTTTGCGCGTTTCAACAGGCATGCAGCGTGCAAGAACACCACGCCTACGCGATTTTCCGACGAGCCGCTTTCGGGCGTTGCCATCCGAAGCCAACATTCGCATGGGACGGCAGCAATCTCCTGGCGCCGTCTCGATCTATGCCGTCGTCCAGGACGAAGTTGGACGAGCCCCGGTGCGGCCTTTCAACCACGCGCGCTCGGTCAAAGCACCGAAAATAAGTCCAAGCGTTGTCCACATGACCAGCTGCATGCCGAACGACGCGACACGGAAGCGCCAGAGAACCACCGCAGGAAACGCCTGAGGTACTTCGTTGATAGCGGGCAAAATGCTCCCCAACACAATCATCGCCACGAGATAAAACGCGATCGCGGTGAGGGTAGCCGTCCATTCTCCGTAGCGAGCGGCGAGACGCTTTCGCAACGTAGACGCAAGGACTATAGCGGCGACCGAAAGGCCCAGCATCGAAAAGTACAGAGCGGTGCGGATGCCGATCGTGTCCGGGTCGCCAACCGAAGGAGGATTCGCTGGATATTTCAAGTTCGGTATTACATAGACCGAAACAAACCCGACCGTAGCTAGTAATGCCGAGGTTGCGCGCGGGCTGAGATCCACTGCACGCCGATGGGCGGAAGCGAACACCAATGCGAACAACCCCCCGAAGGCAGTGGAGTAGACCATGACGCCGGTGAACAGTCCCCATCCGGCCTGCACGGGGCGGCTCACCAGCTCCGGCATTTCCTCGACATGAATGCCTTTGGCCTCTTGGGCCTTTGCCTTGGCCTCGTCGAGAGCGGTCTCGAAGCTGATGGCGCGATCGACTTGCGGCTCACCAAAGAACTTGCCGAACGCGAAAACAAGTAAACCTGCGAGAAGCCCGACGAGCATTCCGCGAATCAAAAGGGCACGGACCATGGCGATGCGTCTTCGTCAGTGGCACGGGAACCCGAGCAAGTGACGCCCATCATGCACGAACTCGTGCACATACATGCCAGGGATGATCGACGTGGCACCTTCCTCCGCTCCAACGAAGTAGATCGCCAGCAGCGCTAAAGCCGCGAACACGGCCCACGGAAGGATTTCACGCCAGGGAATTGGCTTCGAGAGGCTACCCTGAACGGTTGTACTGTCGGACATTGCTATTCGCCCCTGGGGTTACGCGCCCCGTTGGTTGAACCAGTGCCGCGGTAGGGTCTGACTCCCAGCTGCATCACAGCCAGTTACAGTGGCGCGCCCGCGCCGGAGTCTCACCGGCTTCCACAACCGCAGCAATTTGGGGGTATATGCTGAACCCCAGGCTGTCAACCGGGTCGATCCCATGAGCATCATCCTCGCCTTGATCAGCAACGCCGCGACAAGTGCCACACGGCAAGACACCATCACTTGCGACGCGGAGATCGAGGGAGCCGAGTGCCGGATAGAGCTGCTCAACTCTGGTCAAGATCACCGACATGCGCGCTCAATAGTCGACGACCAGCGAGATTAAAGGATAGCAGAATGTTCTGCTGCGTGGATCTTGTAGCGAATTCCGGTACTCGGCGAATTTCGACAGGGTTCATCTGATGCCTGGTGGCGGGGGGAAATGATCCACGGCCCACTTGATCAAGGCGGCCGTACTCGGAATCTGCAGCTTGGCCTTGATTTGCGCCGCCGCATAGGCCGACGTGCGGTAGCTGAGGTTCAGCTCGTCCGCAACTTCGGCAAGGGTGCGGCCGCGCCCGAGCAAGCTCAGCACCTGCCGCTCACGCGGCGACAGGCCTCGCAGCGGATCGCAATCGAGACCCGCCTTCATCAACGCCATCTTTTCCGCCATGCCGGGGGTAAGGAAGACGCCGCCCTCCACGACCTGATCGATCGCCTGCAGAATGACATCAGGATCGTCGTTCTTGGTTATATACCCACGCGCGCCGGCCTTCAACGCGCGCGCGGCGATGGTCGGATCCTCGTACATGCTGAACACGATGATCTGTCTGTGAGGCTGTGCCGACATCAACGCTGTGAGCAAATCGAGACCGTTGGCGTCGGGCAACCTCAAATCGAGGATGATGAGATCAGGCGAGAAGCTAGTTGCCATATCCAGGCCGGCGGCGGCCGTGGTGGCCTCGGCGACTTCCACGCCCTGCTTGGCCTGCAATATCAGGCGACAGGCAGTGCGCACGATCGGATGGTCTTCAATCAAAAGGATCCGCACGCGCCATCTCCATCGCCTGTTGCTCGTGGCTGGGCACCGCGACTACGACGACAACGCCTGGGCGCGCGCTGCTGACGGACAGCGAGCCGCCCACCTGGCGAACGCGCTCGATCATGCCCAGCAAGCCAAAGCCATATTGGAGCGATTCCGGCAGGCCGTGCCCGTCGTCGCGGATCAGGAGCACGAGGCCGCCGGTTGGGTCGTGGGTGAGCCGCACCCCAATTGCCCTCGCTTCGGCGTGCCGCACCGCATTGGATATCGCCTCTTGCGCTGCCCGGTACAGCGCCAGCGCGACGTGTTCGTCCAGGCTGTCGAGGCGGGTCGGAATATCGAGCGACCACACGATATGCGGGCAACGGGCCTGCCATGACATCGTCAATTGCCGCAGTGCCTCTGACAGTCCCATCTGTTCCAGGACCAGCGGCCGAAGACGTGCCAGCATGCGGTAGTTGACGCGTTGTATGCTGTCGGTTAGTTCGGCGATGGACCGCACACGTGCGGAGATGTCGGTATCGTGCGGCACTGTCTTCATGATGCAGGCGGCCTCGGCGCGGATGCCGAACAGTACCGGTCCAATCTCGTCGTGGAGTTCCGCCGCAACTTCCTTTCTCTCTCTGTCCTGCATCGACAAGAGCCGGTCGATCAACAGGCGATTGTCCGCAATTACGCGTTCCAACGATGCAGCGAACAGGTTGAACTGACGGGCCACGCGCGCAAGCTCGGGGACAGGAATGTCCGCAATCGGCCGGTAGTCGCCGCGCTCAAGACGATCGAATCCGTCTGTCAATAGCTGCAATGGACGTAAGGATCGCCGCACGGTCAGCAAGAGGCCGCCCACAGTCGCCAAACACAGCCCCAAGAGCACAAGTGAAAACAGCTTCATCTCGCCGATGATTTCAGAGATCTCGTTGGTCGGGTTTGACTGAACGATAAGCTTGCCGACGGTGTCGTCGCGCAGGACGATCGGAAAGCTCTGAACAATCGCCGGTGGTGCCAGCAGCGCCGCCAGGACTGATGCGCGCGGCGGTACGACCTTTGCTGTGCCGGGCTGGATCGCGGATCGCGCTGTACCGTCGGGCGCTGCAAGGCCGAACTGAACATGCCGTACCTTCGGCAAATCCTGCGCCAGTGTAGCAAATGCTGCAGACCGGCTGCCGGAGTCCGCCACGTTGCGCAATGCCGCGACGGCAAGATCATGCGCGAGCTGCACGCTCGACGTCACTTCCCTGCCAATTCGGCTCTTGGCATGCAAAACTATGATCCCGATCGTGCCGAGAAGGCCGAGCATCAGCAGCGAAGATGGGATAAGGATCAGGCGGCCGTGCAGGGATCGTGGCCAGAACGTCCGCCGAGAGGCGAATGTCATTTGCGACTGCCGATTACGGTTGGACGCCATCGATCCCCCATCCACGGATGCGTACCTGCGGATCCTCGTTGTAGTGCATAATCCGGTTGATGCGCGCAACGAAGATCTCACCCAAAGTGCATCTCGCAAGACTGCTTTCATTTTGTGCAACGAGATTTTGACCTCTCGCAAGACGATTGTCACTTTTTGAACGGCGATTTTCACTTTTTGCAATGGACGACACACCCTCGACCGCTGTTACGTGCAACCTGATCGATCGGGTTGCATCTGGAGCAGTCACGGTTTTTGCGGCTCGAATCTTGCAGCGTATCAGAGCAACAAAGTTGCTGCGATGTGGGGGGAATGGATGAAACGCCTTGCGACGCTCGGTATTCTGCTGTTTTTGCTGCCGCGTCTGGCTCTCTCCCAGGTGACCACGCAGTCGGCACCAGCGCCCTCGTCTGCCCAAGTGAACACGCAACCGGCACCGACACCCACAGCCGCCGCCAACCCGCCACCGCTGGCACTTCCACCGGTCGACGTGATCGGATCCACACCGCTGCTCGGTTCCGGCATGGACCGCAACAAGGTGCCGTCGGCAAACCAGGTTCTCACCAACCAGGCGGTAACGCTTCAGGGACCGCCGAGCTACCTGAACGCGCTGCAAAACCAGGCGCAGGGGGTGCAGCTCAACAGCGCAGCCGGGGGACCGTTTCAGCCGAACGTATTCTATCACGGGTTCCAGGCAGCGCCGCTGCAAGGCACACCCCAGGGTCTGGCGGTCTACATGAATGGCGTGCGCTTCAACTCGCCATTCGGCGACACGGTGAATTTCGATCTGATCCCGGACGTCGCCATCCAAACGATGAACATAGAGGGCGCCAATCCGGTATTCGGCCTGAATGCACTTGGCGGCTCGATCGCGATCCAGATGAAGAACGGATTCACTTATCATGGCGGCGAGCTCGATGCGTATGGCGGCTCCTTTGGGCAGTTCGGCGGCGCGTTTCAGTACGGCAAGCAATCCGGCAACACCTCGTTCTATATTGCCACCTCCGGACTGAAACAGGACGGATGGCGCGACTTCCAATCATCCTCGCTGAAGCAACTCTACGGCGACATCGGCTGGCGCGGCGACCACGCCGAAGTGCATCTGAACATCGACCTGGCACAGACGTCACTGCAGGCGCCGGGGACCACGCCGGTCGAGTGGCTTGCCGTCGATCCGCGCGCCCAGTTCACCGGGCCGAGCCCGATCGACAACGCCTATGCGCAGATCAGCCTGAATGGCAATTTTCAGGTCAGCGACACAACCTCCATCCAAGCGGTCACGTATTACAATTACTTCCTGCAGCGCGTGGGGAATGGCAATGTTGCCGATTTCGGCTCATGCAACACGCTATCGGGTTTCCTGTGCGAGAATGGCACCGATGTGCTTGCCAGCGACCGCAACGGCAACGCGATCCCAGATTTCCTGAACGGCGGGCCCTATTCCGATTGGGACAGCGAGACGACCAACACCAACGGCTACGGTGTTGCGCTGCAGGTTTCTAACCAGACACCATTATTCGGCCACGGCAACCATTTTGTGGCAGGCGCGAGCTTCGACGGGTCCAGCACGCTGTTCGGCGCCACTACGGGAATTGGCGGGCTCGATCCGGTTTCGCTGAACTTCCTTGGACCTGCCGGCTTCCCGCAAGGCATCATCGTCGATCAGGCGGACGGTACGGATGCGCCGGTGCGGGTCGGGGTCATG
>Ga0123356_10005518_pt1 | contig 12869 bp, 10 predicted proteins | sample TergutEmb28metaG_2_FD_92546 | JGI IMG/M metagenome (GOLD analysis project Ga0123356, IMG submission 92546) | Embiratermes neotenicus P3 segment gut microbial communities from Petit-Saut dam, French Guiana - Emb289 P3 | ecosystem: Host-associated > Arthropoda: Insects > Digestive system > Gut ... | reverse complement strand
ATTATGTTTCGGATTGTTTTGTCTCCTGGGTTGGTTGTGTTTATTGTGAGTGTGTTTTGGTTATAAAATGTATCATTGTGACATGTATTAAGATGCTAGATATGTGTTAGGTATAAAATTTTGGGTTTTGATGAGTGAATATTTGTTTTTCTTTGAAAATGCTTTAAATTGTGTATCAATGAATTTATTGATTTAAATATATTTCAGGATTTTTTTAGCGTTTTGTTTTATTTGAGGCAGACCTTCATGCGTTTGACGCGTAGTTTTTTACGGTTCCAGCCAATTCTTCAGGAGTTATGAGGTTTCGTCTATGTAACTCCTTGAGCACCCCGATTTTAAAATGCCGTTCCAAACGCGCATTATCAAACACCAGTCACAAGCAATTCCCGCTGACTCCACACAGAATCATTTCTCCATTTTCTCAAGTAGATAATAAATTAAATAAGTTACCGTCTACATTGTATGGGTTACTTAGTGGTGGATGATTATGAGTAATGAAGTTTCTGTTTCCTATGAGCCCTTTAAGGAAATTGTGATTATGGAAAAGACTCGTTTCAAGAGCCCTGAGGAGATTGCGCGGTTTACCAGCGTGGTTGCTGGGGGTAAGCTAGCGGGGTTGTATTGGGTTGATGGCGTTGTTTTTCTTTATTTTCCGCTTTCGGCATCTAATGTTGCAGTTGCTAAGGAGCTTTTGGAGAAGCGACGAGTTTATTGGACCTATGTGGGGTATGCACCTATGCCGCGGTATATGCCTATAATTGAAACTAAAGAAAAGATGATTGTACCGGTTGTGGATATATCCTGTGATCCCATTCTCAAAGCGGTCGCGCAGTGGTTAAAGCAAGAACTTCAGGCGGAGGGATGTTGCCCCACAGAACCGGGACCACAGGTTGGTTACTCAGGGGTTAGACCTGTACCCTAATTGAAGGCAGGGATTTGGGGCAACTAATCTTTAGAGGCACAGTTTTTTCTGGTAAGGGAACCGGTAAACAATTTATTGCACTCCCCTGGGTTAGAGTCCAGATAGAACAGAAACTAGGGTTTACGCCCTATTGGGGGACACTAAATCTACGTCTATTAAAAGACGAGATAATAAAGAAAAGATCCCTAGATCCCACCTTGGGCATACGGGTAGAACCGAAAACCGGGTATTTTGCAGGGGTGCTTTTTAGAGCAACGGTATTGAGTATGGAGGCAGCGGTTGTGGTTCCCCTTGTGCCAGATTATCCGGCAGACGTTTTGGAAGTTATTGCACCGTTTTATCTGCGTGATAAACTAGAAGGAAAAGAAGAAAGGGTTGTTGTGACAGTTACGGTTTAGCTGTAACTGTTTTTTTAAAGTTAGCGATGTAGGCCTCTAAGCCGCCGTTTTTCTTGAGGTATTCTCCATACCAGACAAGCGCTCTCATGGCTCGTGCTGCCGCTTCGGGGCTGTCAAAACTTGGAACGCCCAATCGGTCAAAGTGGCTTCGGGTATAGATTGCTAGATCAGTTTCGCCGATGTCGACTGCAACTATGGGTTTGTTGTATTTGCTGGCAACTTTGACGGTTCCATCGATGTATTTTTCTTGTAATCCAGGCATGTGGTGGAGACCAAGCAGGATGATGCCGTGTGTGTTGGGGTCGTTAAACATAATATCGGCGGATACGATAAATTGGTCATCAACAACTGAGCCGGTGAGGTCAACTGGATTGTGGGTGGCCGCGATTTCTAGGATTTTACCTTCTCTTTTGAGTTGGTCAAATTTTTCATCTGTTTCTTTTTCGAAGCGGTCTGCAGTTAGGCCTTGGGTTTCGAGTTCATCAACAGTCATAACGCCGGGTCCACCTGCATCGGTAAGAACGCCCATGTTTTTGCCGGTGGCGGGAGGTTGCATAGCTAATGCTTTGCCGTAGTCAAAGAATTCATCCATGCTACGTGCGCGGATGACTCCGCATTGCTCAAAGGCTGCATCATAGACTTTGTCGCTACCTGCTATGGCGCCTGTGTGGGATGCAGCGGCCAGTGCTCCGGCAGAACTTCGACCGGACTTGATGACCACAACAGGTTTTTTTAGGGTGACTTTTTTGGCAATGTCGATAAAGTCACGCCCAGATTTAACGTCTTCGAGGTAAACAAGAATAACTGTGGTTTCGTCGTCTTGGAGGAGATAGTTGAGGATATCAGATTCAGAGACATCACATTTATTGCCAAAACTGACAAATTTAGAAACACCCATACCACGACCGGTTAGGTAGTCAAGGGCTGCTGAGCCAAAGGCACCGCTTTGGGTAATCATAGCAATGTTACCCGATAGTGGGCGGGGAGTAGCGATGAACCGCTGACCGTTACTTAGAGTCTTCATCTCGGGTAAAAATATGGTGTCAATACCGCTTCTACGATAAAAGACCCCCAAACAGTTAGGACCCAAAATTCGAATACCGCCTTTTTGTGCGATTGCGACAACTTGGTCTTCAAGGTCTTTGTTTCCGACTTCTTTAAAACCAGCAGTGATTATGACTGCCCCTTTGACTTTTTTAGCGACCGCCTCTTCCATGACACCTGCTACCGCTTTAGAGGGGACAATGATAACAACTAGGTCAATTTGATCTGCAGGAACCTCACTTAGCGTTTTAAAACATTTAAAACCTAAGAGCGATTCTTCGCTTGGGTTCACAGGATAGAGTTCACCCTTGTAGACACCCTCTTTTTTGTTAGTGGCAAGATTTTCAAATATTACGCAGCCTGCTTTGCCAGGTTTTTTTGTGGCACCGATGACTGCAACGGTTTTTGGATTAAAGAATGCATCCAGCTTTTGTAGTGATTCTTCCATTAACTATCCCATCGTAATGCGCATATGCTCACAAGCCGATTTTTATGTCTTACTCTTCAAAAACACGGTTTTTGGTTTGTTTCTGCAACATTGGCTTTTAATGAGGTATCTTTCTGACGATAACCAACGGCTTGTGAGAAACAGAACCAAGCATTTCCCAACTCACTCCATCCACCTCAACATGAAAACGCGAAGCCATATCCCACACCGTTGCACCCGCACCCGGCCCGCGCACCCGGTCAGCAATGTTTGTGATAGTTAAAGCTTTCTCCGCTAAAATAGACCCGCCCACAACGGCCAGCGGGGTAGAACTGCGCTTCAACCCCAAACCCCGCCCCAAAACATAACTAACCACCCCACCCAAGGAGTAAATACCACGCATAGGATTAGGACGGGGCGTAAAATAAAAATTACAAAACCGAAAAGTCTTATCGGTATCAGCGATAATTACACAAACATCTCTACCCAACACTTCTTTGATGTGACGATGTATTTTCTGGCCAAAAAACTCAGCATTACACAGAGGCAAACTGACATATGAGTAGGCCAAATTAGAGCCGTCAATACCACCCTCTGAACCAAACATCAATGCATTCAAAAGTCCCGCATGTTCAAGCACAACCTGCTTGTGACGACTCCCGGGCTTTGGGGGGTATTCTCGCAGACGTCTAAGTAACCGCAAGCCAAATCCACACAAAACTCCAAGACCATACCCCCAAACCACACGCATCCAAACCCCAGCAATGAATTTGGCATTCCGACTAGGCTCAACCAGTGCTTCATTAACCATACAGCCAGTAGCGATTGCTATTGCCTTCTCAGAAACAACCACAAAATCCCCATCCAAAAGTTTACCCGCCAAAGCGGCAGATATTTTACAAAGATAGTTTTCATGGGGTTTCCAGTAACTGGTCGCAACCGCCAACGCCAAATACCTAGTCATAGAGAAACGCTACACAGAGCAAACCAACTTTACACTAATAAGACTAATCCAAGATCCAAGTTACAATTACAGCAATCGCTACTTAGGGATCGTTACAAAATAACTCTCACCGTGTGAAGAAGTCAGCGAAAATAGTTACAAAACACCTGATAAAAAACACTCACATCAACATATACACGCAGATTTTCATAACAAATAAACTAATGTTACATCCAATAATGTCCAACTGTAAAAATTATTTAATTACACTCACCCTAAGTAATCAGTTAGTACCGTCTTATCGAAAGGGGAAGTTTCTAACAAGCCGGCGCGGCCCGAGCCTTGCCCAACTGTATCAGAATACGGAAATAGACATCTACATAGGGGTGTAGCAAAGTGGTTTGCACACTCCAACTTTATATCAAATTCGCTTCTGTCGTGGGGCTCGTCCGCTCCATACAGAGGCGTTTTTGCGTTTGCGTCCCAAAATCAAAGACAAACCAAAAATCCAAAAAATCGAGCAAAGTGGGACATGCCCTCCAAACCATAACCGAAAATACGTCCACAGTGGGGCTTGTCCGCTTTTTGCCAGGCTTTTTGCGGACAAGCTTCCCTAAAATTGCAAGGGCGAAAATACGTCCACAGTGGGGCTTGTCCGCTTTTTGCCAGGCTTTTTGCGGACAAGCTTCCCTAAAATTGCAAGGGCTCTACACATATGTTTCTATGAGCAGCACCGGTCCTTGGACGGAAATCAAAAATCAACTAGTGTATTCGCCTTCAGGAACATGGATTGATTGTGGAACAACGAATAACAACTTCCTATATGTTGCAGTTGCCGCGATACATGAGCCTAGCCGGGTAGCGAACATATACATAGACAACATGATCATCATACCATAGCAAAAACTTTATACCTCCCCTTTTTCTTTTTTGAGGCGTGTGAACGAATTGGCTGAAAATGATGGTAAATGGGGGTTTTTTAAATTTTTGATTGTTGTCGGCATAGTTGTTTGTTTTGCACTCATTTGCATCATTGTTGCTTTAAATGTGCCGGAGAGAAATTCTAATGAATTGGCTGTGGGGTCAGATGAAAATTCTTCTGAAGAATGGTTGGTTTTTAGTGCAGAGGATTTTCTTTTGGAGGCAAATGTATCTAAAACTGTCTTTAATGTGGGTGAAAAAATATTCATTAATGCAACATTAACTAACATATCTGGCAGAGCTGTCACTGTAGAGCCTATGAAGTATTATATGCCATGTGTATATGTTTACGATAATGCTAAATACCCTCATGCATGGTTTTTGCCGAGATATTGGCGATTTTTGGAACCGAATGATAAAATGGTGGCTGATTGTCAATTTGAATTTGAGGAAATAGGCACATATGTTTTTGGAGTACATTATGATATTAAGGTTAATGGGATTCGAATCAGTGCTGAACTTGACGATATTATTGTTGAAGTGAAATAGTATGGGCAACTGCTACCCATCTTTTTAATTGATTTGCGCCTTCTATTGCACGTTAACTGCCAAAGCCATAATCATATCTCAAATAATGAACAGCTTTGTTACAATTATCTTTCCAAAAACTCATTGCTTCCGAGAAACACGAATTTTTCGATGGCTTCTTAAAATCTGACAAGGGCGTATACATTGTTGCTCCTGCATTGAGTGGTAGCCACTCAATGCTTGGAGCATTTTGTGTTTGCGCCCTTGTCAGATAATGGAAGGGCGCAAGTATACGTCGCTACGCGACGTGGAGGGCTAAAAACCCTTGAATCATGCGGGTTTGCGCGATTTCCGCAAACGTCAAAGTGGGGGCGTTTGTAGTGGTGCTTTACTATTTTGACGCACAAATAATCGGGCGTGGGTCGGGGCGCTCTGCGTTAGGTGCGGCGGCGTACCGTATGGGCGGGGTATTACGCTCGGCGGCGTATAGAGCCGGAGAAGAATTGCGCGACGAAACAGGCGAAATAGTACATGATTACACACGAAAAGGCGGTGTAGTGTACAGCGAAATAATACTGCCCGACAACGCGCCGCCCGAATTTGCGGATAGGCAAATGCTTTGGAACGCCGTAGACGCAAGGGAAAAACGCAAGGATTCACAGCTTGCACGGGAAATTGTCGTCGCTTTGCAAAGGGAATTTGACGCACAGGAAAACATGGAAGTTTTGCGTGAGTACATACGCGAAAATTTTGTTGATAAAGGTATGTGTGCTGATTTTTCTGTCCACAACAAGGGCGACGACAACCCCCACGCCCACATTATGCTAACTATGCGTCATGTTTCGCCTGATGGTTTTGGATTGAAAAATACGGATTGGAACGATCGGAAATTGTTTGTTGAATGGCGCAAGGGTTGGGCCGATGTAAATAATCGCATGTTTGAACAAAAAGGGCTGGAGGAGCGCATAAGTCATCTCTCGTTGGCGGCACAGGGCATAGACCGCGAGCCGACCATCCATCTGGGTGCTCATGCGGCGGCACTGGAGAAAAAAGGCATCCGCACCAAGCGCGGGGATATAAACCGCGAAATCGAACGCCGAAACGCTGAACGCGCCGCGCAAAAAGCCGCTGAAAAAGCGGAGAATACTAAAAATGAGACCACCGCAACAAATGAAAAACCCGCAAATGATGAACACACTATTGAAAAAACGGCGGGGCAAGTGGGTACAGAGTTGAACATCCCGTCCCGCACTCCTGATGCCACGCCTACGGCGGGCGAATTAAGGTTGGCAGAACATCTGAACAAATTAAAGGAATACTACACCAAGCTTGAAAAAGACCTTGTCGCGCTAATTCCTGAGCGTAACAAAATCCGTGAAGAACTGCCGCGCTTAAATTATCGCGCTGAATCAATGGACGAACATGCTCAAAATATTGAGGTGTTGCAGAGCAAAGTCGCGAAGTTGCAGGAAAACCGCCAAAACATGCGTTTTTTGCAGTGGAAAAAGAAGCAAGAAGCAGATACGGCGATAAAACACGCCGAGCATGAACTTAAACGAGCCGAGATATTTTTCAAAAACCGTTTCTACATTGACCCGCCCGAAGTCCCCGAAGAAATCAAACGCATACAAAAAACAGTCCGCGAAAAAGAAGCCGACCTAATGACCAAAAACGCCGCCATACTTGAAATTATGGACACACAGGACAAAGTTTTGTTAGGCTACCACACTCAAAAGCTTCTCGCCGAAGCTGATCACGACAAAAATCAACTATCCCAATTATTGGAAAAACTCAACAAAGCACCCGAAAACATCCGCGACCGCCAGCTCCAAGAGCGAATCGACCGCCGTCTAAACATCATCCCCGACGAAAGTTTCCGAAAAGTCCTCGAAAAATTACCCCCAGAACATGCCCAAACCCTAATCGAACACCGCAAACGCACCCAAGAAATCAAGCAAGAGCAAGAAAAAGCAAGAGAACGCAACCGTTCAATCGAGCGAAGCCGCTGACATATAGACCAATAGTGTCTTTGCACCCCTCGAAAAGACACTATATTTCACCGCGATATATACGAAAATATCAAGTTTTTACAAAGCAGAGGACAAAGGCGTCGCTTCGGTTCTCGGTCGCTCCGCGGATAAATGCGGCCTCCGCCCCGCCGGCGGGTTCCCCTCCGCACGCGTCGCTTCCCTCGAACCTACGCGACGCGCCAAAAATTTCCTTAGAAGGAAGTTTGAAGTGGTTGAAAATATTTTTCTTGTCTTCACCATGTCTAACCACACCGAAAGACAGAAGACAGGTAAATGTTAACTGACAATATTTAGTAGATATGTCGATAAAATGTTGTGAAAACTTTTCCAAAAAGTCTTGACAGAGTCGGGGGGGGATGTTATAATAGAAGGTGAAGAAAGTATTGCTACATCAAACTTTGCGGATTTTCCCATTCTGAAATAAGGATGACGATTTTAAAAATTGTAAAAAAATAAATTATAAAATTTTATGCGGAAGTAAGGTGATTTAAATGATTCGTACAAATGCAGGCGACACGGTGTTGGCAGGCCAAGAGACAGCAAATACGCAAGAAACGGCGACCCATTCGAGTGATGAGGTTGTTAACAAAGGGTCCGGATTTTTAATGCCGCCTATTGGCTTGGCGGGTAACAAAAGCCCTGTTCGAAGCTCGCCTCATCAAGAGTTGGCAGACCAAACAATGACGAATTCTTCGATTGATGTTGCGCAGGACATGCTCAAGAGGTTTTATGACCATAAAGCTGTTAAAGCTATTGAAAATGTGATGGATAAGATAGATAATGCGTTAGATAAGTTTTTGGACAATAAGGTTGTTGACAAAGTTTCAAGAGTTTTAGTTGAGCCGATTTACTTTACGGGATACCTTTTGGACAGAATCTATTATCGGAGCGAGGCCCTCCAAAAGCACGAAGCAAAAATGGATGAACTCCTCGACCGATGGACAGCATACAAAGTGGGAAAAGAAACGGGCCTCAGCGCAGAGCAATACTTTAATTGGCTTCAAAAAGATACCGATAGATGTTTTGCGGATGCGGTGGCAAAAGTTTGGGCAAACAGAGTTGGTGCAAGTGCTGAAGCTGAAAGAGAGTATGCGGATAATCACTACCTTTGGAATAAAAGCACGGTTGATTATGAACGCCTTACAAGAAACGAATTTAAAAAGAAATATCCGCAAATTGAAACTGTTGAAGTTGAAAATACAGATTTGGCACATAAAAGACCTTCACTTGCACGCATTGTCAAAAGTATTAGAGGGTATCGCAGGCCAAGCCAAGCCGAGCGCAGAGCATTTTCGCCCCGGGTGCGATCGCAGTTGGGATTGGAACCGACTTCTCACCAAATACGAAGCGGTAGTTTTTAGGGAGGTTGGGTCAAGCTACTATGACATACCTCACTCGTGTGTTTGTTGTGCATTAAATCGACGGCGTTATTCGTTATGACAGGCTACCACTATTCCAAATGCCTCATGATTTTGAGATTCAGCGGTGTCAATAGACATGAATAGAGTATTGGGTTTGTATTTATTTAACATAGCAAAGCAATCGCTAGAATAATTACGGCTAACCTCGTAATAATGCCTAAGAAGTGCCTGCAATCGCGTTTTCACGTTCAGTTCTTTGAAAAAAGCACTAGCTTGAAAAGCGCCGATAAAAACTATGAATGATACTGAAGCTATAGCAAATACTACGACAAGAGCATATAGCAAACCAACTGCTTCGATATATGCTGTATCAAATCCGAAAAATAATCTCGCGCCAATTGCCGAGTTAAGCGCCGCGGAATCCAAATTAAAAATCGCGGTATAGGCTGCCGGATTTAAGAGAAACACATGAGTAAACATAAAGATAATGGGTGAGATAGAAATAGCCCAGCAAACAATCCAAAATCTTGTCCGAAAATTTATTGGAGCTAATTTTGTTCTTATCTCAGGTTCAGCGTTTTCAGACGCGGCTCTGCACATAATATTCAACTTCGTTACATATTCAGCATAAAAATAAATCCTGTATAAGAACAAAGTTACTATGTATAGAAAAGCCAGACGGTAGCGCCCTAGTATTGGTTCAATTTCGTTGGGGTTAATTTTTGCCGTTTTATACCTAACAATTATTATGAAAAGTGTAATAATCGATATCATAAAAAATATTGTTGCAATTGCCGAGCCTGCAATTCTTGCAATTGAGAGAGGCTCATTGTCATTTTCACTTTGTCCCATTGCTTGCCCTGCAAACACGTGTATGGCTAAAGACGAAATCAACAATATGACTATCAAGGAAGCTAAAAACGATTTTTTGTAATGCGGCGATTCTTTTTCCGCTATAGACTTAACGGCTGCACCCATAGATGAACCCACCTTTTTATCCCTTGCTTAAGGCGTTTTTACATAGCAAAAGTGATTTTTAAATCTTATTTTGAATTGATACAAAATAATTGTCGAAAAGTCTTGACAAGCGGGGGGGGCAACGGTATAATATATTACGTGAGCGGTGTATCTACCAACTTTTGCATTAAATTTAACGGAATAAATATAAGCCGTAAATCGTATACCGATGCGTGGAAATGTGGATTTTATGAAGCGAGTTGCGGCTTATTGTCGGGTATCGACGGAGGCGGACGACCAGTTAAATTCTTTGGAGAATCAGAAGCGGTATTTTGAGGAATATATTGGGCGCAATTTGGAGTGGGAATTTTGTGGGCTTTATGTTGATGAGGGGATAAGCGGCACGAGTGTTGAGAAACGGGCGGGATTTCAGCGGATGGTTGCCGACGCTGAAAATCATAAATTTGATATGTTATTGACTAAGGAAATCAGCCGTTTTGCTCGTAATACGTTGGATAGTATCTTTTATACGCGCAAGCTCAAGGGATTGGGAGTGGGCGTATATTTTATGAATGATAACATAAACACGCTTGATAATGATGCCGAGTTGCGTTTGACTATAATGTCGAGCATTGCTCAGGAGGAATCAAGAAAAACGAGTGAACGGGTGCGTTGGGGCCAAAAACAGAGCATGAAGCGCGGTGTCGTTTTCGGCAACGGTCTTTTTGGATATAACTTAAAGGGCGGCAAACTGACGATTAATGAAGCTGAGGCAAAAATTGTCCGGCTGATTTTCGATTTATATTTGTCGGGCAAGGGCGCTAACCTGATACATCAAGAGCTTGAAAACCGCGGGTTTGCTTCGCCAAGCGGTAGCATGCGATGGAATAGCGTAAGTGTGTTGGATATACTCAAAAATGAAAAATACGTGGGAATTTTGAAGCAGCAAAAGACTTTGACAATTGATTATCTAAGTCACAAGAAAAAACTCAACCGCGGAGAGGAAAAATATGTCATTATCGAGGACAATCACGCGCCGATTGTTGATAAGGAAATATTTGACAGGGCGCAGAAGGAAATTGAGCGCCGAAGAATCACAGCCGTTGAAAAAGGGCGGTATTCCAATCGTTATGTGTGGAGCGGCAAAATCAAGTGCGCTTATTGTAATTCGTCTTTTAAGCGCAAGGCGATTAAGCAGGAGCCGCATGCCCCGCGGGCTAGTTGGCACTGCGCCGAGGCGGGCAGGTATGGTAAGGAGAAAATTAACGCGCGTGGTCAAAAGGTTGGCTGCAGGTGCGTGTCGATCAGCGAGCGGGTTTTGCAGGATAATTTTTTGGCCGTTCTCAATATGGTTATTGAAAATAAGGACGCGGTCGTGCGGGAGTTGAAAACTACTGTACGGCAAATGATTGATAATAGTCCTGATAACTCAAAGGAGATAAAGGAAATCGGGGCGGGTATTGAAAAAATGGCGGTGCGTAAGTCCAAGTTAATTGACATGTGCGTTGACGGTTTGATTACTAAAGCCGAGTTTGAAAAGACCAACAGTCAATACGATAAACAGTTAGCCGACCTAAATAAGCGATGGACAGCTTTGAAGCCGGATAATGAGACGGCGGAGAATTTACAGCAAAAGCTTGACAATGTGGAAACTGCTATTGAAAACCTTGTGCGGCTTAAGGAGTTTGGCGATTCGATATGTTCGGAAGTGTTGCACAAGGTCGTTGTCGAGGGCAGGGAGAAAATCTCTTTTTACCTTAAAACCGATAAAAACGCCGAAATGTTTGTTAAATTACCTCTTTCGCTAACACAGTTAGAAGAGTGCATAGGGGAATCGTTGGTTGGTTTGCCAGAGTTTACCTTTTATGGGGATGGGGTGTCCACAGACGGGACAAAACGACTCATCGGTGAGATTCCATTTTGTGACTTCAAAGCCGCAACGTTTGATGACCGCTGTGTCACAGTTGGGACATATCGTGTTCTCGGCAGGGTGATCGGTAATGTTGCCGATGTAGACATAGTTGAGACCTTGATTTTTGGCGGTTAGATAGGCATACTCCATTTCCTGCACACTAGTAGCTGGTGTGCTAGACATTTTGTATTCGGGGTGGAAACGCAACATATGAAGAGGCGTATCAGGCCCCAGGTAATCGTTAATCCATTTAGACAGAGTACGAATACGTTCAGATGAGTTGCCGATTTTGGGGATGACTAGATTTGTGAGTTCGATGTGAACATTGTGGAGTTTGAATTCTTTTAGTGTATCATAGATGGGTTCGACATTTGGGACGCTCATGTTTGTACGGTAAAAGTCTGGGTCAGCACCACCCTTAAAATCCACAGTAACCGCATCTATGTAAGGAGCGATTGTTTGGACCGCTTCGGGCGTCATATAGCCATTGGTTACAAAGGTGTTAAACAACCCTGCCTGCTTGGCCAACCGGGCGATGTCATAGACATATTCCAAAAAGATTGTGGGTTCGGTGTAGGTGTAACTTAAACCTTGACAACCAGCGTTTTGCGTTGCTCTAACTGCTTCTTCGGGTGAGAAGAGATTGCCGGGAGCTTCAGGGTCTTGACTTATCATCCAGTTGTCACAGAATTGACACCGAAAGTTACAACCAGCGGCGGCAATTGACATCACTAAAGCCCCAGGATTGAAGTGATACAACGGTTTTTTACTGATAGGATCCACACCCGCCGAAACGGCTCTACCATAGTTTAGGCTATAGAGAGTACCGTTTTCGTTTTTTCGGACTAAGCAGAAACCTGGCACACCCAAACTAATAAGACAACGCCGTGCACAGAGACAACATTTAACTTTGCCGTCATCTTGACAGGCATAGAGCATAGCTTCATGTAGAGACATAATATTCATAGAGAAAGAGTAGATTATGTTTAAAAGTGTTAACTCAAAGGGCTTAAAGAATTTTTGACTACTAAATTAGGCCCGGGTTATTGGTGTTTTAAGTGGTTATCCGTCAAAATGGGCGGTAAGAATATTTTTTGTCATATAGACAGGAGATCAGCAAGGTACCCAAACGGACCCTTTTCCAACCTGCAAGGAATCGTGGACGACCCAAAAAAAACACCACAAAACAAAACAAACAACCCCCCACCTTCAAACAAATATCACCATTCTCATTACAATAGAGGCGAGATCCATGACTAACAACCTATTCACCATCGGTGACACACACTCGTAAAGACCCCCTATATCTGCGCTTTCTCAAAAACAAAAACAAACCACAACAAACCACAACCCCAAACACCACAACACCAACCACAACCCCAACAATAAAAAACACAGACAAAGGCGCATTAACAACCGTGAAAGT
>Ga0123356_10005517_pt1 | contig 12870 bp, 11 predicted proteins | sample TergutEmb28metaG_2_FD_92546 | JGI IMG/M metagenome (GOLD analysis project Ga0123356, IMG submission 92546) | Embiratermes neotenicus P3 segment gut microbial communities from Petit-Saut dam, French Guiana - Emb289 P3 | ecosystem: Host-associated > Arthropoda: Insects > Digestive system > Gut ... | reverse complement strand
GACATCGACGAATTCAGGGTCTATGAACCGACGCTCAACGACATTTTCGTGCAGTATACGGAGGGCGGAATATGAAACAATTTTCAACCATTCTGAGTTTCGAGCTGAAAAACTATCTGAAAAGCAAAGCTTTTCTCATCATCACCATTCTGCTGGTGGCGGTCATCGGCATCGTGCTTTCTTTCCCGCGGCTCTCCGAGATGTGGAATTCGGGAGAAGGCGGCACCGTCACACCGGGAGAAAAGCCCCTCATCGCCTTGAAAGACGACGCGTCGGCGGATGAGGCGGGCAAGGAAGCCTCCTTGGCCTTTTTCAGAAACGCCATGTCGGATAAGCGCTTCGAGCTGACCGACAAATCCGAAGATGAGCTGATTGCAGATGTGGACGCCAAGACATATGCCAGCGCCATCATCCTCACCTCGCCCACAGAATACAAGTATATCGTAAAAGACGTCGTCATGTATGACGACACCAGCGTCAACATCAGCGGGGTGCTTTTGGCCAAATACCAGCAGGACGCCATGCTGTCCCACGACCTGACCCTTGAACAAGCCTGGGAAATCTTAAGCGCCAAAATAATACCCACCGTCATCCAAACGGGCAAAGACCAGTTCGCGAACTTCTTCTACACCTATATCATGCTCTTCCTCTTATATATGGCCCTGCTGATCTATGGGCAGATGGTGGCCTCGAGCGTGGCCTCGGAAAAAAGCTCGCGCGCCATGGAACTGCTCATCACTTCGGCCAAACCGACCAACCTGATGTTCGGCAAGGTGCTGGGAACAGGACTGGCCGGGCTTTTGCAGCTGGCGCTCATTCTGGGCTCGGCCTTCGTTTTCTTCCACTTAAACAGCGCGTATTGGGAGAATAATGAGATCGTCCGCTCCATTTTCGACATACCGCTCTCCGTTTTCTTTTATATCCTCCTCTTCTTCGTCCTGGGCTATTTCATCTATTCCTTCCTCTATGGAGCGGTCGGTTCTTTGGTCAACCGAGCCGAAGAGGTGAACACCATGGTGATGCCGGTGACCTTCTTCTGCATCATAGCGTTCATGATCGTCATGATCTCCACGTCCTTCGGCAAAATTGATTCCACCCTGATGGTCATTTGCTCATATATCCCATTCACCTCGCCCATGGCCATGTTCGTCAGGATCACCATGAGCACGGTGCCGGCCTGGGAGGTCATCCTTTCCGTGGCCATTCTGATCGCCTCGACCATCGGCATCGCTTATCTCGCCGCCGGGATCTATAAGATGGGCGTGCTGCTCTACGGCAAGCCGCCCAAGCCGGGGGAAATGATAAAAATGCTGCGTCGTTCATAAAAAGCGTTTGAAGCCTTGCAAAGCACACCTGCTCCGAAAAAACATCCTTAACATTTCAAAGAGAGGGTGTTCCCGTTTACGGGAACACCCTCTCTTTTGCTTGACCCCCTTTATCCCGGGAAAGGCCGGGATAAAGGGGTTTTTTCACGCCATGACTATAAACTCTTGATTTTAACTTTGCTCACTTTCAATTCCGGGATCTTGGACGTCGGGTCCAGATGCCTGGCGGTGAGGTTGTTGACCGGATTCTCTCCATAATGAAAAGGCATGAACAGCACATCCTCGCTCATATCCTCGCGGAAGCGCGCCACGGCGGTCACCTTGCCCCGGGGCGAAGCGAGCTCCGCCGGCGCGCCGTCCCGCAGGCCGAAGCGTGCGGCGGTTTTGGGATGGATCTCCACAAAAGGCCCGCCTGCGACGCCCTCGATGGCGGCGTTCCTGCCCGTCATGGTGCGGGTGTGATATTGATAAAGCACGCGGCCCGTGGTCAGCAGCAAAGGATATTCCCCGTCCTGGGCGTCGGCGGCCGGCAGATAAGGCCGGAAGCTGAAAAGCCCCTTGCCGCGCGGAAAACGCCCGTCCTTATGCAGATAAGGCGTGCCGGGATGAGCGGCGTCCGGGCAGGGCCATTGCAGCCCGTTTTTGCCCAAGCGCGCATAAGACACCCCACCATAGCTGGGCGTGAGCGTGACGATCTCTTTCATGACGGCTTCTGGGCCCTCAAAATCGAAGCCGGAAAGACCCAGGGCGCGCGCCAGCTCGCAGATGATGCGCCAATCCTCCTTGGCCCCGCCCGGCGCGGGAAGGGCTTTGGGAGACATCTGGATGCGCCGCTCGGTGTTGGTGAAGGTGCCCTCTTTTTCCGCGAAGGAGGCCGCCGGCAGCACCACGTCGGCCAGCGCGGCCGTCTCGCTCAGGAAAATATCCTGCGCGACCACGAAGCAGCCACGGGAAAAAGCCTTGCGGGCATGGTTCAGGTCGGCCTCTGAAACCAGCACGTTTTCCCCCATGATATAAAGAAATTTGATTTTCCCCTGCTCCATCTGATCCAGCATTTCCGTGGAGGTCTTGCCGGGAAGAGGGCTCAGGGCCGCGCCCCAAGCTTTTTCAAACTTGGCCCGCGCCTCAGGGTTGGCCACAGCCTGATATCCGGGATACAGGTTCGGCAAGGCGCCCATGTCGCAGGCGCCCTGCACATTGTTCTGCCCGCGCAGGGGGTTGACGCCGCATCCCTCCCGCCCGATCTGCCCGCAGAGCAGCGCCAGGTTGGCGATGGAGACCACCCCATCGGTGCCGCGGGAATGCTGGGTCACGCCCATGGAATAATATATGGCGGCGGTGGCGGCCTGCGCGTAAAGGCGGGCAGCCCGGCGCATTTCCTGCTCGCTCACCCGGCAGATTTCGGCGCATTCTTTGACCGAGACCCGCTCGAAGCTTTTCTCAAGTTCTTCAAAGCCCTCCGTGTTCCGGTCTATGAAATCCCGGTTATGCAGCCCTTCCTCCAGAACGGCTTTGGCCAGACCGTTGAACAAAGCGACGTTGGTTCCGGGTTTGATTTGCAAAAAGATTTCCGTGTCTTCGCAAAGGTCAATTTTGCGCGGTTCGGCCACGATCAGAAGCGCGCCTTTTTTCACCGCCTGACGGATCTTTGCCCCGATCACCGGGTGCGTCTCCGTGGTGTTGCTGCCGGTGACCAAAATAACCTCGGTCTTATATACCTCGTTGATGCTGTTGGACATGGCTCCCCCGCCGAAGCTCTGCGAAAGCCCGGCCACCGTGGAGGAATGACAGAGCCTGGCGCAATGATCGACATTGTTGCCGCCGCTGGCCACGCGGATGAACTTCTGGAAAAGATAGTTTTCTTCATTGCTGCAACGCGCCGAGGAAAGCCCGGCGATGGCCTCCGGCCCCTCTTCCTTGACCTCTTTGAAGGCGTTTATGACCGCTTCATAGGCCTCCTCCCAGGAACAGGGAACGAGCCGCCCCTCTTTGCGGATCAGAGGCGTTGTCAGCCTGTCCGGATGGTTGATGAAATCAAAAACGAAGCGCCCCTTGACGCAAAGCAGCCCGTCATTAGCCGGCCCATCGGCCGCCGTCATCCCAACGGCCCGGTTGCCGCGCAGATAAAGCTTGATCCTGCAGCCCACCCCGCAATAGGGGCAGACCGTTTCCACCGCGGACGTGCGCCCCTCGGCATAACAGGCGTCTTTGGGGACGAGCGCCCCGGTTGGGCAGGCGTCCAGGCAATTGCCGCAGGAAACGCAGCGGCTCTTTCCCCGGCCTTCTCCGCCCACCGCCACGATGGGGCCGTCTTCTTCCTCGCGCAAGGCCCCAGAGCATTGCAGCGAGGAACAGAGATTGACGCAGCGCAGGCAAAGGATGCACTTGTTGGGGTCATAAACATAAAAGGCGTTGCTTTCGTCTTTGGGCACAAGTGCCGTCAGTTTGCCGCAAGCATCCGGCTCAACATCATAAAGCTGCGCGTATTTTTGCAGTTGGCAATGGGTGGATTTGAAGCAGGTGGTGCAGCGCTGATCGTGTTTGGCCAGAATTTTTTCCAGCGCCTGCCTACGCGCGGCGAAAATCTCCGCGCTGTGCGTGACGATCTCCATGCCTTCTTCGGTCACGGTTTCGCAGGCCGATTGCAGCTCCTCCCGCCCCGCGACCCGGCAAAGGCAAAGCCCGCAGCGCACGGAAGGCTCCGCGCCCTCCATCGCGCATAAAGTGGGTATTTCAATGTGCGCGAGCCGCGCCGCCCGCAAAATGGTGGCCGGGCTCTCTAAAAATATCTCCCGCCCGTTGATCTTGATTTTCATCCCCTGACCCGCTCCTTTGTTATATGTTCATTGATGTTAAATGATAGTGATTTACAATATACAAATTCTTATTTTCCGGTGTTAGTATATTTTAAATTTCTGTTTCTTCAGAATCAAAGATATATAAATCAATATCAATATCGGTTTCTGTATGATAGCAAAATTCAATCACTGCCCTATTCGGAGCAAGACAAGGATTGCTCTCGCCAACATATATCGATGGTACTATTTCAAGAGTATACTTAACATCGTATTTTTGCTTTATATCTTTTAGTTCTTGGATCTTCGGTATTAATTCTTTTATGGTGTGCATCATTTGGTTTTCTACATATACATTGTATTCTGCACATAGACCGTATTCCCATGATGCAAAATCATACTTAGTTCCATTTCTTCTTAAATCACCAATGCGCCATTGCTTAGAAGGTGACAAGTCTAATCTGGTCGTTATATCGGAAGGATCAAAGTTGCCGGTAATTCTAAAATAAGTATAGCAGCTATTCTTTTCAAACATATTTATTCCTCTCCTAATATTCGCCATCCGCTCAGTCCGCCATATAAATAATTACACCTTACGCTCTCTAATCCTCCAAGTCGATCTTTTCCGCGTTGGAATAAATGTTGAAGCGGCCGTTCCTGGCGAAGGCCACCAGCGGAAGCCCACCCTGCCGCGCCGCCTCGATGGCCTTGTCCGTGGGCGCGGAGCGGGAAACGAGCAGGGCGAAACCCGCGCGCAAGATTTTGGCGATGATCTCAAAGGGCGCCCGGCCGCTGGTGAGCAGCAGCTTGTCCCGCATTTCGATCCCCCGCAGAAGGCAGTGGCCGATCACCTTGTCCGCCGCATTGTGCCTGCCCACATCCTCCGCAAAAAAGAGGATCTCCTCGCCGTCGCTCAAGGCGCAGCTATGCACGCCGCCGGTCTTTTCAAAAACCGAGGAAAGGCGCAAAAACAAAGGCGAAAGCCGCAAGATCTGCCGCGAAGAAAAGCGTTTTTCCGGCGCAAGCGAAGCCGCAGGCGCGCCGGGGGCAAGGACGGCCCGCGCCTCGCCGCCCGTGACCTCAAGGCTTTGAAGCTCAGCCCGGCTGTTTATCAGCCCCAAGGTGAAGAGCCGCCCCGCCGCCAGCTCCTCCAGATGCTGGCCGCTGCAAAACAGCTCGTCCGCCAGCCGCCCGTCCGCGTAAAGGCTGATTTTTTCTTCCCTGGCCACGATCTCATCCACAGGGAAAGAGCTGCCGGAAGTGACGCGCAAAGCCGGGGTCTTGGCCGCCAGCGGCCGCAAATCGACTTCTTCGCGGCTTTCGCCGGAACGCTGGAAATTGATATTGGCAAAAAGGTCGGCGTCACGGCCCCAGGCCGCCGCTTCCCGCTCGTCGATATATAAGCAATTCAGACTGTCCAGAAAGGTTTGCGTCTTGCGTCCGCCCGCGAGCAGAAAATCCCGCAGTTTGGCGGCAATGCCCACGCTATAGAGCGCGTTGAACGGTTCCGCCGCCTTTTGCGAATAAGCCACGACGGCATCCGGCCTTTTTTCTTTGGCAAGAGACAGGATGTGCCCGACATAAGCCTCGCTGAGATTGGGCATATCGCAGGCCGCCACATAAAGATATTCCCCGCGGCAAAGCGCCAGCCCGCTGAACAGCCCGGAAAGCGGGCCGCAATCCGGCAGGATATCCCGAACCGCGGCGACGCCCATGCCCTGATAAAGCTCCGGGGCGGAGGTGGCCACGATCACCTGGCTGAAAAGCGTCTTGAGCTTGTCTATGATGTTATGCACCAAAAGCCCGCCGGCCGTCGCCAGCAGCTGCTTGTCATAGCCCATGCGGCTGCTTCTGCCGCCCGCCAGCACCAAAGCGCAGGCAAAAGGTCGTTCCATCGCGTTTCCTCCCCAAACCGTCGGAGATATTCCGATTCAACCGAAATTCATCTTGCGTTTCGCCCGTGATTGCGTTATCGTAATAAACATAAGTGCGGAGGTGAAAAAAATGATCAAAGAAGTCGGCCCGGATGATCTGCAAGAGGCGCTTGCCCTCGTCAACGAGGTGTTCCGCGAATTCGTCGCGGTGGATTATTCCCAGGAAGGGAAAAACACTTTCGCGAATTATCTGGAAAAGAAGCACGAAGAAACAGCTCTCGCTCTTAGTTCCGGGAACAAAAAAATGTGGGCCTATTATCAGGACGGAAAGATCCTGGGGGTCATCGCCGCAAGGGACGTTTATCACATTTCGCTTTTGTTCGTGGACAAACGGCACCACAAAAAAGGAATCGCCGGACAATTGCTCGGCGCCTTGCTGAAAGAATTGGAAAATCACGAGGAAGCCGCGCAGATCACCGTCAATTCCTCACCTTATGCGGTCAAAATTTATGAAAAGCTGGGGTTTGTGCGATCTGGGGAGCGGCAGGAAAAAGACGGGCTCATCTTCATCCCCATGACGCGTCCCAAAAACCTATGAATCCGTGTTCTTGGAATCCGTTTTCCGGTGCTTTTTTCCGAGTTTGAAAAAGAAGCGGATCCCGAAATAAAACAAAAATCCGCCCACCATCCCGGCCACCAAGCAAATGCCCAGGCTGTCGGAGGTGAACTCCCCTTCTTTTGCGAGAAAAATCTGCGCGAAGAAAGCCGCGGCGATCAAAAGGGCGGTGATGATGCCGCTGATGAGAGAAAAGAGCAGCAAGAGCGGGTTGGCCTCTCTGGCGCGCAAATTTCTGGTGGCGATCTGGTCTGAAGAAATCGAACGCAGCGCATAATAAGCCATGGGCAGGATGATGATCAGTTCCTCCGCCACAAAGCTGCCTGCCCCCATCCCCATCGACAGTTTGATGAACGCGCTGGCAAAAGCGATGACGATCGTCAAATAATATGCCTGCATGGTCAGCTTGAATTTTTTCAGCTGATTTTTTAATATCTGCTCATCGCTGCGTTTAGGAAAAAAAATTTCTTTTATGCGCATTTTTTAACCTCTCCGTTTTTAAATTATTTTAGCATATTTTCGCCGATCTTGCTATCATAATTTTTAAGAGAGGCTATTTCTGACTTTTTGCATAACCCGAAGTCATGCTATGTTTTCAAGCCAGTCCGGGCCGCCCGGATCAGAACAGGATCTTCAATGCGGCCAGCGCGATTATTCCCGGCGCGCCCAAAAAGCCGGAAGCGGCCAGCGTCATGCTGTTGACAGGCAAGGCCAGCCCTGTCCAAAAAGAAACGGTGTTGATGAAGGTGAGCAAGACCATGCCCACCATGCAATTGAGGATCACCCTCTCCAGCACCCGCCAGAGCGACGTCACCTGAGTGGCGGCCAAAAGAATCAGCACCAGCCCCAAGCCGGCCAGTGCGGCGTTCTGCACCAAATTATCCTGCAAAAAATCCATTTCAAGCGGTTCCTCTCCCCGTCCCCGGCGGATGCTTTTAATAATATATATGAACAAGCCGCGCAAAAATGACCTTGGCAGACACTTGTTTTGGCCGCGGAAAATCCTGCGTTTTCCTCAACCAACGCACTTCCGCATGGCCACTTCTGTTGTTTCCGCCGTTTTCATTTTCTTCACTTGCGCAACTCCGCAGCACCCGCCCCGTGTCCGCCCTCAGATATTATATTTCGTTTCCGCGCCGTGCGTGACAGGCTTTTTTCGTCTGCCGATATGCGATTTTGGGCGCATCCGAGGTGTTGAAAAAGAGGCTTTCTTGAAAAATGACTTTACAAAGCCCCTGTGACAAAGACCGGCAAAATGAAGGGTTTCGAGAAATGGTGGTTTGTCAACAGCCCGACATCCCCACGAGTTGAAATGACCGAATTTCGAGCGGGTTTTGGCGCCGGGAAAAACGGAGCGGGCATTATGCGGCTGTGCAAACAGGCATTGAAGTTTTTTGCCCCTCAAGCGGTCCCGGCGAAACGCAAAAAAAAGCGGGGCCGCGATCCGGCCCCGCTTTTGTGAAAACGGCTTAATAAAAATATATCTGGCAATTCGGCAACTCACCGCGTAAATCTTCTACCTGCTTTTCAGTGAGCGGATTGCCGGTCAGATTCAACTGCTCCAGATTTGACAGGCCCGTCAAAGCGCTGACGTTGCTGATTTGATTGCCGCCTAAATCTAAATAGGTTAGATTTTTCAGGTTGCTCAGGGCGCTGATGTTGCTGATTTGATTGCCGGTCAAAGTCAATTGCTCCAACGCCGTCAAATTTTTCAGCGCGCCGATGTCTTTGATCTGATTGTTGCCCAGCTTCAGATCCGTCAAACTTTTCATATTGCTCAGGGCGCTGATGTTGCTGATTTGATTGTTGTTTAAATATAAACCGGTCAGTTTGGTCAGTTTTTTCAAGGGGCTGATGTCGCTGATTTGATTGTCGTTCAAAGACAATATAGTCAATTTGGTCAGCCACCTCAAAGTGCTTATGTCGTCAATTTGATTGCCGCTCAACAAAAGCCCCCCAATTGACTGCATATACTTCAACGGTTCAATGTCGGCCGACGTCAATCCTTTGTTCTCAAGCGCGAAAAACCCTTCAACAGTATGGTTGCCCGTCGAATCGGTCCTGAACACTTCGCCCCTGATCTCAATCGTTTCGGGAATCGTGCCGAGTTTTTCGCAAGCGCAGAACACCAAGACCAGTGCCGCCATGAGAACAAAAAGCATAATGGATTTTTTCATGTTTTCCCCTCCTTTTTTTCATAAAACCGTTTCAATTTCTCAAGCTTTGCGAATTTTTTGCTTTCGCCGCCCGCAAGCGGGCAAACCCCTTACAGAACGCCGGGAAAATGCCGGCAAACTTCCCTTTTCATGTCCTCCAAACAAATCTAACAGTGACGGCGCGCACGGCTGAAATGTCCGGCAGGCCAATTCAGAGTATAAACTAATTCGCCGCGCAAACCGTTTTTCCTTCTTGCAACGCATGAGAAAAATTTTGAACGAATCCGGCGCAAACCCGTTAGAGCCTGTTTAATACCCTCATAGCGCAGATTCCGAGCAGTTTTTTCGCCAGACACCCGCCAAACAAGCCGGAACGACTAAGTTCGTATTCTTCTTTTCTGACTTCTGTCTTCTCACTTCTGCCTTCTGTTCACCCGAAAACCTTCAGGTTTTTGGGGTGGTGGTATGTGCTATGAACGGGATATTAAACAGGCTCTTATCGGCGCGGGTTCTCCCGGAACCTGTTCAGCACGCGGATAATGCAGGTTCCGGTGTTTTTTCGCCGGACACCCGCCGTGCAAACCGGGACGAATAAGTTTTATGCCCGCCCTCTGTCCTCCGGCACCGAAGTGATGGCGCCGGTAAGGCGGAGTATGCCGTGAGCGAGAAGCCGGCCCGGTTTTTATATCTCTTTTCTGCCGCTGAAGGCCAGCGCCAGCGTTGCCTCATCGGCATATTCCAGGTCGCCGCCCACCGGCACTCCGTGGGCGATGCGCGTCACCCTGATCCCCAAGGGCTTGATCAGCCTGGCCAGATAAAGACTGGTGGTCTCGCCTTCAACATTGGGGTTGGTGGCCATCACCACTTCCCTCACGCGCCCCTCTTTCAGTCTTTGTATGAGGGGCTCAATGGCAAGGCGCTCCGGCCCGACGCCGTCCATGGGAGAAATCGCCCCATGCAGCACATGATAATAACCGCTGAAGCCGCGCATGCGCTCAAGCGAGATGACGTCTCTGGCTTCCTCCACCACGCAGAGAAGTCTCTCGTCCCGGCTTTTGTCCGCGCAGACGGCGCAGACCTCTTCATCGGAAAGGTTGCCGCAGACTGAGCAGCGCCTCACTTTGTTCCGTGCCTGCAAAATGGCGTGGGCCAGCCCCTCCGCGTCAGCGTCTTTGGCGCGCAGAAGATGAAAGGCCAGCCTCTGCGCGGATTTCGGGCCGATGCCTGGCAGCTTGACCAGTTGATTTATCAAATTCGCTAACGATTGAGGAAAAAGATATTGCATAGAGCGCTCCTGTTTTTCTTTTAACATGAATATGCGAGAGTGAGAGATTTTGTGCTTTTGCCCGGCCGCAGACGCGGCAAGGTGAAGCCATGAAGATATAAATAATACGCGAGCGAGTGAGCCGCCAACCACCAACGAAAAGCTAAAAGCGGCAAACAGTACAAGGCGCCCCACCACCCCAACAAACCTGCGGTTTGCCGGGGAACGGTTTTGTCTCCGACGGCATCGGGGTCCCCAAAAGGCGTTTTTCAGCCTTTTGGGGTGATTACGGGGGGCCAGGGGGATTCCGATTTCCCCCTTAGGCCCCCCGGAACCCCCAATAACCCCTCAAATCACCCCGCAAAACCAAGGTTTTGCGGGGGCCCCGATACCGGCTCAAGGGCCCTTCGCCCTTGGAACCCGCGTTTGTGGGTTAGGCAAAGCAAATGCTTCGGGATAAAGAGCCAACCACCAACGAGGAGCCAAAAGTGGCGAGCATGGCAAGGCGGAAGGGGTGGCTGCTAACGAGCGTATGGGTTTTATACGTGAGTGACGCCGCCATCCCTGACAACACAGCCAGGCGATGCCAATTTTGCGACGAAGCTAAAACAAGCCGGGCGGTAACCCCATCCCCCCCGTAATCTTCTGCATTTCCTCGGCCGATTTCTCGTTTGCAAGGCGCTGGGCCTCCTTGACGGCGGCCAGCAGCAGGTCTTCCAGCATTTCCACATCGTCGGGATCAACCACTTCCGGATTGATTTTAATGGCGACGATCTCCTGTTTGCAGTTGGCGACGACCTTGATCATCCCGCCGCCGGAAGCGGCCTCCACCTGCATATCCTTCAAGTCGTCCTGCAAGCGCGCCATGTCCGCCTGCATTTTTTGCGCCTGCTTCATCAGCTTTTGCATATTCATTACCATTTTTTTGCCTCCTCGTTTATTTTAATTGATTATTCATAATAATTATCCTCGTAACTGAAAGTAGAATCATATCATTTTTCGAGTATTAGCATACCTCTTTAGAACGCTCTTGTTCGCTTTGTTCTTCTAAGGTTTCATGCTTTTTGCCTTTGATTAAACTATAAATACCCTTAAATGCAAGATAAAATATTTTAAGCGTCCAATAAAATCCCCATAATATTAAGAGAAATAAATACCATAAAAGATAAACCATGCCGCCGACAATCATGACTAAAGGCAATAACCATTTGGCATTTTTCTTTCTTTTATCTACTCTAAAACCAATGCCAACGCGCATCCCGCCCATTTTCTTTAATGTTTTAGAAAACCCCATAAAGAACATATAAATACTCCTTTCGTTTTTTTGGTCTGATGTCTGGCCAAAAAACGCTTATTCTACCCAAAAAGACTGCCGTTCTCAGTCAGATCCGGCGGAGCCGTTTCCACTTCCTCCGCTTCCGCCAGCTTGCCCCGCACGTTCAGCGGCACGCCCAAAACCTGCCGCAAAATTTCTTCAAGAAGCGCTTTGTTGGCCGGGCGGTTGACCACGTTTTCCATATGCACAAGATATGCCGAAGCGAAATACAAAACCAGGTCTTTCCCCGAAATCTGCCCCGGCCTGGCATGAGCCAGAAAAGCGTGCAGCGTGACGCTTCGTTTTTGCACCAAGGCGTTGATTTTGGGCCAGGCTTCCCGCACATGCTCCAGACTTAGAGCGACCTCCGCCGTTTTTTCCGCCCTTGCCCCGGTTTTGGGCGGCTCTTGTTTGGCGGCTTCTTTTTCCGCCGCTTTTCCCTGCCCTGCGCTTTGCTCCTTCGCATCGGCAAGCGCCTTTTGCGGTGCGGGCTTTTCCCCGCTTTCTTCCGCTTGGGAAGGTTTTTGGCGCGGCGCTGCGGAACGGACGGCGATCTCAGGCATGGGCGCCGGCTCATCCCGCCAGCCGCAGGCCTGAATGAGAGCCAGTTCCAGCGTTACGCCGGGCTGCAAAGAAAAACGCAGGCGGGAATCAGCCTCAGACAAAGCCTGAATGACGGCCAGAACGCGCCGCCCTCCGCCCCCGGAGGCCTGCGCCAAAAGCATCTCCCGCAGACCTTCCAGCAAATCATAAACAAACTGCCGCAGATCCTTGCCGGAAGCCAAAAGCTGCCCGGACAAACGCAAAACCTCCGGAAGATCGCTCGCCGTCAAACCCCGCGCCATGGCGGCGACAAATTCCCCGTCCACCGCGCCCAGCACTTCAGCCACCGTCCGCTCACTGATCTCCCCGCCGGAAAAAGCGGAGCATTGATCCAGCAGGCTCACGGCGTCCCGCATGGAGCCCCCGGCCTTGCGGGCCATCAGGGCCAGCGCCGCCCCCGCGGCTTTGATCCCCTCGGCGGCGGCGATACCTTCCAGACGGGCGCGGATATCCTCTTCGGCGATCGGCTGAAAATCGAAGCGCTGGCAGCGCGAGAGAACGGTCAGGGGTATCTTATGCGGCTCGGTGGTGGCCAGAATGAAAATGACGGCGGGCGGCGGTTCCTCCAGGGTTTTCAGCAAAGCGTTGAAGGCTTCGCCCGTCATCATATGCACCTCGTCGATGATATATACCTTATATTTCTCCTGCGCGGCGGCATATTTGACCCGTTCGCGCAAGTCTCTGATCTCGTCGATGCCCCGGTTGGAGGCGGCGTCGATCTCCATGATATCCAAACTTTCCCCGGCGGAAATGCGCAGGCAGGCCGCGCAGACGCCGCAAGGCGAACCGTTTTGGGGAAAAAGGCAGTTGATCGCTTTGGAAAATATCTTGGCCACGGAGGTTTTTCCGGTGCCCCTGGGCCCGCAAAAAAGATAGGCGTGCACGATCTGCCCGCGCGCCACGGCGTTGGACAAAATGCGCT
>Ga0123356_10005516_pt1 | contig 12870 bp, 9 predicted proteins | sample TergutEmb28metaG_2_FD_92546 | JGI IMG/M metagenome (GOLD analysis project Ga0123356, IMG submission 92546) | Embiratermes neotenicus P3 segment gut microbial communities from Petit-Saut dam, French Guiana - Emb289 P3 | ecosystem: Host-associated > Arthropoda: Insects > Digestive system > Gut ... | reverse complement strand
GCTGCCATCCAGGCGGGCGTGCTGGCCGGTGAAGTGAAGGACGTGCTGCTGCTCGACGTGACGCCGCTGTCGCTCGGCATCGAGACCCTCGGCGGCATCATGACCAAGCTCATCGAGAAGAACACCACCATCCCGACCAAGGCGTCGAATACCTTCTCGACCGCCGACGACAACCAGACAGGCGTGACTATTCACGTGCTGCAGGGCGAGCGCGATCGGGCGGCGGACAACAAGTCGCTCGGCAAGTTCGACCTCGCGGACATACCGCCCGCACCGCGCGGCATGCCGCAGATCGAGGTGTCGTTCGACATCGACGCCAACGGCATTCTCAACGTGTCGGCCAAGGACAAGGCCACCGGTAAGGAGCAGAAGATCGTCATCAAGGCCTCGAGCGGCCTCACCGAGGACGAGATCAAGCGCATGGTGCGCGACGCCGAGGCGCATGCCGAGGAAGACAAGCGCTTCCGCGAGCTGGTCGAGTCGCGCAACAAAGCGGACGGGCTGATCCACGCGGTGGAGAAGTCGCTCGGCGAGCTGGGCGACAAGGTCGACGCAGCCGATCGCGCGCGCGTGGAGAGCGCGGTCTCGGACCTGCGTACCGCACTCAAGGGCGATGACCGCGGTGTCATCGATAAGAAGGCCGAGGCGCTTGCCCAGGCGTCAGCGAGCATCGCGCAGCGCGCGCAGGCGGCCGGTCAGGGTGCCGGGCCTGAAGCGGCGGCGGCTGGTGGCGGCGCAGGAGCACGCCCCGGCGGCGGCGGCGCAGGACGCGACGACGTGGTAGACGCGGAGTTCGAGGAGGTCAAGGATAAGGGACGCAAGGCCTCTTAAGCGTCCATGGCGAAGCGCGATTACTACAAGGTACTGGACGTACCGAAGGGGGCGACTGAGGCGGAGATCAAGAAGGCGTACCGGCGTCTCGCGATGAAGTACCACCCCGATCGCAATCCCAACGATCGGGACGCGGAAGAGGCGTTCAAGGAAGCCAAGGAAGCCTGCGAGGTGCTCACTGACCCGCACAAGCGGGCGGCGTATGACCAATACGGTCACGCCGGGGTCGAGGCGGCTTCCCGCGGCAGTGCGGGTATGCGCGGCGGCTTCGGCGCGGACGCCTTCAGCGATATCTTCGGCGATGTTTTCGGCGACATCTTCGGCGGAGCGCGGCGCGGGGGTCGCGCACAGGTGTTCCGCGGTGCCGACCTGCGCTACGAGCTGGAGCTCGATCTGTCGCAGGCGGTGTTCGGCCATCAGGTGGAGATCGAGGTGGCGCGCCTGGCCGAATGCGAGGTCTGCCACGGGAGCGGCGCCGCAAAAGGAAGCGCGCCGGCCACCTGCGACACCTGCGGCGGAGCGGGCCAGGTGCGCATCGCCCAGGGGTTCTTCCAGCTTCAACAGACTTGCCCGCGCTGTCGCGGTACCGGCACGATCGTACGCACCCCCTGCGACACGTGCCTGGGCCAGGGGCGCGTGCGTCGCAGCCGCAAGCTCGCGGTGAAGGTTCCCGCCGGGGTCGATTCCGGCGACCGTGTGCGCCTGTCAGGCGAAGGCGAGGCCGGGCGCAATGGCGGCCCGCCGGGGGACCTGTACGTGGAAATCCAGGTACGCGAGCACCCGATTTTCGAGCGCGACGGCGAGCACCTCAGCTGCGAGGTGCCGGTCAGCTTCGCGACCGCGGCGCTGGGGGGAACAGTGGGCGTGCCCACACTCGATGGCGATGTGCAACTGAAAATCCCGGCCGAGACGCAATCAGGCCGCGTGTTCCGCCTGCGTGACAAGGGCGTGAAACCGGTGCGCGGCGGCGCGCGCGGGGATCTGTTCTGCCGCGTGATGATCGAGACGCCGGTGCATCTCTCGGCGGAGCAGCGCGAGCTGATCCGTCGGCTCGATGAGTCCCTGCAGGCTCACGCCGGCAGGCACGCACCGCGCGAGAAGGGGTTTCTCGAAGGCGTGAAGCGCTTCTTCGCGGGCGATCCGGACGAGGCCTGAGGGAGCCCGGCATGCCGCCCGCCGCACGCATCCCGCCCGTTACGCGCGTCGCGCTGGTTGGGGTTACCGGCCGCATGGGGAGCTCGATACTGCGCGCCGCGCCGGGATTTCCGCAGCTGCTGATCACCGCCGCCATCGCTCACCAAGGCAGCCTCGCCCTTGGGCGGGACGCCGGCGAGGCTGCAGGTGTCGGCCCCACCAATTTGCGGGTAACGAGCGACCTGCCGCATTCGCTGGAGGAGGCCGACGTGGCGATCGACTTCAGCCACGCGGCCGCCACAGTCGAGACCCTGGGCGCCTGTCGCGCGGCGGGCAAGCCATTGCTGCTGGGCACGACCGGATACGGCACGGAGGTCGAAGCACGGCTCGCCGAAACCGCCCGGGAGATCCCGCTGCTGGTTACCGCGAACACCAGCGTCGGAGTGGCCGTTCTCACCGCGCTGACGCGCCGCGCGGCCCGCGCCCTGCCGCGCACCTTCGACGTCGACGTACTCGATCTGCACCACCGGCTGAAGCTCGACGCTCCTTCCGGTACAGCGCTCGCCCTCGGGCGCGCCGCGGCCGAGGCGCGCGGGCTGTCCCTGCCGGCAAAGGACCTTCCCCGCTCAGGTCCCGCGACGCCCTCAGGCCCGCCCTCAGGGCCCCGTCCCGAGGGGGAAATCGGCTTTGCCGTGGTGCGGGCCGGCGACAGGGTCGGGGAGCACACGGTGCTCTTCAGCGGGATCGGCGAGGAGCTCGCGCTCACGCACCGGGCGACCGATCGGGCGATATTCGCCCGCGGGGCTCTGGCAGCTGCGCTCTGGCTGGCGACGCAGCCGCCCGGCCGCTACGACATGGCGGATTTTCTGGGACTTAAAACAGAGACTTAACCGTTTTATTGCGAGCGGGTTCGAGATGGGAAAATGAGTTGGCGGCCCGGAATTTCCGTGGACACTCGGGGCTCACAGCCCGTAAAATTTCCGCCTAATCCGTGTACGGGTTAGTCCATGCAAGGCGGGAGGATGTTCGATGAGAACTCCTCCCGCTTTGTGTATGTGCGTCAGGGAGAGTTGATCACGTGAGCGTACCTGCGGTGCTCGCGCTGGCGGATGGAACGATCTTCCCCGGCCAGTCGATCGGAGCCAGAGGCAACAGCACCGGGGAAGTCGTTTTCAACACCGCGCTCACCGGTTATCAGGAAATTCTCACCGACCCCTCCTACGCACGCCAGATCGTCACGCTCACCTGTCCGCATATCGGCAACACCGGTGCGACGCCGGAGGACCTGGAGTCCGCGCACGTGTATGCGGCCGGCCTCGTCATCCGCGACCTGCCGATCCTGTGGAGCAACTGGCGCGGCAACGAGTCGCTCGCGGAGTTCCTGGAACGCGGCCGCGTCGTGGCGATCGCGGGCATCGACACCCGCAAGCTCACGCGCATCCTGCGCGAGCAGGGCGCGCAGGCCGGATGCATCATGGCCGGCGAGCAGGTCGACCAGAACGCCGCAGTGAAGGCGGCGCGCAGGTTCCCCGGACTCGAAGGGATGGATCTGGCGAAAGTCGTCAGCACCAAACGAGCCTTTCAGTGGAATGAAGGCACGCTCTGGCCCGAGCCGGTGAAGCCCGCGATGCGCGCCAGCCAGCGACTGCACGTGGTCGCTTACGACTTCGGCATCAAACGCAACATCCTCAGGCTCCTCGCCGACGGCGGCTGCCGCATGACCGTGGTGCCGGCGCAGACCAGTGCCGAAGAGGCGCTGGCGCTCGAGCCGGACGGGGTGTTTCTCTCGAACGGCCCCGGGGATCCGGAGGCGTGCACTTACGCCATCGAGGCCACGCAGAAATTCCTCGCGACCGATCTGCCGGTGTTCGGCATCTGTCTCGGCCATCAGATCCTCGGCCTCGCGGTGGGTGCGCGCACGGTGAAGATGAAGTTCGGCCATCACGGTGCCAATCATCCGGTGCAGGACCTGGAGTCCGGACGGGTGTTGATCACCAGTCAGAACCACGGCTTCGCGGTGGACGAGAGCACGCTGCCGGCGGGGGTTAAGACCACCCATCGCTCGCTGTTCGACGGCTCACTGCAGGGCATCGCCTTTCAGGACCGCCCGGTATTCGGCTTTCAGGGGCACCCCGAAGCGAGTCCCGGTCCGCATGATCTGCGGTCGCTGTTCGAGCGCTTCACTCACCTGATGCTGCGGCGCCTGCAGACGCAGCCGCAGGGGGCCGAGGAAAACCTGCGCCGCCAGGCGGCGGTGCGCTGAAGCGCGTGCCCAAGCGCACCGACATCGAAAGCATCCTGATCATCGGCGCCGGACCGATTGTCATCGGTCAGGCGTCCGAGTTCGACTATTCCGGCGCCCAGGCCTGCAAGGCGCTGCGCGAGGAGGGTTACCGGGTCATCCTCGTCAACTCCAACCCCGCGACCATCATGACCGACCCGGAGATGGCGGATGCCATCTACATCGAGCCGGTGAACGCCACGAGCGTCGCCCGCATCATCGCGAAGGAGCGTCCCGATGCGCTGCTGCCCACCATGGGCGGCCAGACCGCGCTCAACACCGCGCTCGACCTGGTGCGCGAGGGCGTGCTCGAGAAATACGAGGTCGAGCTCATCGCCGCCTCCCGCGCGGCCATCGACATGGCCGAGGACCGCGAGCTGTTCAGGAACGCGATGCGCGACATCGGCCTCGACACGCCGCAATCGCAGATCGCCAGGAGCCTCGAGGAGGCGCTGGCCATCTCCGCGGAGATCGGCTATCCGGTGGTGGTGCGCCCGTCCTTCACGCTGGGAGGCAGTGGCGGCGGCATCGCCTACAACCGCGAGGAGCTGGAGGCCATCGTCGCGCGCGGGCTGGACGCGTCCCCGACGGGCGAAGTGCTGCTCGAGGAATCGGTGATCGGCTGGAAAGAGTTCGAGATGGAGGTGGTGCGCGACACCCGCGACAACTGCATCATCGTCTGCTCGATCGAGAACCTCGATCCGATGGGCGTGCACACCGGCGACTCGATCACCGTCGCGCCGGCGCTCACTCTCACTGACAAGGAATACCAGCGCATGCGGGATGCCTCGGTGGCGGTGCTGCGCAAGATCGGCGTCGACACCGGCGGCTCGAACGTGCAGTTCGCCGTCAACCCCTGCGACGGGCGGCTGCTGGTCATCGAGATGAACCCGCGCGTGTCGCGCTCCTCGGCGCTCGCCTCCAAGGCGACCGGTTTTCCAATCGCCAAGATCGCCGCCAAGCTCGCCGTCGGCTACACGCTCGATGAGCTGAGAAACGACATCACCGGCGGCGCCACCCCGGCGTCCTTCGAGCCCTCGATCGACTACGTCGTGGTGAAGGTGCCGCGCTTCACGTTCGAGAAGTTTCCGGCGGTCAACGATCGGCTGACGACGCAGATGAAGTCGGTGGGCGAGGTGATGGCGATCGGCCGGACCTTCCAGGAGTCGCTGCAGAAGGCGCTGCGCGGACTCGAGACCGGACTGGATGGCCTCACGCCGCAACTGCCCGTGCCGCTGTCGGATGAGAACCAGGAGCGGCTGGCGCACGAGCTGCGCGCGCCCGGGCCCAACCGGCTGCTGTACGTGGCGGATGCGTTGCGCGCCGGCTGGCCGCTCACTCGCATCGCCGAGCTGACCCGCATCGATCCGTGGTTCCTCGCCCAGGTCGAGGAACTGGTGGCGCAGGAGGCGCAGGTGCGCAAGTCGGGCCTCGGGGCGCTCACGGCGGAGCGGCTGCGCTTCCTCAAGCGCAAGGGCTTCTCCGACCCCCGCCTGGCGAAGCTGGTCGACATGCCGGAGAAGGCGATCCGCGACAAGCGCCACGCGCTGAAGGTCGTGCCGGTCTACAAGCGCGTCGATACCTGCGCCGCGGAGTTCGCCACCTCGACGGCGTATCTGTATTCCACCTACGAGGAGGAATGCGAGGCGAACCCGACGAAGCGCCGCAAGATCATGATCCTCGGCGGCGGCCCCAATCGCATCGGCCAGGGAATCGAGTTCGACTACTGCTGCGTGCACGCGGCGCTGCAGCTGCGCGAGGACGGTTTCGAGACCATCATGGTCAACTGCAACCCCGAGACCGTCTCGACCGACTACGACATCTCCGACCGCCTGTATTTCGAGCCCCTGACGCTGGAGGACGTGCTCGAGATCCTCGCGGTGGAGAAGCCGGAGGGCGTCATCGTGCAGTTCGGCGGCCAGACCCCGCTCAAGCTCTCGCGGGCGCTGGAGGCGGCCGGGGCACCCATCATCGGCACCTCGCCCGACTCGATCGACATCGCCGAGGATCGTGAGCGCTTCCAGGTGCTGGTGAAGAAGCTCGGGCTCAAGCAGCCGGCCAACGCCACCGCCCGCACCGAGGAGCAGGCGGTCAGGCTGGCGCGCGAGGTGGGGTTCCCGCTGGTGGTGCGTCCAAGCTACGTGCTTGGCGGGCGCGCCATGGAGGTGGTGTTCACCGAGGAGGACCTGCGCACCTACATGGCGCACGCGGTGCAGGTGTCGAACGACAGCCCGGTGCTGCTCGATCGCTTCCTCGACGTCGCCACCGAGATCGACGTGGACGCGGTGTGTGACGGTGAGGACGTGCTGATCGGCGGCATCATGGAGCACATCGAGCAGGCCGGGGTGCACTCGGGCGACTCGGGCTGCTCGCTCCCGCCCAACAGCCTCACGCGCGAGATGCAGTCCGAGCTGCGCGAGCAGACGCGCAAGCTCGCGCGGGCGTTGAACGTGGTGGGACTGATGAACATCCAGTTCGCCATCCAGGCGGGCGTGATCTACGTGCTGGAAGTGAACCCGCGCGCCTCGCGCACCGTGCCGTTCGTCTCCAAGGCCACGGGGCTCCCGCTGGCGAAGATCGCCGCGCGTGTCATGACCGGACACAAGCTCAGGCAGCTGGTGGGTGCGGTCGAGCGCGTGCCGCCCTATTTCTCCGTGAAGGAGGCAGTTTTCCCGTTCATCAAGTTCCCCGAGGCCGACCCGATCCTGGGTCCCGAGATGAAGTCGACCGGGGAGGTGATGGGCACCGGGCGGACCTTCGGCGAAGCCTACGCCAAGGCTCAGGCAGCCTCGGGCGTGGTGTTGCCGCGCCAGGGTGTGTGCTTCATCAGCGTGCGCGATCGCGACAAGGTGCCGGCGGTCGAGCTGGCCAGGAAACTGATCGAGCGCGGTTTCGAGGTGGTGGCGACCGAGGGGACGGCGCGCACGCTCGCCCAGGCCGGGGTCGTCTGCCGCCGCGTGAACAAGGTGCGCGAGGGGCGGCCGCATATCGTCGACATGATCAAGAACGACGAGATCGATCTCATCGTGAACACCACCGAAGGCAAGCAGGCCATCCGCGAATCCAACTCGATCCGTCGCGAGGCCGTGCACCACCGCGTGACCTACTACACCACGCTCGCGGCGGGGTTGGCGACCTGCGAGGCGCTCGATCACCTCGACGAGGTCGAGGTGCACCGCCTGCAGGATCTGCACAACGAGGCGCTCGGGACATGACGCGCACGCCGATGACGCTGCGCGGCGCGGAGGCGCTGCGCGCGGAGCTCAAGCGTCTGAAGTCCGAGGCGCGTCCCAACATCATCAGGGCGATCGCGGAGGCGCGCGGACACGGCGATCTGTCCGAGAACGCCGAGTATCACGCGGCGCGCGAGCAGCAGGGATTCATCGAAGGACGCATCAAGGATATCGAGCACAAGCTCGGGAACGCGCAGGTCATCGATCCGGCCAAGCTGGCCAACACCGGCAAGGTGGTGTTCGGTGCCTCGGTGGAGCTCGAGGACCAGGCCGGTGGTGCACGCGTCGTGTATCAGGTAGTCGGGGAAGACGAGGCGGATATCCGCGCCGGGCGCATCTCGGTCAGCTCGCCCATTGCCCGGGCACTGGTCGGCAAGTCCGAGGGCGAGGTGGTGGACGTGGAGGCTCCCGGCGGCACGCGCTCGTACGAGATCGTCGCGGTGCGGTTCACGTAGCAGGATTACCCGTCCGGAATCAGGATGCGCGGCAGCTCGGGGTGCGGGCGGTACAGCACCGCCACGTTACCGATGCGATGTACGAGCGCGCTGCCGGTTCGGCTGGCAAGTGCGGCGAACAGCTCATTGCGCCTGGTCCGATCGCCGCCGGGGGCACGCACCTTGATGAGCTCATGATCGTTGAGGGCGCGCGTGGTCTCGCTGGCGACGGCCTCGGTCAGCCCCGCATTCCCCAGACGGATCACGGGTTTGAGGGCGTGCGCCAGCGCGCGCAGGTGTCGGCGCTGGCGCTCGGACAGCTCCGGCGCCGGTGTAGAAGGAGGGTGCGCAACGCTCTGCACCGGCCCATTGTAATGAGGTGGAACTTATGCGCGGCAGAGGACCCCTAATTCTCAAGCGCTTGGGGCGGCGGGCACGCCCGTGTGCCCGGGTCGCTCGATCGGGCCGCTTCATGTCTTCGGGGTAGGAGAGGCCCGATGGGCAACTAAAATTCATGAGCCAACGCTCACGCAGCAGCAGCCGCTGGCTCAGGGAGCATTTCGCGGATCCCTTCGTGCGACGCGCACAGACGGAGGGGTGGCGCTCACGAGCCGTGTTCAAGCTCGAGGAGATCGACCGGCGTGAGAAGCTCCTCGGGCCCGGGCGAGTGTGCCTCGACCTGGGAGCGGCCCCGGGAGCGTGGAGCCAGTACGCCGCCCGGCGGGTCGGAAGCCAGGGCCGGGTGATCGCTACCGACATCCTGCCCATCCTTCAGCTGCCCGGGGTGGAGTTCGTGCAGGGAGACTTCCGGGACGAGCAGGTGTTCGATTCCGTCCTCGGCTTGCTGCCGGGCCGGGAGGTGGACATCGTGCTCTCGGACATGGCACCCAACCTGAGCGGCGTGGACGCCATCGATCAGCCCCGTTCGATCTACCTGGCGGAGCTGGCCCTTGATATGTCGCAGCGCGTCTTGAAGCCGGGCGGCGCTGCCCTGATCAAGGTCTTCCAGGGTGCGGGATTTCAGCAGTTCGTGCAGGGCGCGCGGGGCAGGTTCGGCAAGGTGAAGCTGGTGAAGCCCCAGGCGTCACGCTCGCGCAGCCCGGAGATCTATTTACTGGCCATGCAGTTTCGCTTGGTGTAGCGTGCTTTTGGGCAAGAAGCCGAGCGCCTGAAGAGGACGGAAGCCTTTGAACGATTTGACAAAGAACATCCTGCTGTGGGTGGTCATCGTGCTCGTGCTGCTGGCCGTGTTCAGCCGCTACATGCCCACGGTAGGGCAGCCTCAGGACATCCCCTACTCGACCTTCCTCGACGATGTGAAGGCCGATCGCGTCCAGTCGGTCGTGCTGCAGGGCGAGATGATCTACGGGGAGCGCAAGGACAAATCCACTTTCAAGACGTTCAACCCCGAAACGGATTTCACCGCGCTGATCGGCACGCTGGACAAGGCGCACGTGCAGATCGAAGGGCGCGCGCCGAAGCAGCCGAACTTCATCGGGCAGCTGTTCCTGCAGATGGCGCCGGCCCTGCTGTTGATACTGGTCTTCCTGTACATGCTGCGGCAGATGCAGGGAGCCTCCGGGGGCCGGGGGGCCATGTCCTTCGGCAAGAGCCGCGCGCGGCTCCTGGGCGAGGACCAGGTGAACGTCACCTTCGCGGACGTGGCCGGCGTCGATGAAGCGAAGCAGGAAGTGGGCGAGATCGTCGACTTCCTGAAAGACCCGGGCAAGTTCCAGAAGCTTGGCGGCAAGATCCCCAAGGGCGTGCTCATGGTGGGCTCACCCGGGACGGGCAAGACACTGCTGGCCCGCGCCATCGCCGGCGAGGCCAAGGTGCCCTTCTTCACCATTTCGGGCTCCGACTTCGTGGAGATGTTCGTCGGTGTCGGCGCTTCGCGCGTCCGCGACATGTTCGAGCAGGCGAAGAAGCACGCGCCGTGCATCATCTTCATCGACGAGATCGACGCGGTCGGCCGGCACCGCGGAGCCGGGCTTGGCGGCGGCCACGACGAGCGCGAACAGACCCTGAACCAGCTGCTGGTGGAGATGGACGGCTTCGAGGGCAACGAGGGCATCATCGTCATCGCCGCTACCAACCGTCCGGACGTGCTCGACCCGGCGCTGCTGCGCCCGGGTCGCTTCGACCGCCAGGTAGTGGTGCCGCTGCCCGACGTACGCGGCCGTGAGCAGATCCTGCGGGTGCACATGCGGCGCGTGCCACTGGCCGATGACGTGAAGCCGGCGCTCATTGCGCGCGGCACACCCGGTTTCTCCGGCGCCGACCTCGCCAACCTGGTCAACGAGGCGGCGCTGTTCGCCGCACGCGCGAACAAGCGCATCGTCGGCATGGACGAGTTCGAGCGTGCCAAGGACAAGATCATGATGGGCACCGAGCGGCGCTCCATGGTCATGAGCGAGGCGGAAAAGCGCATGACGGCCTATCACGAAGCCGGTCATGCGATCGTCGGCATGACCGTGCCGGAGCACGACCCGGTGTACAAGGTCACCATCATTCCGCGTGGCCGCGCGCTGGGCGTGACGCAGTTCCTGCCGGAGCAGGATCGCTACAGCTTCTCCAAGCGCCGCCTGGAGAGCGCCATCGCTACGCTGTTCGGCGGCCGCATCGCGGAAGAGCTGATCTTCGGCCCCGAATCCGTCACCACCGGCGCCTCGAACGACATCGAGCGTGCCACCGAACTGGCACGCAACATGGTCACCAAGTGGGGGCTGTCGGACAAGCTCGGTCCACTCACCTACTCGGAGGAGACCGGCGAGGTGTTCCTCGGCCGCAGCGTCACGCAGCACAAGCAGGTGTCCGATGTCACCGCGCACGCGATCGACGAGGAAGTGCGCCGTGTCATCGAGAGCAATTACCAGCGGGCGCGCCAGATCCTCACCACCTCGCTCGAGAGGCTGCACCTCATGGCCGATGCGCTCATGAAGTACGAGACCATCGACGAGGAGCAGCTCAAGGACGTCATGGCGGGCAAGACGCCCAAGCCGCCCGCGGGCTGGGACGACTCGCTGTCCAACCGGCCACCGACGGCGCCGGCGCCGGCGGGGACGCCGGTGACGCCTGCGGCGCAGCACTGAGTCCCGCTGCTCGCAGCCATCCTCCCTTCTCTCGCCGCGGCGCGTGAGTCGCCCCCGCACTGCAGGTCGCAGCCGCTGCACGCCATGTCCTCCCCGCCGGTTCAGCTGCGCTGTGCTGACAAGACGCTCGATCTGAGCGCCCCGGTGGTCATGGGGGTGCTGAACGTGACGCCGGATTCGTTCTCTGACGGCGGCCGCTTTTTCTCCGTGGAGGCGGCGGTGGAGCAGGGGCGGCGCATGGCGGCCGAGGGCGCCGCGCTGATCGATGTGGGCGGGGAGTCCACACGGCCGGGAGCGGAACCGGTCGACACCCGCGAGGAGCTCCGGCGGGTAGTGCCGGTGATCGAGCGTCTGCGGGCCGCGGTGAGCGCGGTGATTTCGGTCGATACCAGCCGGCCCGAGGTGATGAGGGCCGCGGCGGCCGCCGGTGCCGGGCTCATCAACGACGTACGAGCGTTGCGCGAGCCGGGCGCAATGGCGGCGGCGGCGGCGAGCGGCTGCGCGCTGTGCCTGATGCACATGCAGGGCGAGCCGCGCACCATGCAGCTTGCTCCGCACTACGACGATGTCGTGAGCGAAGTGCGCGCGTTCCTGGCCGCACGCGTGGCGGCCTGCCGTGCGGCCGGCATCCCCGCCGATCGTCTCAGCGTCGATCCGGGGTTCGGCTTCGGCAAGAACCTGGAGCACAATCTCACTCTGTTGCGCCGTCTCGGGGAGCTGGCGGCGGACGGCGTACCGGTGTTGGTTGGCTTGTCGCGCAAGGCGATGCTCGGCACACTCACCGAGCGCCCGCCAGGCGAGCGCGTGTTTGGGAGCGTCGCCCTCGCGGTGATCGCGGCGTTGCACGGGGCGCGTATCATCCGCGCGCACGACGTGGCCGCCACGGTGGATGCGCTGGCTGTCGCGGCGGCGGTCGGTGGCGGGCGGGCCGTGTAAGGCGGCGGGGGAGTTGCATGGGTCGTCGATACTTCGGAACCGATGGAGTCAGAGGGCGGGTGGGCGAGCACCCGATGACGGTGGATTTTGCGCTGCAACTGGCCAGCGCCGCGGCGCGCGTGCTGGCCCCCACAGGCGGGAACGTACTGATCGGCAAGGACACGCGCCTCTCGGGCTACATGTTCGAGTCGGCACTGGAGGCCGGGTTCGTGGCCGCCGGCGTGGATGTCATGCTGATCGGCCCGCTGCCGACGCCCGGTATCGCTTACATGACACGCCGCTTCGAGTGCGACTTCGGCGTGGTGATCAGCGCCTCGCACAACCTGTACGACGACAACGGCATCAAGTTCTTCGACGCTTCCGGGGCCAAGCTGTCCGACGAGCTCGAGGAGCGGATCGAGAGCGAGCTCGAGCAGGCGCCGCTCACCCGCACCTCGCGCAACCTCGGGCGTGCCACGCGCGCCGACCGTTCGCGCACCTACTACCAGGAGTTCTGCGCCTCGACGCTGCCGCCCGGCCTGGATCTGTCGGGCATGAAGATCGTCATCGACTGCGCCAACGGCGCGGCCTACAAGGTGGGCCCGCGCATTCTCGCCGACCTCGGCGCGGAGATCGTACCGATCGGCTGCTCACCCAACGGACGCAACATCAACGACGGCTGCGGCACCATGGCGCCGGACCTGCTGCAGCTGACGGTACCCGGCGTGCGCGCGAACGTCGGCCTCGCTCTCGACGGCGACGGCGATCGCCTCGTGATGGTCGATCACCTCGGACGCATCGTCGACGGCGACCAGCTGCTGTACGTCATTGCGCGCGCCCTGCAGCAGGCCGGGATGCTGCGCGGGCCGGTGGTCGGCACCGTGATGAGCAACCTCGGACTCGAGCTGGCGCTGCGTGCGGCGGACCTCGAATTCCGCCGTGCACCGGTG
>Ga0123356_10005515_pt1 | contig 12870 bp, 13 predicted proteins | sample TergutEmb28metaG_2_FD_92546 | JGI IMG/M metagenome (GOLD analysis project Ga0123356, IMG submission 92546) | Embiratermes neotenicus P3 segment gut microbial communities from Petit-Saut dam, French Guiana - Emb289 P3 | ecosystem: Host-associated > Arthropoda: Insects > Digestive system > Gut ... | reverse complement strand
TTACTAACCCTTGTGACTTATAAATTTTCTCACAGAAATTTATTTTATCATCAATCGCCATTTTTGACGGATAAATGGGATTTATTGAATTGGCTCTGTTTGTATATCCATTGGCAAAACGCAGAACCCAACCATCAAACACCTGTGTTTTTATCGCAGGGTGTGCGTTCATTGATAATTCTTCATATAGTGCTATATTATTCATAAAACATTCCTCAACCTCACATTATATAAATTTCATGTATTTTCCCACGCTGTTCTGCCGAACATGGAAAATGTTTCTACTGCATTATACCACGAAACAGGCTGAAAATCAAGTTTTTTTGTGAATGTTTTGTAAAAAAGCTATTTACCCCCTTGACAACACTCAACAAATGTAGATTTATTAAACAAAATTAAAAAAGAGTATGAAGACGAGGATAATAAAATAGTTGAATACTATTATAATGTAAGAAACAATATTGAAAATGTTTATAATGAAAAGATGGTAATTAAGAGTGCGAAAATTTTATTTTATCATGCATTAGCTATGATAGAGGCGTTCATAAGTAGTTTTGGTCTTGAGTTTGAGAAAGTACTATTTGATAATCCTAAGAAAACATTTATGAGCTTTTTTAAATATATTTCGCAAAATTTTAATAATTTTGATATCTGCATAGAATCATTTATCCCTATTTCAAAAGAAAAGTTGAAGGGTTTACAAGTAGATATAGCAGAAGAAAACACTATAATTGTTCAAAAAATTGTTGCGAATATACGAGAAAGAATACGAAGGGGAGAAGATTTATCTTTTTATAGTCCTCTTTCATTGTTAAAAAAAACTCAACATCTTGAAAGTTCTGACGAGTTTTTAAATAACATATATGAAAATGAAAAACTTAGAATATCCGAAAGAGATGTAAGTAATAAATATATAAGAATCAACGGTGAAAATATCGAATACATATTTAAAAATAATCCTCCTTTTAGTAACTGTGACTCCAATATTAAAATTAACAAGTACGAAGACAATTTAAATCAAACCACTCTTGCAACAAACAGTTTTCACTTTCAAATGATTTATAATCAAATTAATATATATGTAAAAAACGCTTTTACTAATATGACATTTATAAATCCTTTCAATAATTCATTTTATGAAACATTTAATCTTAAGACAAATGTTTTGCAAAATAAATATTTCAACAGCAATCAATTAGAATCTATTCAACCTAGCCTTTTCAATAAACTATGTGAAGCTTTCACCATTGACCTCTTGGCTTGCTTTTATTCACAGGTATCTACGTTTGAAGATATAGAATTACCTGAAGGAAAAAGAAATTATGAAATGTTTATTTATCAATATAATAAAATTGATAAGAACGATAATAGAAAATACTTTAATGAAAAAGCAAAGGACGGAGCCTCGACAGCAATAAGGAATTATAGGGTAAGGGAAAATAAAGATGAAAATTTAAAAAACGGATTTTGTTTTTGGCATTGCAGTAATAAGTGTCGCTACTGCGACGAAAAAAGAATTTATTGTTCATATAAGGGCAGCGAGAAGTGTTTTGAAGAAAAATTCGAAAAAGAAGATTTTTGTTTAATTGAACGAGATTATGATAATCCTAAGAAAGAAAAAAGAAATAAATTATGTACCTGCCATCAATCATCAGACTTTAATGTGTCCCCTTTTGATATTTCTTTTACTCGTTGTATTTTAAATGGTGATTTTAAGCTTAATTTACATAAGGCAGATAGCGAGTTTGCGAAAAATGAAAAATTCAAAAATGATTTTATTGATATGAATAATAAATGGAACGATATGTTTAAGTGGGATGATGAATTAAAAAATATATGCAATCGAGATACTAATTTGAAGAGCCTATACGACAAAGGTCTTGAATGCTTTAAAACATATGAGATATTATTATATCATTTGGAACAACATTTTATGATTTTCAGTTTTTTAATCTGTCACGATATTGACGATTTTATTAATAAGGGTCTCCCGAATAATGATGGCATGAAAAATGCTGATGCTTTTTCTCCAAATTTTTTAATTTCACAAACTCTCTCCAAACATATTTATGATATACCTTTTCCTTTAACGAGAATTGTATTTGCAGAGATAATAGCCGGCTTAATAAATAATAATATAAGGCTTGAAGTATTGGATGAAGAAATTAGTGATATGCGAATATGTATAACAGATTATAAGCATATCTTATATAAGATAGGAAAAACTATATTTAACGAAGTGAAAAAACACCTCCCTAATTCAATTGCAAAATATGAATATGGTTCTGAGTGGTTCAAATGTTTAAGCGAAAAAATGACAGCATTTATTAAACAATATGATTTTATTAAAATGTTATCTGGAACAAAAAGCGGAAATAATATGTTATCGCTCCATTTAACTAATTTCATAAAAAGATTATCAGAAGATACTATTTATCCTCGCAATAGTGATATAACTAAGGACTACTACGAAACCATTAAAAAGAATATTGAGAGAAAATAGATGATTATTACAAAGACCGGTTTATACCGGTCTTTTTTTGTGTTGAAAATTTCACAACTTTTTGCACCCCTGATACGCACCGAAAATATTGTATACTTTAACACATGATAGCTATTTAGGGAAAAATAAACTTCACAACTTTTTGCACCCCTATGTTGTTATGAATATTTTGTATAATTATTTTAATAAGCCATTGTTATTTAAACTTTAAGGAGCAACCATGAAAAATGTTGAAAACTCAAAATCTGTCTGCCTTCCATCACTTGTACCTAATGTAGAAGCTGTCACCTGGCTGTTTAATCGGTTTAACGAATCGTTTTTTGAAAGTGCACTTTCAAACGTGGTAATTTCTGTTTCTCCAAGCCCATCGGGGAAAACTGCGGGGTGGTGTAGCCGCAAGGAAATTTGGGAAGACAGTTCCAAACATCGTTTCTACGAACTTAATATTTGCCCTGAATTTTTAAATCGCCCGCTCGAAGAAGTATGTGGCACTCTTTTACATGAAATGGTACACCTTTGCAATGCTCTTGACGGTATACAAGATTGCTCCAGGAACTCTCTATATCATAATAAACATTTTAAAAGTCGTGCAACAAAACATGGTTTACACGTTGAAAAGACTGAAAAATATGGATTCTCAAAAACATCCCTTACCACTGAAATGAGTAATTTCATTAAAAGCTTAGAATTTACTGGTTTTAATTTATTCAGAAACGCAATAATTAAATCTGAAGAAAAAATTGAAGGCGATAAGAAAATCGGAATGATTCTTAAAACCTCCTCTACTCGCAAATACGCTTGTCCAAAATGTCGTTTGTCAATACGTGCGACGAAAGATGTTGCTATTATATGCGCCGATTGCAATGAACTTTTAATAAAAAAGCCATAAAAAAACTATTTTGGTATATACTCTCATTTTTGGGGGGGGTATATAAATTTTATTTCTTAAGGAGTATTAATCATGAAGAAAAACACACAGAAAAAACCAGAACACGTAAAAGCAACAGAATTAGGCAATGTGAAAATCAAACATCTCAAACGATGCATTTGCGGAACTCCAAAATCTGCGAAAGCAATAGTCTGCGAAAAACGCGGCGAAGACTGGCTCTACATCTTTGAAAGGCAGAAGAAAACAGCAGAAGAATTTATTGTCTTCACCAAACAACAAGGTATCTCCCCTATAGGTATTTGTTCAATCTGTGGCAGATACTATATTGGGGGTGGGCACTATGCATGGTCGGTTGTTGAGCCGTCAGAGGACACAAGTGCTATTTGTTGTTTTCGATGCAATAATAATGCGTTCATGCCGGCAAGAAAGGAAGCCGTGTTTCGTTCTATAAAAATCAATAAAAAGGGGGGCAAGTGATATGAGAAACTCGAATGATATACTTAACGATGGAGTTGCTGACAACAACCCTTCACTCTATGCAGAGGTAATCACAACTCGTCCTCCAAAAAAGGATAAGCGAAAAAAGTTGAAAAAGAAGCATAAGAGGCGCAAGCAAAGTAGTTTATGCGATTACGTTAAAGGCGATGATGAATATTACTTGTTTAAGAACGAGTTAAATTCACTCAAACGAACCGGAGATAATCCACCAATCGAATTGAGGGTTTTCCCCGACAGTGATGTAGGCATTTATATTGGAAATCACGGTGCTTTTTCGTATGCATTACTCACATCAAATGAAGGTCATGTTTGTGTTATCGGCAGTACAGGCAGCGGCAAAAGTGATTGTATCGTCAAACACACTATAGTTAAACGTTCAAATCCTGCTTTTATTACAGACTACAAAGGCGAGCTCATACTTTTAAAAACAATTAATCCAAGAAAAATTCTCTATTTTACAGACGAAGAAGGCGAAGATTCTGTCACTTTTGATTTGTTTGATTGTTTGAGGAGTGGCGGTAACCGCAATGTTGTATCTAATGCAAGAGCAATTGCGGAAGCGATAATTCCGCTCCTATCAGAAACAGATAAAGCATTTTGGACTATGGCAGAACGTGACATCTTGACCGCTGCAATTGTTTATTATTATGACTTGAAGGCAAGTTTCATTGATGCTATGATAGCAATTAAAAATTCAACCACCCGTGAATTAGTATCAGATATTCTGGGCAGCAACAATGAAAGAGCAAAAATGTGCATCACACCATGTCTTGCAGACGAAAAATCTGGTGCTGAAATGCTCAGCGGAATCGAAGAGGGTGTCGGTCATCATATTTCAATATTCGCAAGTGAAGAAATAATTAAAAGAGTTTTCACACCATCAGAAAAAACACTGGGGATGAGCGATTTAAATACACACGATGTTTTTTTAAGGATGCCTTTGGAAAGAGCCAAGCAATGGGGTGCGGTCACTCGTCTGATTCTTACGATGCAAATTCAAGCATTGATGAAACGCCCGGACAAGCATTCAAATGAGGGAAAACAATGCCGAAATGTTCTGCTCCTGCTCGATGAATTCCCGTGCATAGGGAAACTTGAGTTTATAATTGATGCCTTAGAAACACTGCGAAGCAAAAACGTGACTATTGCGTTGTTTTGTCAGAGCCTTGCTGATTTAGACGATATTTACGGTGCAAATAAGAGGCGGAGAATTTTGGACAATTGCGAGTTCAAAGTGCTATTAAAAACCACCGACCCGGAAACTCAAGTTTTCTTTTCTGACCTTGTTGGTACAACAGAAACCGCTATTAGAGGGGTGAGCGAGAGTTATGATTGTGAAACGGGTAATACAAGTTATTCACGGCAGGTCAGCGAGGGGCGAAAACGAGTTATGGAGCCTCATGAATTTCTAACATCAAACAAAATAGTCTTCGTCAATCGTTATACAGGATTCTGTTTGTTGGAAAAGGACTTTTATCACCTCAAAAATACACCAGAGCAAGAAAGAGTAGCCTCTAAAAAGCATTTTTCTCTGCCTTCCAGTTTCTGGGATTCCCCGAAATTAACGGTTCGCGATTCATCAAGCGAGGGCAAACCTTTTGCTTTACCCACCGGCTATTGGAATCAAAATTAAATGCTTTTTAATTCTACCATTTTTCAAAGCATTAGTCAAGAGCATTTGAGTTTTTATTGTGCAATATTTTAAACTCTCGAAAAAATAATTCATAAAATATTTATATGGAGGAATTCACTATGTCTCAAAATTATAACAATGAAATCGCAAAAACTAAGGAACGGCTTGCTGAACTTAAACGTCGGCAGAGAGAAGAGGAACGGGAGGAGCGTAAAGCCAAGCGTAAAAAAGACGACCGCAGAAATGCAATTATCGGTAGATATGTCACCACTCAGTTTCCGAAGCTGTCACGTTACAACCCCGGAAGCAACAACATTGAAACCGCCGCAGAGTTCAAAGAGTTTATTCTTTTTTTAGAAAAACTCGCTGATAAACATCAGCCTCTTTTGGAAGAGCTTCTTGTTGAGGTTCGTGCTGAGTTATCAGCAGCAGGAACACAAGCGCACTTACAGGTTGATAAGATTTCATAACTTTTAGGAGGAAATTATGTACAGCTTTAATTTGAAAATTATCAAAAGAAACAATGGCGGTAGTATTGCAAAATCAGTCGCATACATATGCAGAACCAAAATGCAAAAATACTTAACTAACATGGTATACGATTACACCAAACAACAAGACATTTTATACTATGAAATGATTTTGCCGGAAAACTCACCTGAGAAGCTTTATGATTTACAAACCTTCTGCGATGAAGCGGAGAGGATGGAAGGGCGTGCTGATTCACGTTTGCTACGCTCAATACGAATCGCTCTGCCAAACGATAATGTTTTTATACTGGAAGACCATATAAAAATTGTAAAAGCTTTCGTGAAAGAAGCTTTTGTAGATAAGGGTATGGGGGCCGTTTTCGCAATTCATGATGGAAAGAACTCAGATAAACCCTTGATAAATAATATACATAGCCACGTATTAATCACTACGCGAGGCATAGATGTGAACGATTTCGTTAGATTGAAAGACGAGGGCTGGAATAAAAAGCACGAACTCTTGCGGTGGAGAAAAATGTGGGAAAACGCGTTAAACAATGCCTATGAAGACAAAGGCTTAAAAAAGCGAGTAAGCTGTGATAGCTATGAGGTGCAAGGTCTTCTTAGGGAAAAAATAGAGCCGACACGACACATGGGTTATGCGGTACACGAAATGGAAAAACGGGGAATTCGCACTAAAATAGGCGATATTAACCGTGACATAATCAAGAGACGAGCGGAAAAGGAACGTAGTCGTCAGAAAGAACAAGAACGGAACCGCGGACGTTGAAAACGCACTTTCATGCAACCCAATTTATATATTATTATTGTAGGAGGTTAAAATCATGAAACGAAGCATTTTACAACTTGAAGCGTTTGCGGGCGAAGGCTCCGCAAACAAATATAGGACAATTTTCAAGAACCAGCACGGCAGACATTTATTCCTGTCTTTAGAAGTTGACAGCAACTATTGCACTATTACAGATTGTTTCTACACTGACCGCAATCAAGGCAGAACAGGAAGCTTGCGTTACAGCTCAAAACCGTCATTGTTGCAATCGTTTCAATTCCCGTCGGACAACCTGTTATCGGTCATTGAGACAGAGCTTGACAAGATGTTTTTCGGAGTAGAGTACATTCACAGCGACAATGCCGATTTAACACTTGACGAATACTTGCAAACAAAAACAGAGAGCAAGTATCGGTTTCTGATTATGGTCGGCGAAGGCAGCGGACACAACGGACTGCCCGCCCATCTCCGTACAAGACTTAAAAACAAACTCCACCGCGCAATCTACGTTGAATTGGAGTATTACAAGGATGGGAAAGGCGTCGTCAAGCAATGCCACTATTACGACCGTCAGTACAGGCGCAATGGTCTCAAAATCACTCCGCGCCAGATGTTAAGCTGTTTCTTCCCGTACAGCCGTGAGGGAATAATAAATCTGCTCAACCATGAGCTTTGCTGCGATTTCACTCATATCATCATAACAAGCGGAATAGACATAGAATCAAACACAACGCCCCTTTGCGGGGCAATTTGACAGGAGGACAGCATGAGTATAGAATATACAGACATCAGGAATGTTAAACACAAAGTAGAACATATTATTGCACCCGGGGAAGACAACGACAGCAAAGAACAGCTCATAGAGCAGTTGTTTAACGCTCTGATAAGACCGCCTAAACGCGGCAGACCCGTTTCAGCGTAGAGAACGCAAAATCACCATGAAGGGAGGTGTGTCAATGGCGATTGCATTGTATGCACGGCAATCGGTTGAACGTGAGAACAGCATAAGCTGTGAAACGCAGCTTGAATACTGCAAAAGTATGCTCAAGCCCGATGAGCGGAACGAAAAGATTCTGACTTTCATAGACAGCGGCTGTTCCGGTGGTAACATCAACCGCGACGGCTTTCAGCAGATGATGAAGCAGGTTGGGCGGCACAAAGTCAACAAAGTCATCGTTTACAAGCTTGACCGAATAAGCCGCTCACTGAACGACTTCGTGAACATCTTGCAAGAATTTAAAAACCACGGTGTCGAGTTCGTATCGTCGCAGGAATCATTTGACACATCCTCTCCTTACGGTGAGCTAATCGTAAAAATACTGATGGTGTTTGCGGAATTCGAGCGAACGTCTATTATCAACCGCATAACGCAGGCGTATGCACATCGCAGTGAAATGGGATTTTATATGGGCGGCAGACAGCCTTACGGCTTCGAGATTGTTCCGGCTTTTATTAATAACATCAAGACAAAAAAACTCAACCCCATACCCTCCGAAATTGAGCAATTGCGCTACATATTCGAGGTTTACGCACAAGAAAACGTGTCGCTCCGACGGCTGTTGAATATTTTGCTCGCCGAGGACAAAAAACCGCTCAACGGCAGCGACTGGACAACTTCTAAGCTTTCTACGCTGTTGAAGAATCCCATATATGTTAAGGCTGATTCCGATGTTTACGAATATTACGAGCGTCACGGAACGCGCATAGTTACTGACATTTCAGAGTTCACAGGCGAGTACGGCGCACAGCTTTACGGACACACTAAGCATGATTTTGACAACGCTGACTGGTCGGACATGAAGCTTGTTCTGCTGTCACACTACGGCATTATTGATTCCGATATTTGGCTTAAATGTCAGCGTAAGTTAGAGAAAAACAAGCAAATCGGCAACAGTGTCAGCAACCGCACGAGCTGGCTTTCCGGCAAGATTATATGCGAGAAATGCGGTTATACCATGACGACGATTAAAGGTAAAATTAATAAAAGCGGCGAAATTCGCCGTTACTTCAACTGCACGGGAAAGTCGCACAAGAAAAGCTGTAAAGGCCCGAAGGTCAGCATTTACGCTGAAGATTTGGAAAACATGGTTTACGGCTGCATTTCTGATAAGCTATCGGAGCTGAACGAAACCAAGCATAAAAAGAAAACCGTCAGCGCAGTTGAAATTAACGACATGAAGCTTAGAATAAAAGAAGCAGAAAAAGCTGAGAGGCTGCTAATTGACACCATGCTGTCGGGTGGCTTTAATGAGGATTTATTGAAGCTCGCTAATCAAAAAGCCACGCAGTTAAAGCAGGATAAAGCCGCGCTGTATGAGCGGTTGGAGGAATTAAAGAGCCGTGAATCCGAAGCGGAAATCGCTGTGAATTTAACAGGGACGTGGAAAAATGCCGATTACAGCCGAAAGAAGGAAGTCGCTATGCTCATGCTGAATAAGATTATAATTGATGAAAACGGTGACGCTAAGGTTCTTTGGAATATGTGAAAACCGTCAAAGCATAAAACTTTGACGGTTTATTATTTATATACATCTTATAGGAATGATGAAATTATTTTTATTCAGCGGTAAAAAATTATCATACAAACATACAACACAGCCGTTCCCTAAGATTTTACCACTCTTTTCAAGCAGATTGAAAACCTTGGTCAAACGAATATCGGGATTAGCTGTTTTCTTTATTTCAAGCGGATAGAGCGTACCGTTAGCCTCCCATAGTAAATCAATTTCTTTATTATCTTTATCTCTGAAATAATGCAGAAACGGTCTCAATCCGCTGTTATAATACCCCTTTGCAACCTCTGATACAACGAAATTTTCAAGCAGTGCACCTGCCTGCGCTCCGTTCATCAAGGCTTCAACGCTGCTCCATCGTGCCAAATGAGCGACTAATCCGCTGTCGTAAAAATACAACTTCGGCGATTTTATTGTGCGTTTAAGCAAGTTATTTGAATAAGGGTGCAGATAGAAAATAAGCCCGAGCGTTTCTAAAATATTGAGCCAATTCTTTACCGTAACCTGGTCTATTTCGGCATCATCGGCGATTGATTTATAATTCACTAACTGCGCTGTCCGAGCCGCTGTAGCAACCATAAAACGATAAAACTTCAGCACATCAACATCGCCGGACAAATCCCGTACATCGCGCTCTATATAAGTTCGGATATAGCTTTCGTAAAACCTTTCACGGTCATCGGCTCCCTCCGATATAAGCTCAGGCATACCGCCGTTAAAAATGCGGGTGAAAATATCAACCGGCGAGGCAGCGGGAATCTCGCTCGCTCTTTCTTTTAAGTTCTCAAAATCCGTATCAAGCGGACTGCATTTTTTATGATTATAAATTTCATTTTGAGACAGCGGAAACAAATCAAGCAGGCTGACACGCCCCGCTAAGCTCTCGCTGACATTCCGCATCAATTTAAAAATTTGCGAACCTGAAAGCCAGTAGTCACCCTTTTGCTTACGAGTGTCAACTTGAATTTTTATATAGCTGAACAGCTCCGGAGCATACTGCACTTCGTCAATAAATACCGGCGGTGAATAAGTTTCAATAAAAGCTTTGGGGTCATTTTTCGCTAAGTTGCGAGCCGCCATATCATCAAGAGAAACATATTTCCTATCTGTTCCCTCCATGAGTTTTTCAAGCATTGTAGTCTTGCCGACCTGCCTGGGCCCTGTCACTAAAACCACTTTTGCACGGCTTGCTACCTTTAAAAAAACTTCTTCCATATCGCGTTTAATATAATTCATTTTATACTCCATTTCGGCTGATGTTCGATTATAATAATATTATAGCCGACATAAACGGTTTTGTCAAGACGAAAATAAAATAAATTCTACTTAAATCAGTATGGTTTGTATCGCCGAACCTCTGAAAATGCACAACCTCCCGTTCCCGCAAAAACTTTATAATTTTATTAACGTCGGGGTCGTCGGAGAGGCGTAGGATATTATCGTAGGTTGCGCGGGCTTTTTGCTCCGGTGCAAGTGAGGAGGAACAACTTTTCAATCCTTTTACCTCAGAAATTCCAATAAATTTCGATGGGTGCTGTCTTGCACCCTTTTGCGCGTTTCCCTATGGAAACATAGTCTATGAGCCGTTCTACCATGCTTCGGCTGAGCCGTTTGACATCAGAATACTCGTCAACAATCTGCTTTTTGGTTTTTACTTCGCCGCGCTTACGTTCGAGCAAAGCAATTTCGGTTTCTAAGCTTTTTACAAGAGCCTCAAGCTTCTCCCTGTCGGCTGAAAAATCACGGGAAAACTCAATAAATTCTTTTTCGGTTATAAGCCCTTTTGCCTTGTCCTTGTATGATTCTTTTACGGCTTTTGAACACGCTTCGATTTCTTTTACATAAGCTGCTTTCTGAGTCTCTAATCGAGCAAGCCTCTTGTCGAAATTATCGTTTAATTTAATCCTGCGCTCAACCTCGTCCTTGTCAAGATTATTTTCCAACAAGCTTCTCAGTTCTGATAAAACAGCCTGCTCTAACTGTGCAACAGGGATAAAAGAACCGTCACAGCTTTCCCTTGATACGTGTTTGGTTGCGCATTTTAAGTAATATTTGCTGCGATTTTTTGAAGTACGCATTGAAGCGTCGCAGTGCATACAACGAGCTTTTTGGGTAAATAAGCCTACCTCGCCCGTGCCGAAGGGCTTTGTGTTTTGCTGTATCAGCTCTTGAACCCTGTCCCATAAATCGCGGGATATTATCGGTTCATGAGTGTTCTCAACGCGAAACCAGCTTTCCTTAGGCTTGGGTTTATTTTTCTTTGTTTTGTAAGAAACACTGCCGTATTTCCCCTGAACCATCGTGCCTATGTACATTTCGTTGCTTATCATTTTCGTGATTGAGTAATACTGCCAAAGCTTGCCTGTTTTGTGCTTCGGCGATTTGTAATGCACCCCTTTGAGCCTTTTGTACTCGGTCGGATTCGGCACACCTCTGTCGTTTAAGGTTCTTGCTATTGCTGTTCTTCCGTACCCATTCGCATAAAGCGTAAATACCTCACGTACAACCTCTGCGGCTTCCTCGTCGATAATCAGGTGTCCTTTTTGCTCGGGATTTTTGAGGTAGCCGTACAGCGCGAAGGAGCCGATATGCTCCCCTTTCCCGCGTTTGTCGTCAAATACACTTTTTATGTTTTTTGATAAGTCTTCTATGTACCATTCGTTGACAAGCCCGTTGATTTGCCGCGATTTTTTATTTCCCTCGTTCTCTGTATCCGCGTTGTCTGCGATACTAATAAAACGTATACCTAATTCGGGAAGCAATCCGTGAATAATGTCCTCCACCATTGCGATTTCACGTGTGAAGCGTGCCTGCGATTTACAAAGCACAATATCAAATTTGCGCTTCTCTGCGTCCTCTAACAATCGGTTCCACTGCGGGCGGTTACGGTCTGCTCCGGCAAAATCATCATCGCTGTAGATGTTATAAATATCCCAGTCGTTGTCAACCGCATACCTTAAAAGCATTGACTTTTGATTTTGTATGCTTTCGCTGTCGTCCTCCTTTGCTTTCTTATGCCTGTCCTCTTCGGACAATCTGCAATAAATACCTACCTTCATGTCCTCACCTCTTTCCGGTCAGGACAATTTTGTGTAGCTTTATTGTAGCATGAATTTGCCGCCTCGTCAAGCGAGTAATTAATTATTTCAGCCCAAAGAAAGCTTAATGATTTGTTGATATTATTTTTGTTTTTGCTTTTGAATACGCTTATGCAATTTGCGTCCTGCTTTTTTAGGGTCATAAGCATCACCTCTTTCGAGGTATATTCGCAACCTGCCTTGTCTTATTCATTTTCAAAGCGGATAAATAAATCCTCGTCACATCCTCTCTTTCATGCCCGAGTAATTTAGAAACCTCTCGCTTCGCTTCCCATTCAACTAAACCATTAGAAATTAGTTCGCTATACTTATTAAACGCAAAGCTATGCCGAAGCCCATGAAATGTCAATCGCTCCTTGTTTTCCCGCGCAGGAAGCTTATCTCGGTGAAAATTAATAAAACCTTGCAACTGCTTGATGTAAATGTGTGTCGGTGTGCCGTTCGGCACAAGCAATTTCTCGCCACGCACGGTAGCT
>Ga0123356_10005514_pt1 | contig 12872 bp, 12 predicted proteins | sample TergutEmb28metaG_2_FD_92546 | JGI IMG/M metagenome (GOLD analysis project Ga0123356, IMG submission 92546) | Embiratermes neotenicus P3 segment gut microbial communities from Petit-Saut dam, French Guiana - Emb289 P3 | ecosystem: Host-associated > Arthropoda: Insects > Digestive system > Gut ... | reverse complement strand
AAAGTTCGGACAGTCTTTTATGCAGGGTGTTGATTATTATTCAACTGTGTCATTTTACGACGGACCGACCCTTCTGGGTGCTCTGCCGTCTATTGGTATCGGTATCGTCATCTACATATTTATCGTACGCGGATGTCTCATGTCAAAGGATGAAGAGGGGCGTAGTATATACATCAACGTTTGGCCGTCAGTGCTGGATATTGAGAAAAAGATATACAAACCATTGCTGCTCAGTATATTACCTTTCTTTGGTGCTATGATAGCGAGGATTTACGGAAGTCTTATAGCCGGAATTTCGTCTGCAGGCAGGCGGATGTTTATACGCTTTCGTGATTTCTGGATTCGCGAAACAACACAGCAGCATACAAACTGGAATGAAATATACTCTTCCGGAAAAGGCAGTTATTGGGATGAAATGTATGCCGCCGTTCGTGATTTTGTAAGCGAGGTTCTGGGACTGAACTTTAAAAAAGGATTCATTTCCGTAGAAAACCTGCCGAAAGGTCTTTTAACCTCGAGAAATACACTAAACTCTCTGGGATATAGCTTACTACTGTGTTTTCTGGGAGTAGTAATTGTTTTCATTGTTGTTTTGTTCATATAGCGTTTCGTTTTACGTAAATAACCCGTCACGCCCATGGTGAAATTTTTAAACGGGTTAATATAGAAAGGAGAAAAATATGGCAAAGTATCAAGATCCGGCGGTAAAAGTAACCTCTCCAGATGAGGCGTTAAGACTTCTTAAAGAGGGTAATGCAAGATTTGTTGCAAATGATCTTGTACCCACAGATTACAAAGAAGCTCTTGAAAAAACCGGAGGTCAGCAAAGCCCCTTTGCATCCATCCTGACATGCGCAGATAGCCGCTGCTCACCTGAGATTTATTTTGATCAGGGAATCGGCAACATTTTCGTCGTTAGAAACGCCGGAAATTTCGCTGATAGAGAAGCCATTGGTTCATTCCAATTTGCTGCAGCAGTTCTGAAGTCCCAAATCATCGTGGTTGTCGGTCACACCTCATGCGGAGCCGTCAACAATGCTCATATGGGAACCTCAGGTCTTCCTGCCGAGCTGCAAGGCATCCTTGATGACATCCGCCCGATCATCAAAGACATTGACACAAAAGAAAACGCAGTTGCCGTAAACACCAGAGCTCAAGTTGCCACATTAAAAGAAAACCCGGCAATCAAAGAGGCTGGCATTCCCGTATACGGTGCACACTATGACATCGCTACCGGCATTGTCACATGGCTGTAATTTCTTAAACCCGGTTTCATTTTAATATGAAGCCATGGTCTTTGAAAGCAACGCGCCCGGGTAGGGATGCCGGGGTCAAAACCGCCATCCCCAGGGGTATCCCGGGCGCGCTGAGTCAAAAAAATTAAAAAGAGAGGTAAAAGCTATGTTAACAGCAGATCCTGCGGATAAGGGTCAAACTTTTAGAGTCGCGTTTATGACATGCGCCTCCCTGTTTGTTCTGGGTTATATCAACGCATTAGCAATCAACACACGCGACCTGGGACTTATGATCACACCGCAATCGGGAAATGTCGTATGGATAGGAATAAATGCCGGCGCAGGTTATTGGCCGTTATTCTTTGACAACCTGGGATTATTCTTTGGTTTTACCGTTGGTGTTATTTTCGGATTCTTAACTAAAGAATGCTTCAAGGGCAGTGCGTTTCAACAATATTTTAAATGGACAATGTTTGTTCTGCCGGTAATATTATATCCGCTGATAATGCAATATGTAATACCGTCAGTCATCTCATTTTTCGTTTTAGGTTTTGCGTGCGGTGTTGTTCTTGAATTTTTCAGAAAACTATATCATTTGGAAATCAACAATGCGATGGCAACAGGAAATGTACGATTCTTCGGGCTTGCGTTTGCGGGTGCGTTTATTAAAAAGAATAAAAAAGAAATCATTACTTTCTGGTTGTTCTTATTATGTATTCTTCTCTACGCCGGCGGTGCGTTTGTCTATACAAAACTTTCTCTGCTAGACTATAATCTTGGTTATGATGGCAACGGCTTTATTGTAGGGCTTGGCGATCATAGTCTACGTGTTTTCAGGAGACACACACTTGGGTATGGTGAATACCGTACAGATGTTGTCTCAAGTAATATCGCAAGATTTATCGGACTCTTGGCTGCTTGCATAATTCCATATTTCTTCTTACCGAAAGCTGAGGCTAAAAAAGAAGAAGCATAAGAAAAAAATGCATTTCCGGTTAGACGCTTCAGGGGCTGTTGCATAATAATGCAATTGCCCCTTGGAAGTATAGGTCAGTATGGTATAATATATACATGAAAAAGATTATTGCAATATTAACTCTGATATGTCTTTCTTTTGGGCTGTCCGCTGCATGTGCGTTTTCAGCTATGACACAGGAGAATATTAGTAGTGACCGTACTGACGCTTCGAGTGAGTCGGATGGTTTAGTGGTATACGCGAGTTTTTATACAATGAAGGATTTTGCGTCGAAAATCGGTGGTGAAAGGATTATTCTCAATAGTTTTATGCCAATTGGTGCCGACCCGCATGGTTGGGAGCCGACACCGGCGCTGATTTCCGGTTTGGAAAATGCTGATGTTTTTATTTATAACGGCGCGGGAATGGAGCATTGGGTGGATAAGGTTTTAGACACCATCCGCAATCAATCGCTTATTATTGTTGAGACTACGGCAGGAATCCACCTTTTGGAAGGTTCTTGTGATAACCATAGCTCGCAGGCACATCACTTACATGATGCGGATCCTCACGTGTGGCTTAACCCGATGAATGCAAAGCATCAGATGCAGGTTATACGCGACGCGTTTGTACAAGCTGATCCCGGCAACAGCGATTATTATAATAATAACTATGAGAAATATGCCGCTGAGCTTATTAAGCTGGATGAAGAGTTTCATGAGGCATTATCAGGATTGCAAAACAGGCATATTGTAGTCGCACATGAAGCTTTCGGATACCTTTGCGATGCTTACGGACTTATACAACTTGGTATCGCCGGATTGGAAGCAAATGTAGAACCTTCTCCGTCTCGTATGGCAAGGATTGTGGATTTTGTCAGGGAAAACGATATTAGTGTTATTTTTTTTGAAGCATCAGCAAGCAGTAGAGTTGCTGATGCAGTAGCGAGGGAAACCGGCGCAAGGACTGCTGTTCTAAGCCCGATTGAAGGGTTGACCGATGCGCAGATCGCTGCCGGTGACGACTATTTTTCAGTTATGCGTCAGAATCTTCAGGTACTAAAGGAGGAGTTGAGCTGATAGATGTTGTTGTTGATGTGCAGCAAGCTTCGTTTAGTTACGGAGCCGGGACACCTGTGCTGCAGGATATTAGTTTCACTCTGAATAAAGGAGATTTCGCTGCACTGATTGGACCGAACGGTGCGGGAAAAAGTACGTTGCTACGTCTTTTGCTCGCTGAACTCCACCCGTCTGAGGGGAATATCTCATTGTTTGGTGAGGATGTGCGCTTTTTCAAAAACTGGACAGATGTGGGATATGTAGCGCAGAACAGTACAGTTAAGAGTAGCCGTATACCTGCTACTGTTGAAGAAATAGTTACTGCAAGTATTTATAGTAAATCGCGTAACCAACGCCTCTCCGGCAAGGAACGCCGCTTGAGAGCGATGGGTGCACTGGCTCAGGTCGGTGTGGAGGATTGTGCAAAAAAAATGCTGGGTAGCCTTTCAGGCGGTCAGCAACAGCGAGTTATGATTGCGCGTGCGCTTGTGTCCAAGCCACGCCTTATGCTGCTGGATGAACCGGCAACAGGAATAGACGACAAATCAGTAGAAATGTTATATGAACTGCTTGGCAATATAAATCGCGAGACAGGGCTTATGATATTGATGGTGACACATGACGCACAAAGGGTATTAGACTATGTGTCGCGTATTTTCTGTTTGGGACAGTGTTCTCTGGTAGAGCTGACAAAAAGTCAGCTAAAAGACGAACTGTGCCACAGGCACGAGCACTAGAAGCACTTTGGAGGCGATATGTTAGCAATTTTTGAGTATGCTTTTATGCAACGGGCGTTTGCTGTTGGCATTTTGCTGGCTTTGATAATCCCCTGTATCGGAATTGTAGTGGTTTTCAGGCGGATGTCAATGATTGGGGATGCTCTTTCTCATGTTTCGCTTGCAGGTGTTGCTGCAGGGCTTGTTATGGGTTTTAATCCTGTGCTTGGAGCAGTGGCTACTACAATTGTTGCCGCTTTGGGCATTGAGGCTATACGCAGGAGATTGCCGCATTTTTCTGAGTTGTCTATTGCTATTGCGATGTCTACGGGAATCGGACTCGCTGCTGTACTGTCAGATTTTGTGCCGAACTCGGCAAATTGGTATAGTTTTTTATTTGGTAGTATAGTGTCCATCACCGATTTTGAATTATGGTTGGTTGTTGGGTTGAGTGCGGCAGTGTTGCTGGTTTTTTTTCTACTGTATCAGGAGATATTTCTTATCGCACTCGACGAACGCTCGGCGCGTCTATCAGGCGTACCTGTCAATTTTGTCACAATAATATGCACCGTTCTCACTGCTGTAACCGTATCGGTCGCAGCGCGGACTGTCGGTGCGCTTATTGTATCATCACTGTTGGTGATTCCGGTCGCTTGCGCAATCCAGCTTGCGCGGAGCTATCGCCGGACTTTAATATATTCGATGGGTTTCGCGCTCTGTTTTACAGTAACAGGACTGTTTATTTCCTACTACGCAGATCTGCGCCCCGGCGGAGCGATAGTTTTGACCGGCGTGGGGGTTTTGCTGTTGATATTGACGGGGAAATGGTTAGTTGGTGTAAAAACGACGTAAAATGGGTCGCCGGGGGCGTCGACCCCTACGATAGCTTGCGCGTATCTGCGTAGGGTGCGACGCCCCCGGCGCACCTTGTGTATATGCAACGACTACTTACGTCGTTTTTTCTTTGTATCTACCGTGTCACCGCCGGCTTCGGCGAATTTAATCAGGTGCTCTTTTTGTTCGTTTGTCATTGAGGTTGGTACTTTAACCGTAACGGTAATATACTGGTCGCCGCGTCCCGAGCCTCTCAGGTTTTGGATGCCTTTATTTTTCAGTCTGAAAACCGTACCTGTCTGTGTCCCTGCGGGAACCGTATACTTGACCTTACCGTCAAGGGTCGGAACCTCAATCTCCGCTCCGAGTGCTGCCTGTACAAATGAAACCGGTATGTTCATTATAACAGACGTACCGTCACGTTCGAAAAACTCATGGCGCTTTATGGAAACAGTTACAAATAAATCCCCTGCTTCTCCGCCGTTTACGCCGGCACTGCCTTGACCTCGCATTGATATTGTCTGTCCATTGTCAATGCCGCCCGGAATGCTGACTTTAATTGTACGGTTGCGCCGAATCATTCCGAGACCTTTACATTTGACGCAAGGCTGATGAATGACTTTTCCGCGTCCGTTACACTTCGGGCAATCCGCAGTACTCTGCATGACACCAAACGGTGTACGTTGCTGAGTCGTTACTACACCTCTGCCGCCGCAATCGTTGCATTTTTCGGCGGTTGTACCTTTTTTGCAACCTGAGCCTGAGCAATCGTCACATGTTTCCACGCGCTGTATGCTTACATCCTTTTCACAGCCGAATGCGGCTTCTTCAAAGGTTATGTTGACGCTGACACGTACGCGCTCACCTTTTCTCGGCGCGTTACGGTTACGGCTTGTGCTTGCACCGCCGCCGCCGAAGATAGAGCCGAATATGTCTCCGAGGTCGAAGTCCATTCCGCCAAATCCGCTGTAACCGCCACCGAAGGGACCTCCGGCTCCGCCGCCGAAGTTTGGGTCGACTCCGGCATGACCAAACTGGTCATACCGCGCTTTTTTATCGGAATCTGACAGCACCTCATAAGCTTCGTTTATTTCCTTGAAGCGCGCTTCGGCTCTTGTGTTGCCGGGATTAACATCAGGGTGAAACTTTTTTGCCTGTTGGCGAAAAGCTTTTTTTATATCTGCGTCTGACGCATCCTTTTTGAGCCCTAATGACTCATAATAATCTTTTTTATCGTTTGACATCTTAATCTCCGTTGTCACACTGAGCGAAAGCGAAGTGTCTTAAGATTCTTCGCTTTACTCAGAATGACAGTTTGTCATTTATTACTTGCTTTTTATTCTTCTTCGTCTACAACCTCGTAGTCGGCGTCGTAGACTCCGTCTTCGCTTTGTCCGCCCGGTGCGGCACCTGCGAAATCGGCGGGGTTAAAGTCCGGTCCCGGTGCTCCGTCTTGCGGTCCTGCCTGGCTGTAGAGCTTTTCGCTGACTGCGTGGAAAGCTTTTTCAAGTTCTGCAACCGAGTCTTTGATAGACTGAGTATCAGTTCCGCTGAGTGCGGTTTTTACCTTTTCTACCGCTGCTTCGATAGTTGACTTATCATCTGCATCCAGCTTGTCGCTCATTTCGTCAATGGTTTTTTCGCTCTGATAGACCATTTGATCCGCGTGGTTGCGTGTGTCAACCTCGTCCTTGCGTTTTGCGTCTTCTTCCGCATATTGCTCAGCTTCCTTAACAGCCTTTTCGATATCTTCTTTTGAAAGATTTGCCGATGCGGTTATTGTTATATTCTGTGAGCTGCCTGTTCCCAGGTCTTTTGCAGATACGTTTACGATGCCGTTTGCGTCGATGTCAAATGTGACTTCAATCTGCGGTATTCCTCTGCGTGCCGGTGCAATACCGTCGAGATGGAATCTTCCCAGTGATTTATTGTACTGAGCCATTTCACGCTCGCCTTGAAGTACATGTACTTCGACCGAGGTTTGGTTGTCGGCGGCTGTTGAGAAAACCTGACTTTTTTTGGTCGGGATAGTTGTATTTCGTTCGATGAGCTTTGTACATACGCCGCCCATTGTTTCGATACCCAATGACAGTGGTGTGACGTCGAGAAGAAGAATGCCTTCAACATCTCCGCCCAGAACACCGCCTTGAATTGCCGCTCCGGCTGCGACACACTCGTCAGGATTGATGCCGCGGAAGGGGTCTTTTCCGGTGATGCCCTTAACAGCGTCTTGTACGGCAGGGATACGTGTTGAACCGCCGACGAGCAGTATTTTTGAAAGCTCGCTTGCTGCCAGACCGGAGTCTTCGATGGCTTGTTTTACGGGTCCCATTGTTTTTTCAACAAGATCTGCTGTCAACTCGTTAAATTTTGCTCTTGTAAGAGTGTAATCCATGTGCTTGGGTCCTGAAGCGTCTGCTGTGATGTACGGCAGATTGATTGTTGCGGTTGTCATTCCCGACAAGTCTGTTTTAGCCTTTTCAGCAGCTTCACGAAGACGCTGGATTGCTATTTTGTCGGTAGACAGGTCAACACCTGTATCTTTTTTGAACTCTGCAAGCAGATATTTCATGACGCTCTCGTCGAAATCATCGCCGCCGAGACGGTTGTTGCCGGCTGTGGCAAGAACTTCGATAACTCCGTCGCCAATCTCAAGTATAGAAACGTCAAATGTTCCGCCGCCAAGGTCATAGACCATTATTTTCTGATCCTGCTCTTTGTCAAGTCCGTATGCAAGTGCTGCCGCTGTCGGCTCGTTTATGATGCGCTTGACATCAAGACCTGCGATTCTGCCGGCGTCTTTAGTTGCCTGACGTTGTGAGTCGGTGAAGTATGCGGGAACGGTGATGACCGCTTCGGTCACTTTTGTTCCGAGATATGCTTCCGCATCGCCTTTTAGCTTTTGCAAAATCATTGCGGAGATTTCCTGTGGTGTGTATTGCTTTCCGTCTATTGTTGCTTTGTATGCGCTTCCCATTTCGCGCTTGATCGATGTCACTGTGCGATCGGGGTTTGTAATAGCCTGACGCTTTGCGACATGGCCGATCATCCGCTCGCCTTCTGCTGAAAATGCAACGACGGACGGTGTTGTGCGGCTGCCTTCGGCATTGGCGATTATGACCGGCTCGCCGCCTTCGATAACAGCTACGCATGAATTTGTTGTTCCTAAGTCTATTCCTATAATTTTACCCATTGTATTTATCCTCCTAGTAAATTGATTAAATATTTTTTATTTCGTCATTGCGGGCTTGACCCGCAATCCCATGAGTATTCGCACAAGCAAGGGGATTCCGTGTCGAGCACGGAATGACGGCTTTTCTAATTTGCTACGACTACTGTTGAAAAACGTATTACACGATTGCCTAACATGAAGCCTTTTTGGTACTCTTCTGCTATAGTGTTTTCGCCTAAATCCGGGTCTATGATGGACATTACCGCATTGTGGCGGTTGGGGTCAAAGGGCTCTCCGACTGCGGGGATTATTTGAACACCCATATCATTAAGTGTTTCAATAAGACCGGTCATTATCATTTCTACGCCTTTGTAAAAGGATTCGTCCGAGCATTCCATTTTGAGTGCGCGCTCCAGATTGTCGTAAACCGGCAGTAGTCTGGTGATAACATCTGTGCGTGCGTCCGAATATATCATTTCTCGCTCTTTTGCGCTGCGTTTACGGAAGTTATCGTATTCTGCAGCCAGTCTGAGATATTTGTCCCGCTCGGTGGCAAGATTGTCTTGTGACGGTTCAGATGAATTAGTATCTTCTGCGCTGGCGGTTTCATTATCTGTTAGGTTACCGTCTACTTCCGGTATTTTTTCTTCTATGCTTTCTTCTATATTCTCAGGCGTATTATTATTCTTCGCCAATGTCTTCATCTCCTATCCTGTTTAATTTTGCGGAGGAACTCAGTTGCAGTATATCGCTGCTTAATCCTCCCAGCAGCCAGCTTAATCCTTTTGCCATATATGATAGATGTGCTGCTACCTTTGAGTAGTCCATTCTGGTCGGTCCGACTACGCCGATTAGTCCTTGTATATCGCTGCCTGCGTCGTATTTGATTGCCATAACACTTGAATCGCGCAGTTCATCAGCCAGATTTTCAGGTCCGATTGTGATTTTTATTTCCCCTGCGGCTTCCGGTGACGGTAGCCGTGCAAGTTCCTTTTCGTCTGACAGGTAACGTATGACCCTCTGCGCTTTGTCTACATCTCTGAACTCCGGATGGTTTAAGAGGTTGATCGCTCCGGATACACGAGTTCCAACTGTTTTTGCCTCAACGAGAAGCTCAATTGTGAACCCTGCGACGATCGCAACTACTCCGTTTGTGTCACCTGTTGCGCGCTCGGTTGATGTTATAAGTGCCGGGGTTATACGCTCTTCCGGTATGCCCGTGAAGCTTGCGTTCAGTACTGCCGACAGCTTTGTGAGCATTGGCGGCTTAATGTCAGTCGTAAGATGCACAAGCTTGTTTTTGACTGTATCATTACTTAAAAGTACAACAATAATAAATGTTGAGCTGTCAACGTAGATAAGGTCAAATCTGGCGATACATACGATTCCTGTTGCGGACGCCATAGCATAGGCGGGGTAGGTTGTGAGTCTGGAAGCGAGGCTTCCAACCTCGTCGAGCAAATGCTTGGGCTCTGCGATATGAACATCGAATGTGCTGTTTATGACGTCTTCATCATCGCTCGAGATTTTTTGATCCTGCATCAGGTCGTTGACATAGAGGCGGTAGCCTTGCGATGATGGTATCCTGCCTGCTGATGTGTGCGGCTGCTCCAGAAGCCCGATGGATTCGAGATCTGCCATCTCACTGCGTACTGTCGCGGACGAGACTGATAAGCCCAAGGCTTCGGCAACTGCCTTGGAGCCAACAGGTTCCGCTCCTTTAACGTAAAGCTCTACAACTGTACGTAAAATCTCTTTTTTACGCTGACTGAGACTCATTATGCCCTGCACGTTTCCTTTGTTTTTCAACATTGGCACTCTCGGTCATCGAGTGCTAACTATACTGTAACACTACTTAGAGCAATTGTCAAGCATTTATTTGCAAAAAACCAAAAAATAATTTGACCTTCCCTGACCAATGGTGAAAATAATATAATTTTCTCTGATTTTGAGCGCTGACAACAACACAACAACATCGGGATTCCCCCACCCAAGAACTCCAGATGTTGCCCTGTTTTACAACTTTTCACACTTAAATGTGTATTGATATGTAGAAAACTTTTGTGCTATGCTTGAAGCAATGAGTAAGTATAATACGCATAAACCGGTTTTTTATATAAAATCTTAGGATTAATACCGAAAGGATAATGCTCGAATGCAGGAACCAAGAATTATTGGCATAGTTTCAACGGAAGTTTCTATAGCACTTGGAGAAAGTGGAAAGCAATACAAAATTGGAAATATGATTTATCTTGGTGAGAGTAATAAAAAGCACATAAAAAACCGGCATAAATCAGTTTATGTGAAATATGGGAACAGATTACCACAAATTATATCAAAGCCTGACTATGTTGGTATCAACAATGAAGATGGTTCATTGGAATATGTTAAAGTTTTTGACAATCATATAAAAGTGGTCGTCCGAATAGCCGGTGATGATAAGCTCTATGTACGTTCTATGTACACGGTTTATAAAAGCCGTACAGAGTTCTTCGTTAAAACAGGAAGGTTAAAACCGTTGACAAAAGCAGGCTGATGGATTTATAATGGAGTTACAAAGGCTTTTGTTTGAGGACGGAAATAGGCAGCCGTCGCCCCTTACGCTTGCGTGAGGTTAGGAGATGTGGAATGTAGGTCGCTCCACCAAACATTAGCTCTTGTGTTTTACAACTTTTCACTCTTAAATGTATATTGCGATGTGACGGCTCTACTTATATGTAATCGCTGCAGGGCGGAAAAGGCAGCCACACTGTGCACCTGTCCCTGCTGTAATAATTTGTAATTGTATTGTTGTTGATAATTTTGCGGTTGGTGATTAAACTGCAAGCATGACAAAAAAGCCTTTATTTCTTGTTGTGATGATACTATGCGGGGTCATTGCGGGAGCTATTATAACGAATATTGTATTTGTTCTAACGGGCAACTATTTTTTCAGGGATACTCACAGGAATGCCGTTTCCATTGACAATGCCGTAAGTTCGGATATGACATTGCTCGCATACAGAGTTCTTGAGTATATCAGAGATGACGATTTTGTTTCGTTGTCTCATGTTGTGCATCCTGAATACGGTGTTGTCCTGTCTCCTTATGCAACAATAAACCTTGCCACGGACAGGCGATTTAGTGCTGAACAGATTGCAGCCATAGATACTGATACAAATGTATATGTTTGGGGAGTTTATAACGGCAGAGGAGAACCTATAGAGCTAACACCGGCGGAATACTTTGATAAGTTTGTTCCCGCCGCTGATTTTTTTGACGCTAAAATCATCGGGATCAACAGAATTGTAAGAAGCGGGAATGCGCTCGAAAATATCACTGAGGTATTTCCGAATGTGCAGTTTATAGATTTTCATATTTCGGGCGGAGATTCTATAGAGGCACCGGATTGGAGCAGTCTGCGGCTCGGATTTGAGGAGTATGACGGTTACTTCAGACTGATTACTATTGTTTACAGTACTTGGGCAGCGTGAGATAGGAATAAAACATGAAGTTAAATGAAATAGTCAACGTCAGACTTAGTAACGATGGAGCAGCAGTTATTATTCTTGACCAGACGTTACTTCCGAATGAGGAGAAATACATTGAAATAAGCAGCGCTGAGGCGCTGTTTGAAGCAATATACACGTTACGTGTCAGGGGTGCTCCGGCTATAGGTATTTTTGCGGCTTACGCACTTTATGTCCTTGCACGTCAAATCAAAACGGATGATTATGAAGATTTTGCTAAAGAGGTTTTCAAATACAGCGCCTATCTTGATTCATCGCGCCCTACAGCCGTGAACCTCGGTGCGCAGCTACGCAGAATGGAAAAGCTTGTAAATCGGCAAGCAGGTGATAAAATCCCGCAAATACTGGATGCAATGAGGGTAGAAGCTGATAAGATTTATCAGGAAGATGTTGATATGTGCCGTGCTATTTCCGAATTTGGTCTGACACTTATTAAAGACGGATATGGAATAATGACGCAATGCAATGCCGGACCTATAGCTACATCGAAATACGGCACAGCACTCGGACCGGTTATTATGGGTCAAGAACGCGGGATGAGATTAAACGCTTACATCTGCGAAACGCGCCCGCTTCTGCAGGGTGCACGTTTGACAGCTTTTGAGCTGGACAGAGCAGGTGTCGATTGTACGCTTATCTGTGATAATATGGCGAGTATTGTTATGAGCGAAGGTAAAATAAACGCCGTCTTTGCAGGGTGTGACAGAATTGCACGAAACGGCGATGTCGCCAATAAGGTAGGTACAAGCGGTCTTGCTATATTGGCAAAGCATTATGGTGTACCATTTTATATTTTCGGACCGTCTACAACGATAGATTTGAATTGTGCTTCGGGAGCTGAAATAGAGATTGAATTACGTAAGCCGGAAGAAATAAAAGAAATGTTTTTTGAAAAACCTATGGCTCCGGCAAATGTTAAATGCTATAACCCTTCTTTTGATGTAACAAGTAATAATTTAATAACGGCGATTGTTACTGAAAAAGGGATTTTTTACACAAAAGGAGACAATAATTTCATGTTTTGAGGTGCTCTGTGAATGTGTTCTCGAGCACGTTATTATAATTATGAATAAATTGTGAATTTTATGTAATTTCTACAAAAAAGCGGTTGACAATGGCAGATTGTTATGTTATATTGCATATGTAATCGGGTCTGGTTCGTGTTTATCGAACTATCGGTCCATGGCAGACGGGGTCAATAAGACCAATTTGGCACAACCGCGGAGAGAGACCGCCGGTACCCTTAGGGGAATTGAATGGTGTGCGTGTGCTGCATCGGAGACAGGTGTTAGTAGACAGGGCGGATTCGTAAAAAGAAAGGTGGTAAGACTCTATTGTTCGTTGAGTACCACGAGTAGCCCCGCATTCGCGATGGACGGATGCGGGGTTGTTT
>Ga0123356_10005511_pt1 | contig 12878 bp, 9 predicted proteins | sample TergutEmb28metaG_2_FD_92546 | JGI IMG/M metagenome (GOLD analysis project Ga0123356, IMG submission 92546) | Embiratermes neotenicus P3 segment gut microbial communities from Petit-Saut dam, French Guiana - Emb289 P3 | ecosystem: Host-associated > Arthropoda: Insects > Digestive system > Gut ... | reverse complement strand
CAGCGCTTTTTCTCATTAACTAAACTATCAATTCAAATCGGGGGAATCGAAAAACCGCTATAATAATCTGATATCCAATAATTTCAAAGAACTTTTTTTATAAACAACGCAACACTACTGATTCCCAATTCCTAATTCCCCCTCCCCATGAAATCCTTAATCCTCTCCTTATTCCTCCTCTACACCGCTTTACTATTTATAGTTTCATGGCTAACTTCTAAAAAAGCCAACAACGACACCTATTTCATCGGAAACCGAAAATCCCCCTGGTTTGTAGTAGCTTACGGAATGATTGGCGCCACTTTATCGGGAATTACCTTCATGTCGGTGCCCGGCGATGTGGTAAATACACAATTTACCTATTTCGGACTTGTAATTGGTTATGTTCTTGGCTATTTGGTTATCTCTTTTCTTCTATTACCACTTTATTATAAACTCAATGTAACCTCCGTTTACCAATTTCTTGAAACACGTTTTGGAAAAACAGGACAAAAAACAGGCTCATTATTATTCATCGTTTCGCGGTTAACAGTCTCAGCATTAAAAATGTATCTCACTATTTTTGTGCTGCAAATATTTTTATTCGACAGCTGGGGCATTCCGATATGGGTAACCTCCATTTTTATGGTGCTCACCGTTTTTCTCTATACCTTTAAAGGAGGCGTAAAAACAGTAGTATGGACAGACCTTTTACAAACCACCTTCTTCCTTGTGGCGCTTGGAGCTACCATTTTCATTATTTTTAAAGATATAAACCTCTCATTTAGTGAACTGTTTTCTTCACTTCAAACCTCCGGTCACACCAAAATGTTTGTATCGGATTGGAAGCATCGCGATTATTTCCTGAAACACATCTTGGGCGGCATGTTCATCACCATTGCCATGACCGGCTTAGACCAAGACATGATGCAGAAAAACCTCTCTTGCAAAACTTTGAAAGATGCCCAACGCAACATGATGTCGTTTACCGGCATTTTGGTAGTGGTAAAAGCGCTATTTTTACTGCTGGGCGGTTTACTTTTGATCTATGCGCAACAAAAAGGCATTGACCTGTCCGGAATGAACAGCGACCAAATATACCCCACCATCGCCCTTGATTATCTGGGTATTACGGCAGCCGCCTTTTTCGTAATCGGCTTGGTGGCTTCCGGGTATTCCAGCGCAGACGGCACGCTAACGGCGCTGACCACCACCTTTTGTTTTGACATCATAAATTTGAACAAATGTACAAAATCTGAAAAAAAACGCACTTTTATCCGGCGAATGGTACATATATTGATGTCATTGCTATTTTTGAGTGTAATTATTGTTTTTTCCAATTATCATGACGACGCGTTGATTCGTATGCTGCTCCGTGTTGCCGGTTATACTTACGGTCCCATTTTAGGCTTATTTGCTTTTGGAATGTTTACAAAAAGAGAGATAAAAACGGGCTGGGCAATGCCGATTTTGGCAGTTTTGGTTCCGGTGGCTGTGTTTTTTCTTTCTAAATATTCGGTGGAATTATTTTGGGGATATAAATTTGGATTTGAGTTGTTGATTGTTAATGGGGGGCTGGTGTTTGCGGGATTGTGGATTGTGGTAATGTTGCAAGGGAAAAAGTAATAGGTTTAAAAATTTAAAGATTAGAAGCACGAAAAGGCAGAAAGTAGAGAGAAAAACTTATTTTTAAAAAATATCTTTAAGTAGTAGAAAAGTTTTTATTTTCGCCGCCCAAAACAATGAGAAGAAAATGAGCCACCTCAAAAATAAATCGAATGATTTAATTGCAGCTGCAAAATTGTTGGATGTTAGTAAATTATATCCTGCAGTTGCTCATAGTGCTTATTATTGTTGTATACTGTTGATGAAACAAATTTGGTTACATTCTTTACATAAAACGGAATCTGATTTGACAATGCAGCTAACATCGACAAAAAAAGGGACACACGAATTTCTAATAAATCAAATAGGAATACATATAAAATCTTGTAATACAAAAGATTTTTTGATTTTTAATCGTAATATTGTGCAACTTAAAAGATTACGTGTTAACGCTGATTATTTAGATAATGCTTTTGGTATGAAAGAAAGTAATTCGTCATTAACACTTTCAAATTTGATAGTACCTATTTTACAAAAATATTGAATTATGACAGCAAAAGAGTTTATTAAAAAAGAATTGAGCAATTTCATCAAGCAATTTCCACAAGTGAGAGTACGCTATGAGTATCACGAACTCTCAGATGCTCATTTTATAGAAATCATTCCCAATGAAGTATATAATCTGAATGAAGAGTATCTCGTGTGGGAATGCGATATGTGGGATAGATTTGTGGAACACTACCCGATGGAAGGTATTTGTTTCATTTCAGATGATGCCTTAGTTGGTATTGAAAATGCAGAGTTGGCATTATCCGGCGTGGGTTATGGTTATACACCAATTTCTACAGCGAAAGAGAGTATCACTTTTGATTCCTCCTCAATATTTTTACAGCCAATAGTTATAGGAAATGTGATAGATATTACACTTGCTGATCCAAATAAGGGTAATGTTATCAAAAAAACGAAAATACCTTACGAATACTCAAGTAATAAATTTTCAATAGCAGCATAGAATATGGAAAATAAAAACAAATTAGATTCAGGTTTTAGAATTAATGATTTAATTCTTATAGAAAGTTCATTTTCACGAATTTCCAATGTTGCTTATGGGGAAGGTGTTGATAATAATCTTGATATTAACACAGAAATTGCTGTAAAGGACAAAGTTATAATGGTTACCGAAGAAGTAACACTTGTACAGAAATTTCAAGATATTGAACAAGTGAAGGTTAAAGTGAAAATGGCTGGACTTTTTGAATGTATTGGAGAGACTGTACTCACAAATTTCGAAGAGTTTGGCAGAGTTAATGGTGCTGCAATTATTTTCCCATATATTAGAGAGCATATAACCAATATTTCCTTGAAAGCTGGTATTGGTGCTCTCCTTTTACCTCCGATAAATTTTACAAAAAATCAAGAAAAGTAAATGTCTTTTTGATTTATAGTGAAATGTTTGCAATTGCAGAAAACTCGCTCTCGAAAAGAGCAGAAACATTTCATATCTTATCATCTAATCCCTCTTAACCAAAACCACCCGTACCCCACAATTACTCGCCCGTTCATTAGGCGAGTTCTTGGCACGGCACGACACGCGGCAGCCCTGCACAATACTGCGCCAACTCCCCCCTCGCATGACACGATGGTAGCCATAAACGGGACCTGTGGGATCGGTGGACGGACTGTAGCTATAATACTCTCCATCAAACCAATCGCTGCACCATTCCCATAAATTGCCGCTCATATCGTAAATGCCGAGCTCGTTTTTCTTTTTCATGCCTACTTCACGGGCTTTATCATTGCTGTTTTCTTCATACCATGCCACTTTTTTAACATTATCATCGCCGCTGTAGATATAGCCTTTGCTTTTTCTGCCGCCGCGCGCCGCATATTCCCATTGCGCTTCTGTAGGAAGACTGAACTTATAACCTTCCGGTAATTGCTTGGCTAATAACTGATTCAGCTTTTCGCAAAATTCTTCACATTCTTTATGGTTGATATAATACATGGGATAAAAATTACCCTCGCCGTGAAGCGCCAAAGTGGAATCTAATAAATTGCGTTGCTCGCTTACCGTAGTCCCCATCACTTTTTTCCATAACTGTTGCGTAACTTGATACTTACCTACATAAAAATCAGATAGCGTTACACTGTGGGTAGGCTCCTCATTACTAAAGCAATCGTTTGGCTCTGAAGTACAACCCATGGTAAATGTTCCCCCTTTCACGAAAATCATGTCAAAATTGATGTCGTTGATTTTAAATGTACGGTTATTGGTGGAAGAAGATGGAGTGGGTAGTTTCACAGCATTTCTTAAAGATTTTAAATCAAATAGGTCTTTAGCAGGCTCTAATACAATGCGAAAACCTACATTTGCGGAACGCCCAACGGGTTCGTAGTAGTAGCGGGTTGTTACACGGCAGTGCCATGCCTTGAGATTCCAACTGCCCCCACGCAAAATACGGTGCGTGCCGGAGAGTGGCCCCTGAGGGTTAGTCGTTGAGCCATAACTATAGTAATTGTCTTCAAACCAATCTCTGCACCATTCCCAAACATTGCCGCTCATATCGTAAATGCCGAGTTTGTTGTTAGACTTCAGCCCTACTTTTCGAGTTTTTTGCCCGCTATTGCCCTCCCACCACGCTACTCTATCTATCTTATTGTTACCACTGTAGCTATAGTCTTTGCTCTTGCTGCCGCCACGTGCGGCGTACTCCCATTGCGCCTCTGTGGGCAGCCTAAATTTATAGCCTTCAGGCAATTGATAATACAATGATTGATTCAGTTTTTCGCAAAATGCCGCACACTCTTCATAACTTACATAATACATCGGGTACTGATCTCCTTCGCTGTAAATCTCCCAATCTGTATTAGCCGAATCGCGCTGCTGCGACACGGTAGTGCCCATTATGGTATTCCATAATTTTTGCGTAACCTCAAATTTGCCCATGTAAAAATTGGAAAGTTTTACATGGTGGGCGGGCTTTTCAATGCTGTCGCAATTTTTATGTTCTGAATGGCAGCCCATTACAAAGTCTCCACCTTCCACAAAAGTCATCTCAAATTTTACATCGTTTGCTTTAAAAGTAAGATTTTTGCCTGACGAGAGCCGCGAAGTAGTGAATTTACCGGTATATCCGAAAAATCCGCTGCCCGACAATTTCGGAGGAGGCTCTAAAGCAAGCCGAAAGCCATAGTTTGTTGTGTAGGCGGCAGGATCATCTTTGTGGCGTGTCGCCGTGCGGCAAGCCCACATATTTTGCCCCCAACTGCCCCCACGTAATACATATTCAGTACCTTTATCAGGCCCTTTGGGGTTGACAAGTGGACTGCTCCGGTAATAAGTTTCGCTATATTTGTCTCTACACCATTCCCAAACATTGCCGCTCATGTCGTAAATGCCGAGTTCGTTTTTAATTTTCTTTCCTATTTCGTAAGTTTTCCCTTCGCTATTGGCGTCATACCAAGCTACTTCATCAATTATATCGCTTCCGCTGAACATATAGCCTTTGCTCATTTTTCCGCCGCGTGCCGCGTATTCCCACTGCGCTTCGGTAGGGATACGAAATTTATAGCCTTCCGGCAGTTGATCTGATAATAATTGATTTAGTATGTTGCAAAATAGTTCACAATCATTATGGCTTATAAAATACATAGGGTAATTATCGCCTACATTACTAAATAATGGAATTTTGCTAAAATCTTCAGCATAGATTGGCATACTTCCTTCTACATCCCACATAGCGCCGGGTACCACCACATTTTCAAAGTTTGCCAAATCCTTCTTTTGCTTTATCAATCTTCTTCTTTCTGCAATTTGAGGCATCAACCATTGCTGAGAGATATTAGTTCCCATAATGGCAGTCCAAAGTTTTTGAGTTACCTGAAATTCACCCATAAAAAAATCGGGCAAGGTTACTTTGTGGGTAGGTCTTTCGCCAGGGTAACAATCCCCTTGTTCTGGTGTACAGCCCATTACAAAAGTTCCTCCTTCCACAAAAATCATATTGAATTCTACACCATTTACAGTAAAAGTGAGATTCTCCTGCCCGTAGCCATTTCGGAAAAAGAACAGCATTATGGCAAATAATACGAAGAAGTTACATTTCTTCATTTAAAGTTACTTTGTTAAAGTAAAGATGGGCAAAGATAGAAAAAAATGCTTCTTTTGCGCTCTAAAAACTTTGTCATTTATTTTGCCAAAAAATTGTAACAATTTAATTATAATTATGATGAAAAAAACAATCAATTATTTCATTATTCGCGCCATTTCTGCCGTTGTGCTGGGCGCACTGCTGATTTTGTATCCTCAAAAGGCGATCTCCTTCGGTGTGATCATCATTGGTATTCTCTTTATTGTACCGGGGTTGCTCTCGCTCATTGATTATTTTACCGCCGAGAAAGCAAAACGCCCTGAAATGCCGGTACTGCTCGCAGGAATCGGCAGCCTGCTCTTTGGCGTGATATTGGTAGTTATTCCGAGCCTTTTTGTTAATGTGCTGATGTACATTTTGGGCATAATTCTCATAGTAGGCGCTGTTGAACAGATAGTTGTCTTAATTCGTGCCCGAAAAAGAGCAACCGTTTCTCTCGCTTTTTATCTAATTCCCTTGCTAATATTGGCGGTGGGAGTCCTTGTTTTGTTCAACCCCTTCAAAACCGCTGAAACCATTTTTATTCTGATTGGCATAGCTTGCTTAATCTATGGAATAATGGAATTTATTTATTGGTTGAAATTTAAGCGTAAATTAAGCGCTAAATAGCTGGTGTAGAGATAGAAAATTATGAGTTTGCTTGAAATAATCTTAATCGCCCTCGGCTTAGCAATGGACGCGTTTGCCGTCTCAATTATACTCGGCTTATCAGTAAAGAAACCGGGAATAAAAGAGTTTTTACTCCCCGGAATAATATTTGGCTTTTTTCAAGCACTTATGCCGTTAATCGGATATTTTGCAGGAACGCATTTAGCCAGCAAATTTCAAACTTTAGATCATTGGATTGCTTTTATATTGCTTGGAATCATTGGTGGAAAAATGATTAAAGACAGTTTCTCCAAAAAAGAGGAAAAAGTGAAAGCAAACCCATTCCAACTGACAAAGATTTTAGTATTGGCAATAGCCACCAGCATTGATGCGCTGGCGGTTGGAGTAACCTTTGCTTTTCTTAAAATAAACATACTCAAATCTGTAATAATCATTGGTTTAATAACTTTTATCCTATCGATTGCAGGAGTAAAAATTGGGAACTTGTTTGGTGCAAAATATAAATCGAAAGCGGAATTTATTGGCGGAGCAATTTTAGTGTTGTTGGGAATAAAGATATTGGTAAATCATTCGTTTTTTTAATTGTGTTGAATATAATTGACCCAAATTAATAGGAAGTGCCAAATAAATTAAAAAATACTTTTTGGGTTGATATTTTTATAAAAATAACATTTTTTTGGGTTGACATTTTTATAAAAACATTTATTTTTTGGGTTGACATTTTTACAGTTTTGAAAAAAAATATTATTTTTGCGCCTGATTATCAAATAAATTTAGCATGATTGAGAAAAGCTACTTTTTTAGAAATATTGATGGCGAATTATTGGCTTGGAGTAAAGCTCCCGACCGAAAGACGCTTCTTTTACGCGGTGCACGGCAAGTAGGAAAATCTTCTGCGGTTAATCATTTGGCAAACTCTTTCAAATACTTTGTGGAAGTTAATTTTGACGACAAAAAAAATGTGCACACATTTTTCGAGCAGTCGCTTTCACCACAAGAGATTTGTGAACAGTTGGCGTTAGTTTATCGAACGCCCATCATTCCGGGAGAAACGTTATTGTTTTTTGATGAAATACAGAGCTGCCTGCCGGCATTGTCCAAATTACGCTATTTCTATGAACAATACCCTGAGTTACATCTTATTGCCGCCGGCTCGCTCTTGGAATTTGCTTTAGAAGAGATTCCTTCATTTGGCGTTGGGCGTATTCGCTCTTTATTCATGTTTCCATTTTCTTTTGATGAATTTTTATACGCATTGGGCGATAACATGTTAGTGGATGCCTACCGACAAGCCACGCCTCAAAAACCATTGCAAGAGCCTGTTCACAACCAGCTCATTCATCGCTTAAAAACATTTTTTATTATTGGTGGAATGCCGGAAGCTGTTGCGCAATATGCCAAAACACAAGATTTGCTGCTTAGTCAGAATGTATTGAATGATATTATCATCTCATTAAAAAACGATTTTGCAAAATATAAAAAACGAATACCTGCACTACGTATTAATGAGGTATTTGAATCGGTTGCCCGTCAGGCTGAAGGGAAATTTGTTTATGAACATGCAGCGGTTCAAGCCTCCAACGCACAAGTGAAACAAGCGCTGGATATGCTTGTTATGGCAGGATTGGTTTATCCTGTTGTTCGTAGCGCTGCAAACGGAATCCCACTGGGCGCAGAAATTAACCCCAAATTCCAACGCTTTATTTTGTTGGATATAGGATTATTTCAGCGTGTTCTCAATTTAGATGTTGCACAAATTTTACTTGATAACCACTTGCAAATCATCAACAAAGGAGTGATTGCTGAAATTTTCGCAGGGCTTGAGTTGTTAAAAAATTCGTCATGTTATAATCCTATTTCATTATACTATTGGCAACGTGAAAAAAGACAGGGAAGTGCGCAAATTGATTTTTTAATTCAGCGAGGCGAAAGCATTATTCCCATTGAAGTAAAATCGGGAACAAGTGGCAAAATGCAAAGTATGAACTTGTTTCTCAAAGAAAAACAATTGGAATACGGCGTGCGTACATCGCTTGAAAATTTTTCGCAATATGATAAGATAAAGGTTTATCCGTTGTATGCGATAGGAAATTTAATGAAAAAATAATTCTGTAAAATAGTTTTTTATGAAAAACGGAATTAAATTAGGAATAGACATCGGCTCAACCACCATAAAATTTGTAGCATTAAATGCTGATAATAAGATTATTGCATCTAACTACCAAATCCACCACACGCAATACCTACCCTTATTAAAATCTATCCTCACTGATTTACACCGCCAATTGGGCGATGTGCAACTTTCTATAGCCTTAACCGGCTCGGCGGGAATGGGCGTGTGCGAGCGTTATCACCTTCCCTTTGTGCAAGAAGTGATCGCAGAAACCGAATGTGTGAAGAAAAATTTTCCTGCTTGCCACACCATTATTGATATGGGAGGAGAAGATGCTAAAATGGTGTTTTTTAGAGAAGAAGCGATTCCCGAAATGCGCATGAGCGGCAACTGCTCCGGCGGCACCGGCGCTTTTTTAGACCAAATGGCAATATTGCTCGGCTGCTCTACGGAACAATTGAGCCAACTTGCTGAAAACAGCACACGTATCTATCCGATGGCTTCGCGTTGCGGCGTGTTCTCTAAAACCGATGTCCAAAATATGATTAGTAAACATATTCATAAAGAGGATATTGCAGCTTCCGTGTTTCATGCAGTAGTAGTGCAAATTGTCGGCGGACTTTCCAAAGGAATGAAAATTACGCCTCCCATTTTGTTGAGCGGCGGTCCTTTCCAATTTTTACCTGCACTAAAAAATGCACTCTTAAATTACCTGAATTTAGAAGAAAATGACATTATTGCAACAAAAAATGCCAATTTGCTCACTGCTTTTGGCGCCGCATTAAAAAGCACGGAATTACAGTCCCAAAATACCTTAAAGCCCTTAAGGTCCTTAAAGTCCTTAATTGAACAATTTGACAACCAAGCTGAATTTACCGAAACAACCTCTTCTTTAATGCCCTTATTTAACTCCCAAGAAGAATATCAAATTTGGCTTACAAACAAACAAAATAGGTTCATTCCCGAAAAAAAATTGCAAAACTGTTCCGAAAATTTGTACTTGGGAATAGATTCAGGATCTACTACCGGTAAAATAATTTTATTGGACGAAAACGGCCACATTGTATATAAATATTACGCCCCTAACCAAGGCAATTCCATTTTAAATATCAAAACCGGACTAAGCTTGTTTTTAGAAGAAGCTCAGAAAACAGGTCGAAATTTTGTGATAAAAAGCTCATGTTCAACAGGCTACGGCGAAGATTTGATGAAAGCCGCTTTTCACCTTGATGAAAGTATTGTGGAAACCAAGGCGCATTATTTGGGAGCCAAACACAACAATCCGGAGCTCACTTTTGTGCTGGATATTGGCGGGCAAGACATGAAAGCGCTCTTTATCAAAAACAATACTATTGAACGGGTAGAAATTAACGAAGCCTGTTCATCGGGTTGCGGCTCTTTTATTGAAGCATTTGCAAAAACATTGAACTATTCCGTGCAATTATTTGCAGAAAAAGCATGTTTTGCCAAAAATCCCTGCGATTTAGGCACAAGATGCACCGTTTTTATGAATTCAAAAGTAAAACAATTTCTTCGCGAAGGGGCAAGAAGCGAAGATATTGCCGCAGGATTATCTTATTCGGTAATCAAAAATTGTTTATTCAAAGTGCTTCGTTTACACGACTTTTCATCGCTGGGCACCCATATTTCGGTGCAGGGAGGCGCCATGAAAAACCATGCCATTGTGAGAGCATTGGAAAAACTTACCAACACGGAGGTTTCTTTTACTAATATTCCGGAATTTATGGGCGCTTTCGGATGCGCTTTGCATGCTAAAAATACGGCACAAAACGGATTCGTTGAAGTTGCACGATTGCTTGAAAATTGTGACTACACTTTGCAAAATGCTCATTGCAAAGCATGTGATAATCAGTGCTATATCAATATTTATAAGTTTACAAACGGTCAGCAATTTATTTCAGGAAATAAATGCGAAAAAGTGTTTAGCAACAAAGGCGCTCAGACAAAAAAAGGGAGGAATATTTACGCAGAAAAATACAAGTTGCTATTTGACAGAAAATCGCTTGCGGCGCCCATAAAAATTGGAATCCCGCGCGCTTTGGGCATGTACGAAAACTACCCATTTTGGCATCAATTGTTTACAGCGTGCGGATTTGAAGTCGTACTCTCCTCGCACTCCAATTATAGCGATTATGAAAATGCAGTTTCCGGCGTAATGTCGGATAATATTTGTTTTCCCGCTAAATTGATGCACAGCCACATACACGATTTAGTAGCCAAAAAAACAACCCGCATCTTTTACCCAATGGTAATCTATGAAGAAAACGACGCTACGACCTCAAATTCATACAATTGCCCTATTGTTTTTGCTTACTCTGAAGTGCTGAAAAGCAGCGAGCAAATCCCCATTCCTTTAGATGCCCCGATGATAAGTTTCCGCACAAAAAAAGGATTGTACAAAAACCTTATTAATTATCTAAAAACACTAAAAATTGACAAAAAAACTGCAGAAAACGCCATAAATTCAGCATTAATTGCACAAAAAAACTACGCCAAGGAGATTTACCAAAAGAATCAAGAGATTCACCAATTCTCAATTCTCAATTCTCAATTCTCAATTCTTCTTGCCGCTCGCCCCTACCACACCGACTCCTTAATTCAACATAAATTAGCAGAAACAATGAGTGATATGGGTATAAATGTGATTTCGGAAGATATTATGCGTTTTAATGAAATAGAATTGTCAGATACTTACACTATTACCCAATGGCATTACATCAATCGAATATTAAAAGCAGCGAAATTTGTAGGAAAAGAAAAACTGAACATTCAATTTGCCATGATGACCTCTTTCGGTTGTGGCCCCGATGCTTTTTTATTGGATGATGTGAAACAAGTGCTTGAGAAGCAGGGAAAAACATTGACGATTTTGAAATTGGACGATGTGAATAATATTGGCTCGTTGCGGCTGCGGGTGCGTTCGTTGATTGAAAATTTGGGAACAAATGTTAGGGCGTTGCGCGCAACACCCCAACCCATAAAACGCAAATTGTTTGAAAAAAACGACCAAAACAAATTAATCATAGCCCCCTATTTTTCCGAATTTCAATCCCCATTTTTGCCGCCTGTGTTCAAATTGGCAGGATATAATTTAGAAATATTACCCGAGCCAGACCAAGAGACGATTGACATGGGACTTAAAGTAGCGCACAATGAAGTATGCTTCCCTGCAACATTAGTCGTTGGAGATTTGTTAAAAGCGTTAAAATCAGGAAATTATGACTTGCAAAATACCGCAGTTGCTTTATCACAAACCGGAGGGCAGTGCCGCGCCACCAATTATGTAGCTATCTTAAAAAAAGCATTGACAGACAACGGTTTCGACAATATTCCCGTAGTAGCAATTGCCGGCTCCGATTCTTTATTTAATGAGCAACCCGGATTTAAAGTAAATTGGCTCAAAGTTTTGCCTATGCTTTTCAATGCCATACTCATTTCCGATTGTTTGGCGCAATTGCATGCTGCCGCCAAAGTGCGCGAAACCCAAGAAGGAGCCGCAAATCTATTGAAAGAGAAATATTTGAAGAAGTTTTCCGAAGCGATCCTTCAAAACAAACCCAAAAAAATGTTTGAGACGCTGAAAGAAGCCGTTCATGATTTCAAATCAATTACTATCTCAAATAAAAAATTGCCCTCAGTAGGCATTGTAGGCGAAATTTACCTGAAATTCAACAGTTTTTCGCACCGCCATATTATCAAACAACTACAAACAGAGGGAATTGAAGTGCTTCCTCCTCAAATTTTGCCTTTTTTTATGCAAAGTTTTGTGAACAGAAAAGTGAATAAAAGTTACGGTTTTTCCGAATCATCAACTCCGGAGTTTATTTTTGACGGATTATATGTTTTAGCTAAGAAAAATATTGCAAAAGCGAATACAATTTGTGCAGATTTTGAATATTTTTCACCTATAAGTGATATTTTTCATGAATCAGAGCAGGGTAAAGAACTTATAGATTTAGGATGTCAATTTGGAGAAGGCTGGTTGCTTCCTGCGGAAATTTCTGTCTATTATCAAAAAGGCATACACAATGTGATGAGTTTGCAGCCTTTCGGATGTATTGCGAATCATGTTATTTCTAAAGGTTTAGAAAAGAAATTGAAAACAAAATTTCCAAAATTAAATCTTTTGTCTTTAGATTTTGATGGCGGAACAAGTGAAGTGAATGTACAGAATCGGCTGGAACTGTTTAAGAGTGCGATCACTTAAAATTCTCATCTCCCATTATAGAAAAAAATAGTTCTATCTTTGTCGTCAAGATTGTTCGATGAGGTGAAATTGGGATATTCAGTAAATGATCTAAAAACTGCCGCAAGCTAAAAACCTTTCGGCAGTTTTTTCATTTATTCTGTGTTGATTTTTCCTTGATGGTTATTTTATAGTATTTGTCTCTACCTGTTTT
>Ga0123356_10005510_pt1 | contig 12879 bp, 14 predicted proteins | sample TergutEmb28metaG_2_FD_92546 | JGI IMG/M metagenome (GOLD analysis project Ga0123356, IMG submission 92546) | Embiratermes neotenicus P3 segment gut microbial communities from Petit-Saut dam, French Guiana - Emb289 P3 | ecosystem: Host-associated > Arthropoda: Insects > Digestive system > Gut ... | reverse complement strand
TCGGCGCGGATCGACGACACCGACACCGGCGACTCGATGATCGCGTCCCGCCTGGCCGAGGTGCTGGGAGAGGCCGGGATTGAGGCGCAGCAGCGGCGCTACGTCGTTCCCGACAACCACTCGCTGCCCACCTTCACCTCGGGTCCCGGCGCCAGGGACCGGCTGCAGGTTGCCGTGCTCGTTCGCCGTCGCGACCTGCAGCGCACCCAGGAGCGGCTCCGGGATCTGCAGGAGGAGCGGGAGAGCGACGGGCTGGAGGGCCAGCGGCAGCTCGGGCCTGAGCCGGACTAGGCTAGAACGCGTCGGTGCCGTGGGGTCGTAGCTGCTCGCCGGGCACGATGTCGTTGAAGTCCAGGTTGAACCTCGGGTCGGGACGGAGGCTGTCCTTGCCGACCAGGAACACCCGAACGCGATGGTCGCCCCCGTAGTGGACCTTCCCGAACCCGTCTTCGTTGAGGAAGTAGTCGGTCAGGACGAGGCGGTTGTCGCGGGTGAGCAGACTGTCGTGCGGCCCGGCGCCCGGCCCCAACGCGATCTCGTCGAGGACCCGCGGCTTGGCCGGGTTGGTGATGTCGAACATCACGATCTCGCCGCCGCCCTTGGCGTTCACCGGCAGGAACAGGCGGCGGCCGTCGGGTGAGATGACAGGCACCTGAATGCTGGCGTGCGGGGCGAACACGTTGGTGTTGAACACCGGCTGGGCGGTTCCGGCATACGGGCTGACGAGGTACAGCTCGCCGTTGGTGAAGCCGCCCGTGTAGGCGCGCGCCTGCGGGTCGCCGGGGATGAACCTGACCTCCATCAGGCCGGGCGTCCCGGGGACGGTGATCGTGCGAATGATCCTGCGCTCCTTGAAATTCCAGACCCGGACGGTCCCCCGGAACACGACCGGCCCGGGGTCCGAGTCCAGCGTCGTCGCCGGATCGACGAAGTCGCTGGTGAGCATCAGGTTGCGCTGGACGTCGATTGTCATCCCGTGGGGGTTGAATCCGGCGGGCGGGTCGGTCGGCCATTCGTGGGTGATCTGCATCTGGGCGTTGAGCTCGACGACTCGGCCGGGGGAGCCCCCGGTCGCCGAGCCCATGTCGGTGACCAGGTAGCCGCCGTCGCCCAGCGGCGCCTCTTCGTCGGTGACCGCCGACAGCTTCGGGTCGCGGGCGAACATGAAGCGCGGGTGGGCGGGGTTGGAGATGTTGAAGAAGAAGATGCTGGGGTGGTGATGGAGCACCGACAGCAGCCCGCTGCAGGTGATGATCCTCATGCTCAGGGAGATCATGCAATGGTGCGGCTCGTTGTCGATGCCGTCGGGGCCCGGCACCGTCGCCCAGCCGACGACCTTGCCGTAGTTCGGGGAGTTGCGCTGGAAGTCGATCGCCGCCAACCGGTCGGGCAGGCGCCGGGCGGCGTCGCCGGCCCAGACGTACAGGTAGTGCGTGCCCGCCATGTTCATGGCGCCCATTTCCTGCGCTCGAATGGCCGGATTTCGAGACATCCCCGACGTGTCGGCGCTCGACATCCCGGGCATCGACATGCCGGGCATCGACATCGAGCCGGCCCGGCCGCGCGCATGACTCGCGGTCGCGGCCAGCACGAGCGCGGCCGCGGCGGCGAGGGGCAGCAGCAGGCCGAGGAGTTTTGTTCTGGTCGTCAACACACCAGGAGGATCTCGACCACCGGCGCCGGTTGCTTCGCTCGATCCGGCCATCAATGTATGGCCGGATCCGGCCATCACCTCGGTAGCCTCGGCTGCCATGTCCGCGCCGCTCCTCGTCGTCGATGCCCCGTTCCTGATGTACCGCTCGTTCTTCGCGCTGCCGGAGTCGATCACCGGCGCCGAGGGGCGGCCGGTCAACGCCCTGCTCGGCGGCGCCAACGTGCTGCTGTTGGCGGCGGTCGACCGCGAGCCCCGGGCGATCGTGCTGTGCTTCGGCGCCGAGGCGGCGAGGTATCGAGTCGAGCTGTACCCGCCCTACCACGCGGCCCGCCCTCCGGTTCCGGAGGCGCTCCAGTGGCAGTTCGACCACGCGGTCGAGTTCTTCACCGCGTTCGGCTGGGACTGCCAGAGCTCGGAGGAGCTCGAGGCCGACGATCTGCTCGGCTCATACGCCCTGGTCGAGCAGGCCGCCGGCGGCAGCACGCTGATCCTGACCGGCGACCGCGACATGTACCAGTGCGTCGGCGACCACGCGGCGGTCCTGTACCTGAAGTCCGGCAAGGCGGGATTCGAGACGGTCGACGCGGCCGAGGTGCAGCGGCGCTACGGGATCGAGCCGGCCGTGGTTCCGGACTTCATCGCGCTGCGCGGCGACCCCTCGGACGGGCTGCCGGGAGCCCCGGGGATCGGCGAGAAGACCGCTGCCGAGCTGCTGCGCCGCCACGGCTCGCTCGAGCAGGTGCTCGCGGCCGTCGGCACCCCCGCGCAGCCGAAGCTCGACCACGGCGAGCGTCCGCGGGTCGCCGCCGCGCTCCGCGACAACGCCGACGAGGTGCGGGCCTTCCGCGAGATCGCGCTGCTGCGGACGGTCGAGCTCGACCGTCCGCCGGACGCGCCGACCGATCTGCGCGGGGGAGCCGAGGTCGCGGCCAGGTTCGGGCTCGGCCAGCTGAGCGGACGGCTCGAGGCGGCCGGCTCGCTGGCCGACCTCAGGGTGTGAACTTGACGGTGATCACGTCGCCGTCGGCGACCACGTAGTCCCGCCCCTCGAGCCGCAGCACCGCGTTTTCACGAGCGCCGCCGTAGCCGCCGAACTCGACCAGCCTGTCCCACGACACGACCTCGGCGCGGACAAATCCCTTCTGGATGTCTGAGTGGATCTGGCCGGCCGCGTGCCACACCGACAGGCCGCGGCGCAGGTGCCAGGACTGGGCGGGCTTGTCCTCGCCGGCCGTGAAGAAGGCGACCAGGTCGAGCAGCGAGAACGCGCCGCGGACGACCCGCTGCAGGCCGGACTCGCTGATCCCGAGGTCGGCGCGCATCGCCGCCGCCTCGTCGGGGTCGAGCTCGGCCAGCTCGGCCTCGAGCCGCGCCGAGACAGCGACGGCCCCGGCGCCCTGCTCGGCGGCGTGGGCGACGATCTCCGGCGGCACCTCGAGCTCGCCCTCCTCGACGTTGGCGACGAACAGGATCGGCTTGGCGGTCATCGAGCCGAGCAGCTGCATCGCGTCGGGCGCGTCATCCGGCACCGGCACGCTGCGCGCCGGCCTGCCCGCCTGCAGCGCCTCGATCAGCTCGCCTAGCCACGCCGCCTCGGCGATCGCGTGGCGGTCGCCGCCGCGAGCGGTCCGGACGACCCGCTCCAGCCGGCGCTCGGCCTGCTCGAGGTCCGCGTAGACGAGCTCGGTCTCGATCGTCTCGATGTCCGCGAGCGGGTCGACCCGCCCCTCGGGGTGCACGACGCCGGGATCGTCGTGCACCCGCACGACGTGGACGAGCGCGTCGGTCTCGCGGATGTTGGCGAGGAACTGGTTGCCGAGCCCCTCGCCGCGGTGGGCGCCGGCGACCAGCCCGGCGATGTCGTGGAACGCGATCGTGTCCGGGACGATCTTCGACGCCCGCACGGTGTCGGCGACCTGGTCGAGCCGCTCGTCCGCGACCGGGACGACCGCGACATTCGGCTCGATCGTCGTGAACGGGTAGTTGGCGGCCTCGGCGGCGACCCCGGTCAGCGCGCTGAACAGCGACGACTTGCCGGCGTTCGGCATCCCGACGATCCCGACCTTCATCGGCATCGCAGCGGCCTCCTCATCGCGGCCACGCCCGCGCGACCAGCGTCCCCAGCGCCGCGCCCGCGAGCACGTCGCTCGGGTAGTGAACGCCCAGATACGGACGGGTGAAGGCGAACAGAGCGGCCGCGCCGTACAGCACCGGCGCCGCCGCCGGGGCCGCGCGGCGGTAGACGCCGGCGGCGGCGAACGACGTCGTCGCGTGGGCGCTCGGGAACGACAGCTGCGAGACGACCGGCGTCAGCGGCTCCCCGATCTCCGGCGGCCGCTGCCGGCGCACGAGCAGCTTGACCCCGAAGTTGAGGGCGTACGCGAACGCGGTCGCCTCGACCCCGCGGCGCCAGGCCAGCCGCGTCCCCGGCTCGCGCGCGACCGCGGCGCCGGCCACCCCCAGCGCCAGCCAGCAGGCCGCGTGCTCCCCGAGGCGCGAGTACGTGGCGAGCGCGCGCTCGGCAACCCGGCTGTGGCCGCGCGTCCGCATCACCGCCAGCAGCTTGCGATCGAGTTCGAGCAACGCCTGGCTGGAGCCCCGGTCGCCCGGCGTCAGAAGCCGACCCGATGCTCGTCGTGGTCGACCAGCACGTAGTCGACCTTCGCCAGGTCGAGCACGACCGTTCCGTCCTCGGCGGCCAGCTCGTGCCAGCCGCTCTGGCCCAGTGCCTTGCGCAGGCCCGCGAGCGCGTCGGCGGTCACGCGCGCGACCAGGACCTGGCCACTCTGGAATCCGATGCTGATCTTCTGGGGCTTGGCGTCTGGGGTCATCTACTTGTCACTCGCTCCTAGTCCTGAAGGCTCGATGATCTCGGTGAGGGCGCCGCCGGTGGAGGACGGGTGCAGGAACGCGACCCGCGAGCCGCGAATGCCCGTCCGCGGCCGCTCGTCGATCAGCCGCATGCCGGAGCCGGCGAGGGCCGCGAGCGCCTGCTCGATCCCGTCCACCCGATAGGCGACGTGGTGCATGCCCGGGCCGCGACTGGCGAGGAACCGGCCGACGCCGGTGTCCGGCGCCAGCGGCGCCACCAGCTCGAGGTGGCTGTCGCCGACGTCGAGCAGCGCCGCCTCGACCCCCTGCTCGCCGAGCGTCTCCCGGTGGACGAGCGACAGCCCCAGCACCTCGAGGTAATACGGCAGCGCGGCGTCGACGTCCTCGACGGCGACGCCGATGTGGTCGATCGCGGTCAGCATCGAGGGCGGAGCATACGGACCCCCGCTACGTGACCAGGCTCAACCGGGGGTTGGGCGCGTACCGCCGCCCGACCTTCGCGCACGGCCTCCCCTCGACCATGACGACGTCGGCGGTGAAGTCGTTCTCGCCCCGGATCAGCGAGGAGCCGACCCCGTAGGCGTCGACCGGCACCGCGAGGTCCTCGAACTGCGCGATCCGTTCGGCGGTGAAGCCGCCGCTGGCGACGATCCGGACGTCGGGGAAGCCGGCATCGTCGAGCGCGGCGCGGACGTTCTCGACGAGCCGTGGGTTGACCCCGCGGGGGTCGTATCCCCCCATCGACTGCAGCAGCGAGCGGTCGACGAGCTGCTCGGAGGTGTCGAGCCGCACCCCCCACAGCTTCGGCCCGAGCGCGGCCGCCACTTCGACCGCGGTCCGGACCGAGTCGTTGTCCCAGTCGACCAGCACCGTCACGTTCATCTCCTCGTGGAACCGGTCGGCGTAGACCTTGGCCGCCCTGGCGGTGTCGCCTCCGTAGGCGGCGATCAGGCCATGCGGGACGGTCCCCACGCCGCGACCGCCCCACCACGATGCCTGGGCGTCGGTCGACACGCCGATCGCGCCGGCGACGTGCGCCGACCAGCCGTCGCCGGTCTGCACGAGCCAGTGGTCGTGCCTGGCGGGGAAGTAGAAGATCGGCTTGCCGCGGGCCGCGCTGACGACGGCCGCGACGTTGCGCATGATCAGTGACCGGCGCGCCATGCACCCGAGGTAGACCGTCTCCAGGTGCGCGAACAGGCTGTAGTCGCCCTCGATCGTCATCACCGTCTCGTACGGAGAGATCGGATCGCCGTCATGCAGCGCCCGCACCTCGATCGCGCCCCAGCCCTCGACCCAGGCACCGCCGGGATCGGCAGCGCCGGACCCGAGCTTGAGCACCGCGATCGCCTCGTCGACCCCGCCGAGCAGCGACTCCCGCTTCTGGAACACCTGCATGATCACCCGCGGGTGATGGTCCTGCTCCTCCAGCAGCCGCTTGGTGTAGACGAAGTACGCATCCGAGTAGTAGCCCTCGCGGATGCGCTGCACCGGCAGCCGGAACACGCTCGGGTCGAGACGCTCGGGGGCCGGCATCGGCGCAGTCTATTCAGCGGCTCCCAGCCGTTCTTCAGCGATCTATGTACCTATGCGGTACACGGCGCGCTGAAGAACGCCCGCTCAGCCGAGCAGGTCGCGCGCGATGTCCGCATAGAAGCCGGCCGCGTAGCCGAGGTCGCGGAGGTCGATCCGCTCGTTGGCGTTGTGCATCAGCGGCGCCGTCTCGGTCAGCGGCTGGTGGCGGTGCGGGAAGAACCCGTACGCGATCAGCTCCGGGAAGGCCCGGCGGAACCAGCTCGAGTCGGAGAAGCCGGCCAGCAGCACCGGCACCGTCGAGGCCCCCGGGTCGTTGGCCCCGACCCACCGGTCGATCGCGTCCATCAGCGGCGAGCGAACCGGCGACATGTAGCCGAACGTCTTCTCGGTGAACTCGATCTCGAGGCCGTCGGCGGCGTCGCCGAGCACCTCTCGCAGGCGCCGCAGCGCCAGCTCGTCGCCGAGCCCCGGGGGCACCCGGCAATCGACCTTGAGGTAGGCCCGCGAGGGGATCACGTTGATCTTGTCGGAGGCGTGCACCATCGTCGGCGTCAGCGTGACCCCGAGCAGCGGCTCGAGCATGATCGCCAGCGCCGGGTCGGCGGCGGCGATCGCGGCGACCGCCGCGGCCGGATCGGCGGGGTCGAGCCCCAGCGCCTGCACCATCGCCCGCGGCGCCTCGGTGAGGTCGTAGTCGGGCTGGCCGGCGGCGATCCGCTCGATCACCGGCGCCAGCTTCAGCAGCGCGTTGTCGCCGGTGTGCGGCAGCGACGCGTGGCCCGCGACCCCGTGGGCTGTGAGCTGGAAGCGGAAGATGCCCTTCTCGCCGCAGCAGACGCCGTAGCGCCGGACGCCGCCGAACTCGAACGGGCTGCCGGCGCCCTCGTTGAGCAGCAGGTCGCAGCGCACCTTGTCGGGATGCTGCTCGGTCAGCCAGCGGGCGCCGAGATCGCCGCCGGTCTCCTCGTCGGCGACGAACACCAGCTGCAGCGCGCCCCGCGCCGGGCGCCACCCGGCGCGGGCCAGCGACGCGGCGGCGACCGCCTCGGCCGCGACCTGGGACTTCATGTCGAGTGAGCCGCGGCCCCACAGATAGCCGTCGACGACGTCGGCGTCCCAGGGGCCGTGCTCCCACTCGTCGGGGGCCGCCAGCACCGTGTCGACGTGACCGAGGTAGACCATCACGGGGCCGTCGGTCCCGGCGGCGAGGGTCGCGACCAGGTTCGGTCGCTCGGGGTCGGCGGCGAGCTGCTCGGTCTCGAAGCCCGCCTCCCGAAGGTAGGCGTCGAGGTACTCGATCGCGGCGCGCTCACGACCCGGCGGGTTGACGGTGTTGAAGCGGACCAGGGTCTCGAGGACCTCGGTCGCCTCACGCTGCAGGTCGGCCATCGACCGTGCAGCCTAATGAACAAAGGGTACGATCGCCGGGCCGTGCCCCCCGACCTCCAGGACGACCTCAGGCTCGCGCTCGAGCTGGCCGACATCGCCGACGCGATCACGATGCCGCGATTTCTCGCCGCCGACCTCCAGATCGAGACCAAGCCGGACCTGACGCCCGTGACCGAGTCCGACAAGGCGGCCGAGCTGGCGATTCGGGAGCGCCTGAAGGTTGCCCGTCCCGGCGACGCGGTGATCGGCGAGGAGTTCGGCGGCGGCGACGACGACCCAGGCGGCGCGGCGACCGGCCGCGAGTGGATCATCGACCCGATCGACGGCACCAAGAGCTACGTCCGCGGGATGCCGACCTGGGCGACGCTGATCGCGCTGCGGGTCGACGGCGAGATCGCCGTCGGAGTGGTCGCGATGCCGGCGCTGCCGCGGCGCTGGTGGGCGAGTCGCGGCGGCGGCGCGTTCGCCGACGGGCGGCCGATGCACGTCTCAGAGATCACGTCGCTGGCCGATTCGCAGATGGCCTGGAGCGGGATCGAGGATTGGGAGGCGGCCGGCCGGCTCGACGCGATCCTGGCGCTCGGCCGGGCGTGCTGGCGGACCCGCGGCATCGGCGACGCCTGGCAGTACATGCTCGTCGCCGAGGGCGCCGCCGAAATCGCCGGGGACCCCGCCGTCAAGATCTGGGACCTGGCGGCCGTGTCGGTGATCGTCGAGGAGGCGGGCGGCGAATTCACCAATCTCGCCGGCCAACGGGGGGTGTGGAGCAGCGGGTTTGCGACCAACGGTCTGGTCCACGACCAGGCGCTCGCGATCCTCTCGGGTGCCGATCGCTCCTAAGCCGCCTCGATTAGCTAGTCCAACTTTCCCAACGAGCGACCTCCACCCGAGTGGCCGCAAACCGTGTGTGTAACTTCTCCCTCGTTTCAGGGCCCACCTGGAAGGCAACGTGGAACGGAATGGCGGGACGGTCCCACCACTCGCCAAGCTCGATTGGAGCGGCCCACGTCTGCGCCGCCGAGTCCAGGGTTTCAACAAACATGGCGAAGCGGTCATCGGAGTCGTGCTCGAGAAGATTGACGGCATCGACAACGACGACCAGGTATGCCTGCCCAGGCAGCCAGCTCAGGTCAGTGAGACACTCTTCCAGGGCGGCTTGATTCTCACCGAAATAGTTGGGGAACTGCAGTGCGGCACCGACTTCGTCCCACAGTCCCTGCAGCGAGGTCATCTTTGACCCACGGAGCACCCGGCTCACCACACCGTTCTCAGCGGTCGCCCAGGCAAACTCATACGCCCGTGGGGGGACGCCAACCCATTCCAGGAGCCACGGCTCGCGCGGTTTCTTAAGGAGCGAAGGGATGACTTCGGCGCTCACCTGATCCTCGTGCAATGCTTGTAGTGGTCAGTCGTGTAATAGACGGATCCGTCACTCCCGACCACAAGCCTATCGTCACCGCGGTCGACTCCTGGAAGGAGGGGGTGGACATCGTACTCTTTGTAGGTGATCGGCTTGCCGTCCGGTTCGGTTTTTGGCAGCACCTGGCTGTTGTCGCGGCCATCATTCTCATACTTCCCCTTGCCCTTGTAGCCTTGCGGCGCAGCGCCATTGTGTTTAGTGATGAACTCGAGCGTCTGCTCGACATTGGCGGGCACCTTGGCGTCACCCTCGGCATTGTTTTCGGGGTCCTGCTTACCGGAGCCCTCCTCCTCGTTACCGGAGCCCTTGCCGTCGTCGTCGTCGTCGTCGTTGTTGTTCTCGTTCTTCACGATCCCCGGGAACTGCCCCAGCCCCGGGAACAGCCCCGGCCACGGGACATTGATCTCCGGCCCGCGGTCTCGCGGCGGTGGGACGTTGATCAGTGGCCCGTCGTCTCTCGGCGGTGGGACGTTGATCAGTGGTCCGTCGTCTCTCGGTGGTGGGACGTTGATCAGCGGACCTGGTATCGGCGGGGGCGCGATGCTCATCGGCGCCAGGGCCGCCCCGAGCTGCTCGCCGGCCCCCGTCGCCTCGCCCTGGATCTGGCGTGCCCGGTTCTGCCAGTAGGTGAATTGCTGGTGCGCGTGGGTGAGTTCGTCCTGCGCGTGTTTGAGCTCGGTCTGCGTGCTGCTGATCTCGCCCTGCAAGCGGCTGATGGCGGCGCCTGCCGACGCCGCCTCAGCGGCCGCCCTCGACCCCTGCGCCGCCGCGATCGTCTGCGCTCTGACGGCGGCGCCCAGCTCGCTCTGGAGGCGGGTCAGCTTGGTCTGTGCGTCGTTCACCCTGCCCGTCCAGGTGACGATCTGATCGTGCCAGTACTGGCTCTGCTGGGAGGCGCTCGCGGCCTGTGTCTGAAGGCTCTCCAGCTGGGTCGCGTAGTTGAACAGCCGCCCCGCCGCATCCTCGATCGTGCTCGCCGCCGCCCCGAACGCGCCGGCCATCTTGCCCGACAGTGTCTGGAAGGACGTCGCGGCCTCCCCGTTCCAGGCCGGAGCCAGCGCGCCACCGATCCAGTGGATCTGCTGGCCCTGCTCCCTGAGCACGTTGGAGGTGTTCTGCAGCCAGCCCGCGTGAACTCTCAAGGCGCCGGCATCGCCCGTCACCGAGAAGCTCTCGAGCCCCGGGATCGGCGGCGTCACGAACGGGACGCCGAAGCTCATGATGCTGATTTCGCGACGTTTGCGTCGGCGCGGACGTAGGCGTCGCCGGCGCCCGCGACCGCGAGGTGCAGCGCGTCGGCCGCCGCTCCGAAATCGGCGAGCCGGGAGTGGATGTGCCCGGTCAGGTCGTCGACCGCACCCGCCGCGGGAGTGCCCCCGGCAGCGCCCGAGCCCTGCGCCACCTGCCCGCGGGCGGACTCGATGTCGGCCGAGAACCGGCCCAGTCGCCCAGCATGCTCACCCAGAGCAGCAGCGATGACGGCGAACTCGGACACCACCGCGGAGGCTCGCTCACCCGGACGCGGGGCGGAAGTAGCCCCAGGTATGGCCCGCCGATACCTGGACCCCCAAATGGCCCCGGCGCCCCCGCTATCCTCATTCGATAGAAGTCGAATGATCGTTGTATGAGGGCCATCACGCATCCGCAGACGGAGCTGCTCGAGCTCTCGGAGATTCTCCACGCGCTCAGCGATCCGGTTCGGCTCGAGATCGTGCGGACCCTGTCGGGGTGCGACGAGATCTCGTCCGGGGGCCTCGAGGTGCCGGTCTCGAAGTCGACCCTCACCCACCACCTGAAGGTGCTCCGCGAGGCCGGCCTGACGCACACCCGCAGCGAGGGCGTGCTGCGGCTCGTATCACTGCGCCGCGAGGACGTCGAGGCGCGGTTCCCGGGGCTGCTCGCGTGCGTGCTGGTGCACGCCGAGCCACCCAACGGCACGCACCTGTAGCGCGCGCGCCGTCAGTCCTCGTGCCCGAACGCCACGTCCCGCGGAATCCCGAGCCGCTCGGGGGCGAAGCGGCTCTCGTGAGCGGCGACGCGCAGCGGCCGGCGCCGGGCGAGTAGCGCGGCGGTCAGCACCGTCCCCACGGCGCCGACCCCTCCGGCCACCAGCACCGCGTGGTGAAAGCCGGCCACGTAATCGGCCGCGCTGGCGCCGCTCAGCACCCGCGCCGGCACGAACGCTCCCAGCGCCGCTGTGCCGACCGCAAGGCCCGCCTGGCGGAACGTGTTGGTGCCGCCCGCGGCCAGCCCGCCCTGGCCCGGCGGCAGCGCGCCGAGCGCGATCGTGCTGATCGACGGGTTGTACAGGCCGACACCACCGAGGATCACGAGTGTCGCCGGAAGCGTGATCGTCCAGCTCGAGCCGACCTGGGTCAGTAGCAACAGCAGCGTGCCGCCGGTGGCAACCCCGATGCCGACACTGGCAAGTACCCCGGGACCGACCTTCGATGCGAGCTTCGGGGTAACGCTGGACACGAGAAACATCAGGATCGAGCCCGGGAGGTAGGCGAGCCCGGTCTGGAGTGGCGAGCGCCCCAGCGCCGATTGCAGGTAGAGCGCCAGGTAGAAGTAGATCGCGAACACCGAGAAGGCGATCGTGAACACCGACACCTGCGCGCCCGCGAAGTTCCGGATACGGAACAGCCGCAGAGGCAGCATCGGCTCCGAGACGGTCAGCTCGACCGCGATGAACGCCACCAGCATTACGGCCCCCGCCGTCAGCGACGTCAGCACCAGCGTGCTCGACCAGCTCGTCTCGTTGCCGCGGAGCAGGCCGAGCACGATCCCGAACAGGCCGCCGATCAGCGTGATCTGGCCCGGCCAGTCGATCCGGCGGGAGACGGGGTCCCGTGACTCCGACACCCCCCGAATGGTCAACCACAGGGCGATCACCCCGAGAGGGATGTTGATCAGGAAGATCGCGCGCCAGCTGATCGCCTCGGTCAGGACGCCGCCGAGAAGCGGTCCGAGTGCCAGCCCGATCCCGATCGTCGAGCCGTACAACGCCATCCCCTTGGCGCGGTCCGACGGGGACGGCGTGACCTGGCCGATCAGCGCCAGCGCGACGCCGAACAGCATCGCCGCGCCGATCCCCTGGACGGCGCGCGCCGCGTCGAGCATTTCGATCGATCCGGCGGCGCCGCACGCCGCCGAGGCCGCCGTGAACAGCGCCAGGCCGGCGGCGAACACCCGCTTGCGGCCGATCCGGTCCGCGACCGACCCGGCGGTGAGCACCAGCGCCGCCAACGGCACCGTGTATCCGTCGAAGATCCACTGCAGGCCGCCGAGGCCGGTGGACAGGCCGTGCGCGATGCTGGACAGCGCCGTGTTGACGACGCTGATGTCGAGGATCAGCATGCCGATCGCGAGGCACGCCACGGTCAGCGTCACGGCGAAGTCGTCTGGCCTCTGATGACGGTCCATATCGCGTCCCACCGTAGGAGTCATCCGTGGCGCCGTCTCGTAGAAGCTTGCTAGTGGCCTCCTCCAAGGTCCCTAGTGCGGCCACTCGCGACACGCCGGCGACTCAAGGCTGGGTGTGCGCCTGCCGAAGAGTTGATGAAGATCGCGAGTTCGCCCGTAACTACGGGGCATCTGGCGTGTTTTCGATAGCACAGGACCGGGGAGACCGGAACGGCGCGAGGTAGGGCGCCAGACGGACTCGAGGCATCCGCAGGGAGCGGGTGACCGTATGGACCAGTAGCGATCGGTTGTGGGCCGTCGCCAGTATTTCCGGCCCTTGACAAAACCTGACGTTGACGTATAATTTGATCATCTTCAAACAAGCGAAAGAAGGAGGAGCCATCAGCACAATCACTAACAAGCACAAGAGCCGCACCCGCGGCGAGCATGCAGAGCCGGACACCACGCAGCGCGGCACGCGCGCGACCCCACGCGCAACGACCCCGCGCGCCTCGACGACCCTCAACCATGAGGCGCGCCGGCGGGCGGCTGCGACCACGGTCGACGGGTCGCTGGAATCTTTGGAGATCTTCTTCCGAGAGGCCCGGACCCACGCGCTGCTGACGGCGGGCGAGGAGATCGA
>Ga0123356_10005509_pt1 | contig 12882 bp, 21 predicted proteins | sample TergutEmb28metaG_2_FD_92546 | JGI IMG/M metagenome (GOLD analysis project Ga0123356, IMG submission 92546) | Embiratermes neotenicus P3 segment gut microbial communities from Petit-Saut dam, French Guiana - Emb289 P3 | ecosystem: Host-associated > Arthropoda: Insects > Digestive system > Gut ... | reverse complement strand
GTGTTTTTTTGGTTACTTTTTTGTCACACAAAAAAGTGACTCGCCGGTAGGCGAAACCTGCAGCGGCCGCGCAGCGGAAATGCCCGGGCCGCAGGCCCAGCACCAATAACCCCCCCCGGGGGGCAAAAAAACCGTTTTAGAAACGGCCGGGCCGCAGGCCCAGCACCAATAACCCCCCCCGGAGGGTAAAAAAATTGTTTTTAAAAACGGCCGGGCCGCAGGCCCAGCACCAACAACCCCGCCCGGAGGGCAAGAGAACCATTTCTAAAAACAGCCGGGCCGCAGGCCCAGCAATAACCCCCTCCTTTAAAAGGCCGCCCCGCCAGGGGCGAATAAAACCACTCCATGGGAGAAACTTACCCCCCCCTGGAAGGGGAAAAGACTATTTTTAACCCCCGCCCGGAGGGCGAATAACCCCCCCCTGTCAAGTTTATGGCCTTTGTGTCCGTTTTTTTGCGGCCTGCACCGTTGTCGCCTAGCGTAGGCGCCGGAATACATGGTGCGAAATGCAGACGACCCCCTCCTCTCCTCATACGCCTTCCCCCTCCCTCCACTTGCCGAGTTTTGCCGAGGCCGCTGACTGGAAACTTTTGCGGGGCGACGCCCTCCACCTCCTGCAACACCTGGAGGCGGGAAAGTTTGGCCTCATTGTGGCCGACCCCCCCTATTTCCTCTCCAACGGCGGTTACACATGCAAGGCGGGCAGGAGGGTACCGGTGGAGAAGGGGGCCTGGGACGCCTCCGCGGGGATGGAGGCGGATTTGGCTTTTACCCATAGCTGGCTGAAGGGGTGCAAACGGCTGCTTTCGCCGGAGGGCAGCCTCTGGGTTTCGGGTACGCAGCACAATATTTTTATGGTGGGTTTTGTATTACAACAGTTAGGCTACCGCCTGTTAAACACCATTACCTGGTATAAACCCAATGCGAGCCCTAACCTCTCGTGCCGTTATTTTACGCACTCGACGGAGTTGCTGTTGTGGGCCGCGCCGCAGGCCAAAAAACAGCGCCACGTGTTTAACTATGCCCTCATGAAGCAACTCAACGGCAACAAGCAAATGCGCGACGTATGGGCTTTGCCCAAAACCGGGGAGGAGGAGTTGTCCGAGGAGGGGGAGGGGAAGTTGTGGAGTTTTACGCGTCCCGCCAAGGGGGAAAAGCGCTTTGGCGCCCACCCTACGCAAAAACCCCTCGCCCTCATGAAGCGTATTGTAGAAGCCACCTCCCAACCGGGCGCCTGGGTGTTGGACCCCTTTTGCGGCAGCGGCACCACGGGGGTAGCCGCGCTGGAGACGGGCCGACGTTTTGTAGGCATTGACAATGCCCCCGCCTCCCTTCAGCTGGCCCTCAACCGCCTCCACGCTACCCCCCCCCTGGGCCGCGGTTTGCGAGAGGCCATTTCGTGAAGTGGGTGAGGGGGGAAGGCCCGGGGGGTTTAGAGTGGCTTTGTCCGGACTGGCCCGTGCCGGCGGGTTTTTGTACGGCTTGGGCGCAACCGGAGGGGGCCCATTGGGAGGGTGAGGCCATGCAGCGCGCATGCGAGGGTGTGGCCATTGCCGCCGGGTTGGGGGGGCTAGAGTGGGCCACACTCAGGCAGATACACAGTACAGAAATAAAGGAGGCGAAGGGGGGTGGCTGTTTAGGGGAGGCCGACGGGCTATGGACAGGGCAGCCGGGGGTAGCTTTGGCCATACAGACGGCGGACTGCGTACCCCTTTTGTTGATGGACAAGGGGCTGCGGCGTGTGGCGGCGGTGCACGCCGGTTGGCGCGGCGTATGGGGGGGTATCGTGCAGCTACAGCTTCAGCTTTGGTTAAGGGGGGGGACTCAGCCTAAGGACATAGAAATAGCCCTAGGCCCCTCTATAGGCCCCTGCTGCTATGAGGTAGACGAGGAGATGGGGCGGCGTTTTGCACAGAGGTGGGGGGAGGGGGTTATTTCCAAGCCCAGGGGTATGCCTAAACCTAGGCTCCATTTAGCCGAGGCCCTCCGGTTGGAGCTGTTGTCCCTGGGTTTGGCTTCCTCGCAGGTAGAGGCGGCCGGGGTTTGCACATTTTGTGACAGACGTTTCCACTCCTACCGCCGGGAGGGGGGGAGGGCAGGGCGGCAGCTCTCCTGGGTAGTGTGCCGTTTTTAAAGGGCATTTTTATACCTACAGGCATAGCCCCCCCTACCTTTGAAGAAGCGCCTTGAGTATTGACTCAAGGCGCCGACAGTTGCCTCTAAAACCGCTCTCTTAGAGTCCTCTTATGCGTTCATTCCAATATCTATAAATCTGCTGTAACTCGCTCGTATTCACGCAATTATCCAGCATACCGGGGCCGGTTGAGTTGCTGACCTTATTCCAGACTTCTTGGGGGTTTCCGTTTTTGAGGAAGAATTGGCAGGCATCGCGCAGCACAGCGGGGGCATAGCGGTTGTTTGCGGTCAACTGAATCTCTCTCATGAAGAGATTATAGTTTGTTTTGTTTTTATCCCCCGTGAAGGAGTTAGCGAGGATATTGTTATAATAATAGAGGACCAAGTTGCTCGAATCTTTCACCTGCTGAGCGAAAGACTTGCCTGGCGTCGGTGGATGGGTAACGACGGGCGAAGAGATGGGAGACGTTCCAGGTGGTTGGTTCATTTTTGCGAGTGCGGCTTTCACGTCGCCTTTGCCGATGAGGCCGTCGCAAGCGACGTTGGGGTTCTGTTCTATTTCGAGCTGGTTAAAGGCAGGTGGGTTTTCGAGCAGGAAGCGGCAAGCTGAGCGCAATTCAGCGGGCAACCCAGGGCTGTTCATGGCTGCTAGCAGATCTTCGCGGCTCACCAAACCGTCCCTTCCGCCCACGCCTGCCGCAGTATCCAGCAAGTCAAAGTAGTTATCGAGCTGGACGAGAGCGTTTTTGTATTGCTGTTCATAAAGACTGGCGGGTGGTGTTTCCCCAACCGTAGAGGTGGGGGGCAGAGGCGAGGTTTCGGGCGTTTGGGGCATTGGCGGGCAGATAGAGGGCAGAGGCGAGGGTTCAGATGGCTTAGGCGCTGTCAAAGGCGCGCCGCGCCGGGTCAACTCTGCTTCAATGGCGCCGATTTGTTTTTCAAGCGTCGAGTCTCTGTCATAGTTGCTGTCAAATTGGCTTTGGACGGTGGCCCCCATGCCGCGCAGTTGGGCTGCCAAATCCTGCTCGGTTTGGCGATAGGCTGTCAATTCAGCCAACTCTGACTGAAGTTCAGCCGTTGGTTTGTTTGCATAGCCGCTTTGAATGAGGATGCGCTCTAGGTCTTCAAACCCATCCAAAACCTTCGCCATGAAACTTTCGCCATGGTTTCGGCTGGCCATCTCCTTTTGAAGCAAGTCCATTTTCTGTGCTACCAAGAGTTTTATCGGAGTGGAAAAGGGACCCAGACTGGAAGCAGATTTCAGCAGGTTTTGCAGAGTTGCCAGCTCTTGTTTCAATTGCGTGCTGGTCATTCCATTGAGCATGCTCGCATACTCTTTGCTGTTCAGCTGCAAGTGGGTTTGCGGTTGTTTGACAATTTTTGAAAATAAGGCGGATGAAGTCATTAACGGTGAGGGGGACATGGTTTTCTCTGATGTATTTTAAGGCGTTATGTTCTTTAACTTCTAAAAACCCGGCCCTAAAAATGTCCGTTAAGAACATCTTTTACTACATTATCTGTGTCGCACCTACAAAGTTGCTAATTTGGAATAAAAAGTTTTGTCTAGGGCATAAAAACTTTTAAACCTATTGATATTTTTATTTTTTTCTAAAAATAGGGGGCCAGCAAGGACAGCCGATAGAGCGGTTTAGACCGCTTCCAAGTTGAAATGATTCTGCAGACCGGTTTCCATTGAAACTCGCTTCGCTCGTTGACGCCACTGCGTTCGGCAAGAGAGAGCTGCGCTCTGTCTTGCCTCCTTCCGTTCCGTTGTGAAGGGAGTGCACTCTTTGTGGACTTCAGCTGAACAAAAACGGGTCCAACGAAGAGAAAGTGTCAAAGTGGAAGCGGTGGAGGGTTGACTTAAGCTGCCGCGACAGATGGGGTGGGGTAGCTTCGCCCCACAGTCGGCTTGAAACTCTCTTCAATGACAAGGGGAAGCTTCCCCTTGCAAGCTTGGAAGGGCTGAAGGAGTGCGCTGTTTTTTTGAAAATACTTTGGGGTGGGGGCTCAGGGAAACGCTTAGGGTGTCCGGAGGTTACGATAGGTTGTTTGGGGCAGGAGTTGGACGAGCTCGGCGCCTCTTCGCATCCACATTTGGCCGCCCTCGTCGATGGCGACGGCGATGGCATTCAGAGGTTGGTCTCCTGAGCCTCCATAGCTGAAGCGCCACAACTCTCCTTTCTCTGGGCTGTCAATGGCGATGGCTTCTGTGGGCCACCCGAAGTTTTCTCCGAAGAGCCATTTTGAAAAGAGGTCTCCTGGAGAGAAGAAAGGCGAGTTGAGGAGAATGAGGCTGTCACCTGAGCCTTGAGGGCCATGAATGTGCTCGGTGACATAGAGTTTTCCTGAGACGGTCAGAGGCTTGCCCAGCGGCAGTGTTTCTCTGCCTTGGGTTGTATCCAAGAAGCGTATGGAGGTGTCTGTGGAGGCAACGAGGAAACGTCCGTCTTTGGAGAGGCTGAGTTTGGTGACAGGGCTTTCAAAGAGGTTGGCTCGGCCGCCGGCCAAGAGGGAAGGCTGATAGAGGTGTCGAGAGGCGGCGTCGACGGAGGGTTTCAACTCATAGCTAACCACGGCATAGGGGGTATCGCTGATGTTGTGATTGGGGTCTGCCGGGGCCAGGAAGAGGCGGAGGCCGTCTTTGGACAGGACGGCAGCGGGGGCCATGGGGACGTCGCGATAGGGGTTGAACTCGATGTTTTCAATAGGCGGGCAAGGATTGGCGGGCATGCCGATTTCGTTGACGCCGCATTGGGCTTCAAGCACATCGTTGTTGAGGGTAAAGCTGTGTATTTCGAGTCTGCCCCGGGTTGCGTTCATAGGGACGTTCCACATGGGCAAAAGCACAATCCCCCCACTCAGGAGGAGGGGAGGGGAGGGGAAGGCCACACTGGGGAGTGTTTCGCTGAAGGGAATTTTCACGAAGTTTCTCGCTTGGTTTGCGACGGGGGACAAGCGAAACAAGGCATATTCTTTGGTACTGGAGACAACGACGAAGGCATTGCCTTCGGAGTCCATGGAAAACTGGCGGAGGATAAGGCCTGGAAAGGCATGAGCTGCATCGAGGACCAATTGTTTGCCTTGCAGGCGGAAGGCAAACAGTCTGCCGTCTTCGCCGAGCGTATAGGCCCAGCGATAGCCGCTGTTGGGGCCGCCATTGACGGGGTTGCTGATTTGGGTGGAGGCATTGCAGGCGAGGGGGTTGGTGCCGAAGTTGATTTCGCTGTGGAGATTGTTTTCGGCATCAAAATGCACCAAGGAGAAAGTCTGTTGAGTGACGTCTTTGGAGCAGCCCAAAAAGGTGGTGGGGGTGCCGTTGATGCCGCCGATGGCGACGAAGTGATCTGTAGCGGCGATGCCGGTTTCGGGTTTAAAGGTTGAAGTCACAGGCAAGAAGCTGATGCTTAGAGGAAGCGAGTCGCTGACGCGCCCGTCTTCGCATTTGGCGCGTGCTTTGAGGCTCAAATGGACGGCGATGCCGTGTTGTGGATAGAAGGGGGTGAAGTGTTTGGTTTCCAGGGTAGTTTTAGCGGAGTGTTTTTCGGGGGAGAAGGCGACGTTGACAATGGGCTGTTCGGATTCCCCGACATAAAGCACCTGGGCCTGGCTCACATTGCCGCAACCGTCGACGTTCATTTCCAGGGGGACAGAGTTGCCGATGATGTTGCTTCCGTCGGGGCTAAGGGAGAAGAGGGAGACATTAAAGCGGGCGGGGAGGAGGGGTGGGTTTTTATTCTCAGTGCATGAGGAGAGGGGGAGGAGGCAAAGGGCGCACAGCACCCCCGCCCACCCTGCTCGCATCCAGCCGTATTTTGGATAAAGAGATGTCATGTAGGCCATTCTAGGGGATAGGCTCCCATTTTTCCAACACGACAAAATCCATACGTCTGTTGAGTAGACGCCCTTTACGCACAGTATTAGGAGCAATCGGTCTGCTGTCCCCCAAATTAAGCACTTCAATGCGTTCCGCATCCACGCCGAGTTTGACGAGGGCGTCGATGACGATTTGGGAATATTGAGCGGAGAGCTGCATGGCTTTGGCCTCTGTTTTCTGGGACTCGACATGGCTTTCGATGCGCAGGCTTCGGATGTGGTTTCGAACAAGGAGGTCAACGAGGTTACGAAGTTGAGTTTGGCCGAGGGGAGAGAGTTCTGTTTTATGGGTTGAGAAGGCGAGGGGTTCAGCGAAGAGGATGCGTTGGTTGAGGAGGCGTACGAGGGGGGAGATGGGGGAGGGTTCAATGTCGATGGAGAGGGATTGTTTTTGGCCTGGGGAGAGGTTGATTTTTTGTATTTTGGCAAGGCCCTCATTGGGGAGGATTTCGAGCAATAGGAGGCCTGGGGGGAGGGTGATGGGGGGGCTGGAGGCATCGGCGGGGAGGCTAAAGTTTTGAGGTGGGGTATTGCGGAGGAAGGCCTGGCCGTTGATGGATCTGCTGTTGCGTTTAAGGGAGAGGGAGAGGAGGGAATCGGCGATGAAGGGGGAGAGGGAGATGGGGTGGTGGGTGATTTGGGGGTTATGGTGGACGGCCTGGGTTTTAGAGGCATAGCCTTGGGCGTGGATTTCGAGGGTATAGGTGCCTGGGGGGAGAGGGGGGGACTGGAAGAGGCCGTTGGAAGGGGTTTGGAGGTGAGCGGCGAGGAGATCTATCTCGGCGTTGGGGATGGGTTTTTGGCTACGTACGTCGGAGATGGAGCCGAGGATGGGGGACAAGGAATCGGCCGGAGGGGTTGGGGCATGTCGAGGGGTTTGAGCAGAGGGGGGAAGGGAGGGGGTAGGAGTTGAGGAATGAGGGAAGGGTTGGGCGGAGAAGGAGATGCCGAAGAAGAAGCGCCAGGGGGGAGTGGGGTGAATACCGGGCATAGGTGCGGATTTCAGGCGGATGTCCGCGCCGAGGACGAGGGAGAAGTTGGGCAAGAGGGTGAGTTTAGCGCCGAGGCTAAGGGATTGGGGGTTGGCTTTGGACCAGAGGGGGGAGGGGGAGTTATTGTCTTCTTGAGTCCAGAAGGGGAGGGTAAGTTGGTATTCGATGAAGGGGGTAGCATAGGGGAGAGGGGCTTCGAGGGCGAAGCTAAGGGAAGCGGAGTGGCGGCTGTTGAGGTTCCAAGCGAAGGTAGTCCAGACGTTGCGATAGGAGGCGAGTTGAGCGAGGGAGCCGTTGGCATTGCGGCCGATATGGAGGCCGAAGTTGGCATGGAAGAGGAGGGGGAGACGGGGGAGGGCCTCTTGAATATTCCAGCTGAACAAGGCGGAGGGGAGGAAGGCGAAGCTCATGCTGCGCATGGGTTGGTTATCGGTGAAGAGGCGCAGTCCCAAGTCCAAGCCGGCATAGAAGCTGGGGAAGAGGCGGTAGGCGAATTTGGCGCCGAAGTGGACGTCGCCGAGCATTTGACCGGCGATGGGGCTGGGTTTTAAGTCAGGGCCATCGGAATAGAGGCTGGAAGAGGAAGCGACCTCATAGCTGGCATAGGCTTCGAGCCAGGGGAAGAGGACCCAAGCGGAGGAGAAGGCGGCGGTCCAGAGGCTGGTATCCGAATAGGAGGCGTTTTCGGAGAAGGGGAGGGGGAAGTTGTTATTGGCATAGGCATAGCTGAACAGCAGGGAGAAATAGAGGAAGTTAGGGTGGGCGATTTGGGCGCTGCGCGTATGGAAAAGGCCCATGCTGTGCAGCATGCTAAGGGGGCGGTTATTGCGCATATCCCCGACTTCGAAGTGGAGGGTACTGGGGCTATGGGGTGCAAAGCTTAGGTTTTGAGGGGTTGGGGTACTATCCGCGAGGTCATCGGGTAGGGTAGGGGCGCTCAAGAGGAGAGAGGCGAGGAGGTGTGGGGCGAGCAGGGCGAGAGGCGGCATAGGGTGGGGGCACCGTGAGAAGTGGGGGGCGAGGGGACCATATCAAAAAAGGGAACAAGTGTCTGAATTTCGAAGAAAGCGAACACTTGAGTTGTCAATGAATATTTTATCAATTATTTTTATGCGTTGAGCAGACTATACTCCAGCGTTGGCAGGCGGCAGTGAGCATTCGACATGGTTTTTATATTTGGGGCATTGTTTTATTGTTTGCCCATGAAGCGGGCGCCTCTGAGCGTTTAGACGCTTTTTCGAGGCTATCGCTTTCGCACATGCATTATTTGAAATCATGTTTTGCGTTTGAGAGAGGGGACATAGCGAAGGCGAGGGACGAATTGTTTTTGGCTCAAATATTGGATGAAGGCAGTCCGCATTTACGTTTGGCCAAGCAGCGACAGAAGGCGCCGTCTTCTTCTTCGCAGGGGCAGCTTCAAGGAGAGCTTTCGGGGGTGAAGGCCGAGGGTGAGCATTCCCAAGTAGGACAGGTTAGCCCGTGAAAACAGAGTCCTTTCGTTTTGAGTCCAGAGATGGGACTTTGCTTCAGGGTTCTTTGGAGTGTCCCTCTGAGGCCAAAGTGGCCGTTGGCATTGTGCACGGCTATGGCGATCACCAAGGGCGCTATGCAGATTTTCGTCGGCATTGTGGGGAGCGAGGTTTGGCGACGCTTGCTTTTGACTATAGGGGGCACGGCCTTTCTGCGGGCCGGCGACAAAGTTGCAGTCGTTGGCAGGACTATTTGGATGATTTGACGGCATTTTGGCAGCAGGCGCAGCAGCGTTGTCGGGGTTTGCCGCTTTTTTTGCTTGGGCACAGCCATGGTGGGCTGATGGTTTCTGTTTTTGCGAGCCAAGCGCCGGAGGGTTTGAGGGGAGCCATTTTGGTTTCTCCCTATTGGAAACTGGGTTTGCCTGCTGTTGCCTGGAAGCGGATGTTGCTTCGTTCTCTCCATGTGTTGTTTCCGCACCTTTCGCTGAAAACGGAGATACAGCTTTCGCAATTGAGCAGAGATGTTGGGTGGCAGGAAGCTGCAGCAGCGGATCCGCTTTTTGGAAGGGCAGTGACGCCGAGGTGGTTTGTTGAGACGCAGCGCATGCATTCCACCTTGTCTGAGGTAGCGGCCTCTGTGGTTTTGCCCTGTTTGTTGTTGGTGGGCGAGGCGGATGAGGTTGCGGCGCCCGCAGCCATGCAGTTATTTTTTGAGGAGCTGGCGTCCAAAGATAAGGCAGTGCAACATTTTGTTCACATGCGGCATGAGCTTTTGGGTGAGCAAGACAGGCAGATTGTTTTTCATTGCATCTGCGAGTGGATTTTAGGTCGTTTATAGTTTAGGTTTCATTTCTCCATCTTCCTGCGAAGAGGATTTCTGTCTATGACACAAAACAGTCCTATCAACATCATCCGCAAAGGTATTACCATCCGAGGGAGTCTTTCGGGGGGAGGGGATTTGGTTGTCGAAGGTCAAATAGAGGGGTTGGTGGATTTAAAAAACCACCTAACCATTGAGACGACGGGGAAGGTTCAAGCAGACATTCGAGCAGAACAACTGACCATCAACGGCGAGGCCAGTGGGAACATGGATGCTTCTTCAAGAGTTGCTATCAACGCGAGTGCATTGGTTAGCGGCGACATCCGTGCTCCGCGGATAGTCATTGAAGACGGCGCCATTTTCAACGGCTCTATTGAGATGGATGTGAAGCTGCCGGACGATATTTAGTCTTTGTCGGTTTAGTCTTTGTCAACGAATACGCATAACAACGGGAAATAAACATGGCGAATACCATTATTGGTTCAAGCATTGTGATTGACGGGGAGATTTCGGGCGATGAGGACTTGGTGATTCAAGGAACAGTGAAAGGGAGAATTTCTCTGAAAGAGAGTCTCTATGTTGAGAGCTCGGGCATTGTTGAAGCCGACATTGACACGCAGAATGTGGAGATTGCGGGCCGGGTAACCGGCAACATTGTTGCGAGTGACAAGGTGGAGCTGAAGGCGGATTGTCGCGTTATTGGCGACATTAAGTCACCGCGTATTTTGATAGCAGATGGGGCAGCGTTTAAGGGCAATGTAGACATGGACATAAAAGACTGACGGAGGTTTAGATGCCTGTAAGCTTGAAGATGTTTTCCAACAAGACCGTCATAGGCCCATCCATTCTCATCAACGGGCGTCTTTCAGGGGATGAGGATTTGACCGTCCGAGGGAGGGTTGAAGGGGAGATTGCGCTTTCTCGTCGGTTGATTGTGGAGAAGTCCGGCATTGTCAAAGCCAATGTTTCTGTCAAGCACGCCATTATTTCAGGGGTGGTTGTTGGAAACATTACGGCGACAGAGTGTGTAGAGTTAACGCCAGGGGGGAGGATGGTGGGAGACATTGCTTCTCCTCGTGTTATTATTGTTGACGGCGCCAGTTTCCGTGGCCACATACTCATGGGAGACGTACAAACCTTGCGTGAGACGCGAGAGCGTCTGGAGGCTGCCAAGCCCACGGCGACCAGCCAGGTTTTGGCTTCGTCGCGTTTCTCTTCCCTGCGCCCTCCCTCTGTCCCGCGGTTGGCGCTCGGAAGTCCTTTGAGCCCTCTGTCGCAAAGGCCCATTCCCCGTCCACTCACCACGCTGAATGCGCCCTCCTCCCCGGCTTCTGCGGAAGCGTCGCCTGAGGACGGCTCGCCGTCGGACAACGACGACGCGGTTGTCGCTGACAAGCCCTTGCCTCCAGAGCCGCCTGAGTTTATGGAAGCGAGCAAGAGAAAAATTATTGTTAAGAAGAAGAAATAGGCCATGTCGAATTGCGACGACGGAACAGAGAAGTTGACGCCGCTTGAAGAAACCCAAACCGAAGCCTCGGAGGCTTTGGAGAGCCCTGTTTGTCCTCCGGAGGCTGCTCCAAGCCCCTCCGAAGGAGCGGCGCAGGCGCCGACAGAGTTGGCGTCTGCGGAAGCTTTGTTGGCGGAGGTTTTGCGTGCCGAAGCCCTCTACGATGCTTTGTATGCCGAGGCTTTGAATGAGGAGCCCTCCGCTGAAAAGGCTCCTCCTGCTGAGGAAACGCTTCTTTCTGAAGAGGACCTTCTGCTGGAAGAGGAGCCTCCCACGGAAGACAACATGTCGCCGGAAGAAGACACTTTGACGGAAGGAATGGAGCCTCAAGAAGCGCAGGCTCTGCGAGAGGCGGGGAATGCGGCCTCGTTTTCTGCAAAAGAAACCTCGGAGGGCACCATGTCTGAAGAAGATTCTGAAGCCTTTTTTGAATTGCTGCCGAATGAAGAGGATGAGGCGTTGTCTGCCGAAGCTTTGCCCGAGAAGCCTTTGACGGAGAAGAGCTCTGTTGCTTCCGACGACGCTTGGGCGGAAGAAGCGGAGCTTGAAGAAATGCGTGTCCTCAGAGAGTTGGCAGACGAAGAGGCTGCAGAAGTGGTTGTTTTAGACGACACAGAAATTGAAGACGATGCAGAGGAAGGCGGCCAAGAAGTGGATGCGGATGAGTTGGCCATGGATGTTGCCATGCGAATGGCCACCATCAACCAGGACTTGTCGCTGGTGGCCGACGTGTTTTTGGACTTGGAGCCTGAGCAGCGCGCCATGCTGCTCAAACAACTCTATTATGCCTGTGACATGGTGGCCTACCTCGAAAGGTTGAAGTGAGTTTGTTTGAGGAGGAGAGGCGTCGTCTGTTGGCCCTTTTGGCTGCCCAGTCCGTGGAGCACCGCCGGGTAGTTTTGGCCTCGGGGCGGGAGTCCGACTTTTATGTGGACTGCAAGCGTACGGTTTTAACGGCGGAGGGGCATTGGTTGGTAGGGCGTTTGTTGTTTGCTTTGGTTAAACAGTTAGCGCCGCAAGTGGTAGGGATAGGGGGGATGACGATGGGGGCGGATCCGCTGGCCTCTGCGGTGAGCCTCATAAGCCATTTGGCGCAGCAGCCTTTGCATGCTTTTTATGTACGCAAGGAGCCCAAGGGGCATGGGACGAACCGATGGATAGAAGGCCTGCATGGTGTGCCCGAAGGCGCCCGCCTCGTTGTGGTTGAGGACGTGGTGACGACAGGGGGCTCCACACTGAAGGCCATAGAGCGGGTATTGGAGGGGGGCTATGTTGTTGACGCCGTGCTGGCTGTTTTAGATCGCCAGGAAGGCGGCAAGGAAGCCCTCCAAGCCCGGGGCTATCAATTGGGCTCTCTCTTTTTGAGGAGTGATTTTTAAGAGGGTGGGGGTTGTTATTTTTTTCTGTCCTGGGGGCAAAAACAATTCTTCTGCCCTCCGGGCGTTGTTTTCCTGGGCCTGCGGCCCGGCGGTTTCCTTTCTTCGAGCGTTGTTTTTATCTCCCATTGGCTGTTTTTATTAGCCCCTAGCGGGGCCGGTTTATTCCTCATTGTGGGCTCAGGTTTCGCCTGACGGCGAGTCACTTTTTTTGAATGACAAAAAAAGTAACCCAAAAAATCACTCTCCGAGGGCCCTGCGGGGCTTTAGCATCACTTGCGAGCCCCCCGCGTAGCTTTCCTCCTCTGTCTGCATCGGGGGGGGACGTGTTTGCAGAGGAGAGTAAGAGCCCTTCAGCCCAGCCTCTTTGGAAACGGGCCGGGCTATCGCCCCGCCCGGTGCCAGATTGGGGGAAGTACAGCTCGCTAACCTTCACACTACCCCCCAGGAACCTAACACAGATGCCCTAGAGGACGCCGCCCTCGCCGCCCCGCGAGACAACAAAAGACTCTCCAACGCTGATTTTGGACTCGTCAACCTCAACCACCCCCCATTTGACCTCAACATAACCCTCGTCGAGCTCAACACGACCCTCGTCGAGCTCAACATGACGCTTGTTGAGCTCATCCGACATTTTGTCGACGTTGTTGGATTCAAAATCAGCGTTGAGCAGTTCTTTGCCGGCTTACCTAAGGCTAAGGGC
>Ga0123356_10005507_pt1 | contig 12887 bp, 1 predicted proteins | sample TergutEmb28metaG_2_FD_92546 | JGI IMG/M metagenome (GOLD analysis project Ga0123356, IMG submission 92546) | Embiratermes neotenicus P3 segment gut microbial communities from Petit-Saut dam, French Guiana - Emb289 P3 | ecosystem: Host-associated > Arthropoda: Insects > Digestive system > Gut ... | reverse complement strand
GGTAGGATTTATCCATATAAAAGTGAGGCAGGTGCTATGGTAGCCAGCTAGCCTGCCTGAGGGGGCGCTCCTAGCGTGCATAGTCATCTGACTGTTTGGGATTTATGACTAGCCGGGGTTGTTATATGGGAGATTACTGGGGTCTTTAATGGGGTCGTGTTTTTGCACGGTGAGTTTGTACATTGAAGGGTTTAGGTATGGGTTGCAGCAAGGGTTTTCAAGTAAGGCACAATTATATCTTTAGCTGGATCAAGCCGTTTGTTTGATACACGGTTTAGTTCTGCAAGGATTAAAACAGGGAAGCAATCCCGCGCCTTAGAGCATGAATACCTATATCTCAAACCGCAGACAGCTAACAAGCAGGTAGCTCCTTGCTCTATGGCGGGCAAGTCATCCAGGGCTGCCAATGGCAAAGATTTTGATGGAGGAAGAATGAAATCACTAAAACGTATTAGTATGAAGGCGCTGGCACTGATGCTCAGCATGGTTCTCATGTTTGGCGCAGTGCCTGTCTATGCAAATGACGGCCTGCCTGAGGAGGTGCAATACGCAACCGGCTGTATACCTGATTCATGGGAGACAATACAGGCAAATCTGCTCGCACCAGCAGAAGTATCAGAGTTTACTGAGCTTAAGCCTCAAGCTGCTTTACCAGCACGGATTGACCTTGCGGGCAGTTTTCCCATTGCTGGAAATCAAGGAGGTCAGGGAAGCTGTACAGCGTGGGCAACGACCTACGCCCTAAAAACACACCATGAGTATTATTTACAAAACTGGTCACTCAACGACAATCGTCATATATTCAGCCCAGCGTACGTCTTCAATCAATTGGCTACAAGCAATAGCGAAGGAATACTCATCAGCAGCGCGCTGCAGCTCATCCAAGAGCAAGGGGTTTGTTCTATAGCGTCCTTTCCTTACAATGACCAAAACTGGACAACCCAGCCAACCCAGGCACAAAAGAATGAGGCAGCCAATTATAAGATTCGCGAATGGAGAACTATTCTTGGTGTAGATGCAATGAAGACTTGGCTGGCAAGTGGAAGAGGTGTGGTTGCCCCATTTTATCTCTATGAGGATTTTTATAAAGTGGGGTCAAGGCTTAAGTCTATTTACGACACTAAAGGCGGCGCAGACCCCGGCTATCACGCACTCTGCTTAGTGGGTTACGATGACAGCCTGCAAGCCTTTAAGTTTCTCAATTCATGGGGCGCTAACTGGGCTCAAGGGGGCTACGGTTGGATCTCATACAACTTAATGAATGACCCAGACTTATGGCCTGCCAACTATAGAGGTGCACCTGGATATGTCATGTTGGACACTACGAACAATCCTCCACCAAAAATTACTACAACCGCTCTTGCGGACACCATGGCAGGAAGCCATGTCAGCTACGCTCTTTCTGCAACAGGAGCAGCACCGCTCACATGGAGCCTTACAGGAGGAGCTCTGCCCACTGGCCTGACACTTAATTCGAGAGGCGAAATAACGGGAACCCCAACTACTGCTGGCACATTCACTTTTACCATTAAGGCAGAAAACCCTGCGGGCAGCGACACAAAAACGTTCTCAGTTACCATTAAGGGGGGTAACCCTACTGTCACGGTAACCACTACAGGCCTTGCGAATCTGAAAGTTGGACAAGCGGTAAGTGGTGCAAGTGTTGTGTACACTGTAGCTAGCGGAACACACCCTTCCTCATTAACTACCTCCCAATATAGTGTGTCAAACCTTCCTCCTGGGCTTACAGCAGGAGCGCCTGTAAGAACGAACAACACGACTGCAACCGTCTCAATTACAGGAACACCAACAACATATAGCGCCAACCAAAGGACGCTCACGTTTTCAAACAGGATATCTGTTGTTAATTCCACAGGAGCAACGATCCTGGTTACTCCTACCGGCACGCCTATTGCCAGTGCAGTAGCCAAAGGTGACGGATCGCCTCTGAGCGCTGCACCCTCAGCACAGAGCACAACCTTAAACTCAATTACGGTTGGAGCCCTATCTCTTTCTGTCAATACTGGGCAAATCGTTCAGTACGCCATTAGCACTTCAAGCACGCCAACACCCACGAGCGGCTGGCAGGCAGGAACGACATTTAACGGTCTCACTCAAGGGGCTACATACTATGTGCATGCCCGCTCAGCAGAAAACACCAACTATAATGCAGGCCCAGTGCGGGTGAGCACAGGAATCAGGACAGGAGATAATCCCCCCGTTGTCACAGCTACCACTACCGGTCTCACAAGCTTAACAGTGAGACAAGCGGTTAGTGGCGCGAGTGTCGTATTTACCGTGACCAACGGAACATTTCCTACATCAATAACCGCTTCCCAGTTTAGCGTGGGAAACCTACCTCCCGGACTGACACAAGGAACGGTTACAAGGACAAACAACACAACGGTGACCGTCTCTGTTACAGGAATGCCATCAGCATTTAATGCAAGTGAGAGAAACATCTCACTTTCCTCGAGCGTATCTGTTGTCAATTCCGCTGGTCTAACAGTTCAGGTTACGCCTTCCGGCTCACCCAAAGCCGGTCCAGTAGCCAGAGGTGTCGGATCAGCGCTTAGCAGCGTACCTTCAGAGCAGTCTAAAACTCCAAACAGTGTTACAGTAAGCACCCCTCCTCTGAGCATAGCAACTGGACAAAGTGTTGAATTTGCCATCAATACGTCAGCTACGACAACACCAACAAGCGGCTGGCAGGACTCAACGACATTTAGTGGACTGAGTTTGGGAACTTACTACGTGCATGCTCGCTCAAAGGCAAACACAGACTACAATGCCGGTGCAGCGCGGGCAAGCGCAGGAATTTTTGTTGGCGAAATAATCTTAACTCCAAGCAACCTGACGGCAACAGCAAACGTTGGCGCAGGTGTTGGCGGTCGTGCTCCGATTACCTTGCATAACACGTCTAATGCCACCATGAGCGTAACCTTACGAGGCACCTCCGGTTCATCAAATGCAAATGATCCAGCGCTGTACAGCACAGCAGGCGTGCAGCTTGCATACCAAAACTTCAACGCATTTAACTTTAGCTACACCGTCACTCTTAACGCAGGAGCATCATGGAAGGGCTTTGTAGGAACAGGTGGAGATGTTGCAAGAAACTACACGGTTACTTCTACTTGGTCGGGTCCGCCAGCCATTGCAGTTAGCACTACTGGCCTTACAAACCTCAAAGTTGGCCAAGCGGTAAGCGGTGCAAGTGTTGTGTATGCTTTAACTAACGGTACCTATGCCACGCCAATAACTGCCTCTCACTTTACCGTGGGAGGACTTCCTGCTGGACTTACGGCAGAGACAGCTGTCAGAACGAATGACACAACGGTGACCATTCCTATTACCGGCACACCAACAACACAAAACGCAAATGCGGTAACACTCACTCGCTCAACGAGTATACCTGCTTCTAATGTTGTTGGTGCAACAAGTGCGATTACACCCACTGGCACTATTACAGCCAGTGCCGTAGCCAAAGGTGATGGTTCACCGCTTAACGCAGCGCCTACAGAGCAATCCAAAACCTCTAACTCAATTACAGTAGGTGCTCTGTCTCTTACGGTAGCCACTGGACAAAGCATTGAATACGCCATCAGCACGTCTGCCACAGTAACACCAGCAAGCGGCTGGCAGACCTCAACGACATTTACCGGCCTCAGTCAAGGAACTACTTACTATGTACACGCCCGCTCGGCATCAAACACAAACTATAACGTAGGCCCTGTGAGGGTGAGTGGACAGATTGTTTTAATAGTGCCTCCAGGCATTATAGTTAGCACTACTGGTCTTACGAATCTCAAGTTTGGTCAACCAGTTAGCAACGCGAGTGTTGTATTCACCGTGACTAATGGAACCTATGCCACGGCAATAACTTCTACTCACTTTACGATAGCAGGGCTTCCCCCTGGGCTTGCTGCAGGAACGCCTATAAGGACGAGCGCATCAACGGTGACCATCCCCATTACAGGGGTGCCAACTGCTGTTGGCACAACAGTGCTCACTGTTCCAGCAAGCCTACCTGCTTCCAGTGTCACTGGTGCAACAAGCGCGATTCCCTGTAACCCAAGAACCTTTACTATCACAGTAGCCAAAGGTGATGGCTCACCGCTTAATGCAGCGCCTACAGAGCAATCCAAAACCTCTAACTCAATTACTGTAGGCGCTCTGTCTCTTACGGTAGCCACTGGACAAAGCATTGAATACGTCATCAGCACGTCTGCCACAGTAACACCAGCAAGTGGCTGGCAGACCTCAACGACATTTACCGGCCTCAGTCAAGGAACTACTTACTATGTACACGCCCGCTCGGCATCAAACACAAATTACAACGTGGGCCCTGTGAGGGTGAGTGGAGCGATCCAAGTAGGAGGCACGCAAAACATAGTCTTAGTCCAACCTGACCCAACAGCAACAGCAAACGTTGGTGCAGGAGCAAGCGGCCGAGTTCCGATTGAAGTAAGAAATACTTCTAACGCAACTATGAGTATAACTATTACAGGTACTTCTGGCTCATCAAATGCAACTGACCCTGCCCTGTTTAGTACAGCGGGTGTACGACTTGCCTATCAAAACTTCAATAGTTGGAACTTTACTTATACCATCACCCTGGGCGCAGGAGCATCGTGGCATGGATTGGTAGGAACGGGTGGAGATGTCGCAAGAAGTTACACGGTTGCTTCTACTTGGTCAGTCGATTCAGCTATTACAGTTACTGCTACCGGTCTTACAAATCTCAAAGTTGGACAAGCGGTAAATGGAGCAAGTGTTGTGTATACCTGCACCGGCGGCACCTACGCCACGCCAATAACTGCCTCCATCTTTGCTGTAGGAAATCTGCCTCCTGGACTTACACAAGGAACAGCAATAAGAACAAACAACACTACTGTGACCGTTCCTATTACAGGAACTCCAACAACCTACAACGCAAGTGTGAGGACGATTACTCTTCCGACCAGCATACCTGCTGCCAATGTAGTTGGTAAAACAAGTGCGATTACACCCACTGGTACAATTACAGCCAGTGCGGTAGCCAAGGGTGACGGGTGTCCGGTAAACACTGTGCCTACTGTGCAGAGCGTAACCCATAACTCAATTACGGTAAACGCTCTCACCCCTGCAGTGGCAACTGGACAAAGCGTTCAGTACGCCATCAATACGTCAGCTACGACAACACCAACCAGCGGCTGGCAGGCCGCAACGACATTTACCGGCCTCAGCCAAGGAACTACTTACTACGTTTTTGCCCGCACAGCAGAAAACACTAATTACAATGCAGGCCCAGTGCGAGTGAGCACAGGGATTACCACCACTACACAGTCGTCTGTCACAACCTTAACCCAAAGCAGCCCAACAGCAACAGTAAACGTTGGTGCAGGAGCAAGCGGACGCGTGCCTATTGCAGTGCATAACACTTCTACTACGGTTATAAGCGTAACCATTCAAGGTGCTGCCGGCTCTTCAAATGCCACTGATCCAGTTTTGTTTAATTCTGCTGGCACGCAGATTGCATACCAAAATGTCCACACTTTTAGCTTTGCTTACACCATCACCCTTAACCCAGGAGCAACATGGAATGGTTTTGTAGGAACAGGTGGAGATGTTGAAAGAAGCTATAATCTTTCTTCTACCTGGTCAACTATGGCAGTGAGTGCCACAGGTCTAACTAATCTAAGAGTTGGACAAGCGGTAAGTGGCGCGAGTATTGCATACACCTTAGTCAGCGGAAGCTACGCTACAACAATAACTCCTGCTCACTTTACGATAGGAGGGCTTCCCGCTGGGCTTATAGCTGGAACGCCGGTAAGAACGAACAACACAACGGTAACCATCCCTATTACCGGAGCGCCAACAGCATATTACCAGCATACGACGACGCTCACTCGTGCATCTTCCATACCTGCTGCCAATGTTACTGGTGCAACAGCTGCCATTGTGCCCACCGGCTCTCCTGCAACCAGCGCAGTAGCCAAAGGTAACGGATCGCCGCTTAACAACGTGCCTACCGTACAATCCACAACCACAAACTCAATTACGGTCAACGCTCCTACTCTTTCGGTAGCAACGGGACAAAGTATTGAGTACGCCATCAGCACGTCAGCTACGGTAACACCAACCAGCGGTTGGCAAACTGGCACAACCTTTAGCAATCGCATTGCAGGAACTTACTACGTGTATGCCCGCTCGGCATCTAACGCAAACTATGATGCAGGTACAGCGCGGGTGAGCGCAGCGATTACCATAACGTCAGCAGCTATTGCAGTTACCACAACCGGTCTTACAAACCTCAGGGTTGGTCAAGCGGTCAGTGGCGCAAGTGTTTTATACACATTGACTGGCGGCACCTATGCCACAACAATATCCCCTGCCAATTTCACGGTGTCAAACCTGCCTCCCGGGCTCACAGCAGGAACTGCAGTAAGGTCAAGCAACACTGTTGTGACCATACCTATTACCGGAACGCCAACCACCTATAACGCAAGCACAAGGACTCTTACTCGTGCGTCCAGCATACCTGCTGCCAATGTTTTGAGCGCAACTGCTGCAATTGCTCCTACCGGCACCATCACAGCAAGTGTAGTAGCCAAAGGTGTTGGAGGAGCAGTAAGCGGTGTGCCCATAGTGCAGTCTAAAACTATAAATATCGTTACGGTAAGTGCTGTTACTAACACTGGAGGAACCGGCCAAAGCGTTCAATACGCCATCAGCACATCAACTACAACTCCGTCGAGCGGCTGGCAAGCTGGAGTAGCATTTAGCAACCTCAGCCCAGGAACGTATTACGCCCATGCCCGTACAGCAGAAAATACAAACTACCTTGCAGGCACAGCGCGGGTAAGCGCAGCGATTACCATGGGCACCTTGCCACCACCGACCCCAATACTCCTAACTCCAAGCAGCATAACCGCAACAGCAAACGTTGGCGAGGGAGCAAGTGGGCGAGTTCCCATTGAGGTGAGGAATACTTCGAGCACGACCATGGACGTAACTCTACAGGGTGTTCCCAGCACATTGACTCTTGGTGACCCGATTCTCTATAATTCGGCGGGCACATCGATAGTCGCATATCGAAACTTCAATTCTAAGAACTTTACCTACACCATCACCCTAGGCGCAGGAGCTTCGTGGAATGGAATAATAGGAACAGGGGGAGAGGTTGCAAGAAGCTTTATGGTTTCTTCTACTTGGTCAAGCTCAACTTCCCCAGCCATTGCAGTTACCACTACCGGTCTTGCAAATCTTAAAGTGAGACAAACGGTAAGTGGCGCAAGTATCGTATATACTATAACTAACGGAACATACGCCACAACAATAACCCCTTCCAACTTTACCGTAGGAAACCTTCCTGCTGGGCTAAGCGCAGGTACAGCTGTAAGGACAAGCAATACGGTTGTGACCATTCCCATTACAGGAACACCAACAGCCTATAACGCCAGTGCGGTAACGCTCACTCGCGCGTCCAGCATACCTGCTGCTAATGCCACAGGCGCAGCAGCTGCAATTACTCCCACCGGCACCCTTACAGCCAGTGCCGTAGCCAGAGGTGACGGGTCAGCATTGAGTGCTGTGCCTACCGTACAGTCCTCAACCGCAAACTCAGTTACGGTCAATGCTCTTTCTTTGAGTGTAGCCACTGGGCAAGCTGTTGAATACGCCATCAGCACATCTAATACCGCAACACCAACAAGCGGCTGGCAAGCTGGAAGGACATTTAGTGGCCTCAGCCCCGTGACTTACTACGTCTATGCCCGCTCTGCTGCAAATACAAACTACAATGCAGGGGCAGTAAGGGTAAGCGCAGCAATTCCGATGGGTATAGTCTTTACTCCCAGCAACCTCACTGCAACGGCTAACGTAGGCGCAGGAATAAACGGTCGCGTTCCGATTACTGTATGGAACACTTCTACTACCGCCAAGACCATAACCTTGCGAGGTACTGCGGGCACATCAAATGCAACTGACCCAGCCCTGTTTAATTCTGCAGGCACACGTATCGCATACCAAAACTTCAGTAGTTGGAACTTTACCTACACCATCACTTTAGGCGCAGGAGCGTCATGGAGTGGATTGGTAGGAACAGGAGGAGAGGTTGCTAGAAGCTATACGGTAACCGCAACCTTTTCATGATAGCAACGGAGCTTACTTGATTGGATGAAGAAGACTATCTAGTCGGTTAGACAAGACAGGGCGCAGCTTTAGGCCCTCTCTCGCAACAATCAACTGGCAGGCACCCCAGACGGTGTCTGCCAGTTACTCTAGGTGACAAGAGAACTTGTTGCTGCTCACACTCTGTCCGTCATTGCGGCCTCCGAGCCGCAATCTTACCAACATGAATTATTGATTCCGGGTCAAGCCCGGAATGACGATGTTTAGATTGAACTAACCGAGAACTTGCGAGGTCGTGGGCGCTCGAGGCTTTTCGCTTGCACAATTGAGACTGCTCTGCTAGCATTTCCTATCAGAAAACAGTTATTGGGGCGGATATGGCGCAGAGTCTATCGGCAAGGGGTGCTCCTAGTGAGCATGAGTCTTAGTACAGTAGTGGCTAAAAGGCTTGCGGGGACTTGCGGGGATTGCATAAAAGGGGACTGAGTTTTTGCGTTGCACGACAAGGTAGTACATTGTAGGGATTGGGTATGGGTTGTTACAAGGTTTATGGCTGGAAGTATTATTAAGACTGGTTCGAGTAGCTTGCTTATGAGCTATGCGGCTGAGTTTTGCATGGGATCAATAAGAACAATAATCCCGCGCTTCAATACAGCAGATCCGTATCACAAAACCTAAGCAATAATAGGTAGGCAGCAGTTGACCTGTAGAAGACAGATCAATTGAAGCTGCAAAAGACAAAGATTTTGCGGAGGAAACATGAAATCATTGAAGCGTTTTAGTTTGAAAGTACTGGCACTGACTCTCAGCATGGTTCTCATGTTTGGCACCGTGCCGCTCTATGCAAATGATGACATCAGCATCGAGCCAAGTGTGGAGCTGCTATATGACACTGCCTGGGCTCCAGATCCGCCCGAGGTAATCCAAGAGCACCTGCTTACCCCTACAGAAATTGCAGAGATTACTGAGATTAAGCCCACTGCTGCTCTGCCATCCAGTGTTGACCTCTCATACAGTTTTCCTACCCCAGGGCGTCAAGCTCATGGTGATTGTACAGCTTGGTCGACAGTCTACGCATTAAAAACGCACCAAGAGTGGAGGATGCGAGGATGGTCATTAGATGACGAGCGTCATATTTTTAGCCCAGCGTATGTATGGAATCAGATGCAATTACGTGTTAATCGATCAGGTGAGGCAAATGTACTAAACTTCATGAGAGACGAAGGGGTCTGCTCGCTAGCATCTTTTCCTTATAATATGCATGATGTTACTGCTCAACCAACCCCAGCACAACGTGCAGAGGCAGCGCTCTATAAAGGAACCGAATGGGGCACTATCAAAGGCATGGACGCTATTAAGACTTGGCTGGCCAGCGGAAGAGGGGTGGTTACGTCATATAGTCATGTATCTGCTGGCGGTCATTCGATCTGTTTGGTGGGCTATGATGACAGCAGAGTAGAACGTGGCAGCACAGGAGCTTTCAAGTATATTGATTCACAGGGACCTGGTTTTGGTGAAGGTGGTTACTGGTGGTTCTCTTATGACGAATTGAGTGCGAGTAGTTCACTCATAGGCTATGTAATGATTGATGACCCAAGCCTCTATGCCCCCATTATTACACACACTCCACTTACTTATTCTGTGTCCACCGGAGATTATTTCAATGTGAGTTTAGGGTCAACAGGAAAAGAACCTCAAACATGGAGCCTGGTAGGAGGAGCCTTGCCTCCGGGGCTTAGCCTGTCGACTGGTGGCTGGATTCAAGGTGTCCCAGCAGCAAGTGGCACCTATAGTTTTACTGTTAAGACAGAAAACTCAGCTGGCAGTGATACGAAGACACTTTCAATTACTGTAACAGGAATCGTGCCCACGAGAGTGACGGTAGCACCTAAAACGGTCAGTGTTATTGGTGCTCAAAGCGCGCAGTTGACTACTACCGTGCTTCCAGAAAATGCACCAGTTAAAACCGTTACTTGGTCATCTTCAAATACTGCGGTTGCTACAGTCAACACTACTTATGGCACAGTTAGCGGCGTCAGCGCAGGCCAAGCCACCATTACGGCCAGGACGGCAAACGGGCTTACTGACACTTGCGTAGTTACCGTTGAGCCCTCGCAAGTTATAGTATCGCCCAGTTCAATCTCCCTTACCACTATTGGTGGTCCACCCGGTGCACACTTGGCATATCCTAGCGCCACCGTGCTTCCTGTTAACAGAAACGTCACTTGGTCATCTTCTGACACCTCAATAGTTACGGCAGGCCCAGGGAACCTAGTCACTGCTGTAAGCCCAGGTCAAGCCACTATTACGGCAAGGACGGCAGACGGAGGTAGTGGCACCTGTTTAGTAATCGTTAGCGCTTCACCTGTCCCAGCTGTTGCCGTCACTGCCACCGGTCTCACAAATCTAAAGGTTGGACAGGCGGTAAATGCAAGTGTTATATACACCTTGACAGGCGCAACGTATGCTTCACCCATAACTGCTTCTCACTTCACCGTAGGAAACCTGCCTACTGGTCTTAGCGCAGGTCCAGCTACCAGAGGAGCAAATGGTACAACGGTGACCATTCCTATTACCGGCAGGCCAACAACTCATAACGCCAATACGGTAACCCTTACTCGCTCAACGAGTATTCCTGCTTCAAATGTCACAGGTGTAACCAGTGCGATTGCACCCACCGGAACAATCACAGCCAGTGCTGTAGCCAAAGGTGATGGAGGAGCACTTAGTGGCCTACCTACAGAGCAGTCTAAAACCTCAAACTCGATTACAGTAGGCGCTCTTACTAACGTGGGAGGAACGGGGCAAAGTGTTCAATACGCCATATCCACATCAAGTACGTCAACATCCACAAGTAGCTGGCAAAGCAGCACGACCTTTAACAGCCTTAGCCCAGGGACTTATTACGTGCATGCCCGCACAGCAGAAAGCATCAACTACAATGCAGGCACCGCGCGGGTAAGTGCAGCAATTAAACTAGGTAACCCAGCTATTGCAGTTACCACTACCGGTCTTACCAATCTAAAAGTTGGACAAGCGGTAAGCGCAAGTGTCATATACACCTTGACGGGCGCAACCTATGCTCCAGCAATTAATTCTTCTCACTTTAGTGTGGGAAATCTGCCGGCTGGACTGAGTGCACAAGCTGCTCAAAGAGCGGGCGACACAAGGGTGACCATCACTATTACTGGAAAGCCAACAACACATACCACTAGCTCGATAACACTCACTCGCTCGACGAGCATAGCGGCTTCTAATGTCACTGGTGCAACAAGTGCTATTGCACCTACCGGTGCCATCACAGCCAGCGCTATTGTCAAAGGCGATGGATCACTACTAACCGCTGTGCCCTCAGTGCAGAGCAAAACTGCAAGCACAATTACAGTAAAACCCCTCTTTCTTACGACAGCCACTGGACAAAGTATTGAATACGCCATCAACATGTCAGCTACGACAACCCCATCTAGCGGCTGGAAAACTGACACGACCTTTAGCGGTCTTGCTGAAGGGACAGTCTACTACGTTCACGCCCGCTCAGCGGCAAATACAAACTACAATGCAGGGCGAGTGCTGGTGAGCACAGGGATTGAAACAGAATTTGTAGGCTTAACCTTTACCCCAAACAACCGATCTGCAACAGCTAACGTTGGCGCAGGAGTAAACGGTCGTGTTCCGATTACCGTTCGAAATACTACTAGTGCAGCAATAAACGTAACCATACGGGGTACACAGGGTTCATCTATTGCTGCTGACCCAGTTTTGTTTAACAGCGCTGGCACACGAATCGCATTCCACAACTTTTACAATTATGACTTTGGCTACAACATCACTCTTAACGCTGGAGCAATATGGAGAGGGTTTGTAGGAACAGGTGGAGACGTTGCAAGAAGCTACACTGTTCAGACTACTTGGTCTACCATGGCGGTTAGCACTACTGGACTATCAAGCCTAAAAGTTGGGCAGACGGTAAGTGGCGCGAGCATGGTATACACCTTAGCAAGTGGTACCTTTGTCCAAACGATAACCCCCTCTCACTTTACTGCTGGAAACCTTCCTGCTGGACTCACAGCTGGAGCAGCTGTGAGAACGAACAATACAACGGTGACCATTCCTATTACAGGAGCGCCAACAACATTCAATCAAAATACAACGACACTCACTCATGCATCCAGCATACCTGCTACAAATGTAACGAGTGCAACTGCTGCCATTGCGCCCACCGGTGCACCTGGAACCAGCGCAGTGGCTAAAGGCAACGGGTCACCGCTCAATAACGTGCCTACCGTACAAAGCACTACTGCAAACTCAATTACGGTAAATACTCTTACTACAACGGTAGCTACTGGGCAAACCGTTCAATACGCCCGCAGCACGTCAGCCACAGTAACACCAACCAGTGGCTGGCAAGATACCACGACCTTTAGCAACCTCCTTGCAGGGACTTACTACGTTCATGCCCGCTCGGCATCTAATGCAAACTATGATGTAGGTCCAGTGCGGGTAAGCGCGGCGATTCCAATAGGAAATAACCCAGCCATAGCAGTTAGTGCTACAGGTCTTACAAACCTGAGAGTCGGTCAGTCGGTAAACGCAAGCGGCGCAAGCGTTGTCTACACCTTAACCAACGGAACATTCCCCTCGCCAATTAACACCACCCAGTTTAACGTAGGAAACCTTCCTCCCGGACTTACACAAGGAACAGTTACAAGAACAAACAGCACAACGGTAACTGTTGCTATTACCGGAACGCCCTCAACATATAACGCAAGTGAAAG